>JGI24006J15134_10000524_pt1 | contig 23797 bp, 34 predicted proteins | sample LinPmetageLP53_FD_15134 | JGI IMG/M metagenome (IMG submission 15134)
TAAAAGATTCAGAATTTGAGTCGATACATCAAGATATAGATTTTTGGCAGGATAGAAAAGAATCACTAACTAATAAAGAGGTGGCATAAAATGAAAAAACCATTAGGAGTTATTCTATATGATGGTTCATCGGTATTAGACGGTGAACCAATTACAGTTATAGCCACGTTTAACAGTAAAAACGTTAAAACTGGCAACATGATACAAACATGGATATTAAAATCCGATTTAGCGCCTATGGACGCATCTAAAACCGGTGCAGACTACAGTATTTGTGGCGCTTGTCCCCATAGGCACTATCTAAATGGTTCTTGTTATGTAGATCAATCTCGAGCCCCTACAATGGTATATAAAGCATATAAGAATAATAGTTATCCTACTTATGACGCATCATTGCACGCTAAATACTTCAAAAATAGAAAACTACGTTTGGGAGCATATGGTGACCCTGCAGCAGTACCGTTTACTGTATGGGATGATCTTATATCTAACACCGAACTAGACGGACATACTGGCTATACGCATCAAATACGTCACACTAAATTTGATATCAGAATACTTCGCTATTGTATGGCGTCCGCTGATACACCAAAACAAGCATTAGCGCATCAAAACTTAGGCGCTCGTACATTCCGAGTTAAGACTGTTAACGCGCCTATGTTACCAAATGAGATAGAATGCCTATCAGATAGTAAAAATCTAGAGTGCTTAGACTGTTTACTTTGTAGTGGTAACAAAGCACCAAAAAACATAGTGATTAACGTGCATGGTAGTAAAGCATCGCGTTATACCCAAAAATTTAGTAAAGCTAATCTAATAGCAGTATCTAACTAATAGGAGTTTTAAAAATGAGAGTATTAATATCTTGCGAGTCTAGCGGTACAGTTAGAGAAGCATTCCGAAAATTAGGACACGACGCATGGTCTTGTGACATTCTACCGGCTGATGATGATAGCCCGTACCATTACACTGGTGATTGTATAAACGTAATAAAGCAAGGATGGGACCTAATTATAGGACATCCACCATGTACAGCATTAGCAGTTAGCGGTAATTCAACGTATGCCTATGGCATGCCCAAACATCAAAAAAGACTAGACGCTATTAAATGGACTGAGGATTTATGGAATCTTATGTGCGCTAATGCTACTTATGTTTGCATGGAAAATCCTGTTGGCGTTTTATCTACACAGTCCAATATTAAAACAAAACCACAGTACATCCAACCGTACCAGTTCGGGCATGCGGAAAGCAAAAAAACCGGACTATGGCTTCACAATCTGCCCAAATTAAAAGATAGTAATAACGTAAAAGATGAATTTGATTCATTACCTAAAAACCAGCAGCAGCGACTCCACTATTTACCACCATCACCGGATAGGTGGAAAATACGTTCTAAAACGTACCAAGGAATCGCTGATGCAATGGCTAATCAATGGGGAAGTTTAAACAATGGCTAACTATGTGCTAAGTGATATACCCAACACCGAAGACGGGCACGCATTTTTAGAGGAGCTAAAGAAGTATTTCAATCATGATACCTACCGCATGCGTTGTAGAGGTCAATATTTAGACAACGATAAACTGCCGGAAGGTAAAACGTGGAAACATTTCCAAAGAGGTCAGCCGATCAAATATAGTAAATGTATTCGGGTCTATGTTGATCGTAAATAAATTTGATCGGTAAATTGAACTTTTGTTATCTTCAATAGTCTAAGCATAAAAAAGAGGTTTTGCTGTGGATCGACTCAAGTACATTTGGTATATATTATTGTTTCAGACTGTTATACACTGTCTGGAGCTATTGGTAGATATTTCACAATACAATTAGGAGCATACTAATATGAATGACGCACAAAAACACGTTGTAGACGTAGAAGGCACTGAGTACCTCGTGATGACCCACTGGTACGATGATGAACCTGATGTAGGGGTTCGATCCGGGTATGCTGTACAGGACGTATACAGAGTCTCAGGGCTCGATAATATGGGCTTGACCATTAACAAGCATGTTTGCAGCTATCAGCATGCTGACTTATATATTCAAATTGAGGAGCAAATTAATAATGAGCTATGAAGATTGGAAGGAAGAGTACGACAACTCCGGAGAACACCCAGAGCTTGATTTCCCTACTAGGGATGATTTAATACGTGCTTTAGTTGAATTTGAGTCAATCACAATGAGCCTTGACGAGGTGTTTAATCTTGTAAAAAACTCAATTAAACTTGAGCTGGAAACATTGTCCGAGGAAGATTTAGAAATTAGATACTTTAACCTATTTCCAAGAATACATTAAAAGGAGATTGACAAATGAAAATTACTAATAAAGATAGACGAGAACTATTACAACACGCTAATAAACTCAAAGATGCTTTAGGCACAATTCACGAAACCCATGATATGTGTTTAAGCGACGTAGGTAATCTTGAGAGTTTGCTATGGAGTCTTCGTAAAATGCTCAAATTTTCTTCAGTAGTTGATAAAGACGGAAACCAAAACTATTACCAAGATTGGGTTTTAAAAGAAAATAAAAAATCTTGGGATACTTTTAGAAAAAATCAAGGAGAAATGACATGAGATGCCGAGCCTGTAATACCCTGTTGATGGATGAAGATTTAAAACGTCGTGATCCACACACTAAAGAACCACTTGATCTGTGCTTAAAATGTTACCAGCACAGCCAGAGTGCTATACATGGGTTTGAGATTAAGGATTCATTTGATCTGAAACAGGAATTTAACCTAGATCAAGAGGTTTTTAAAATGGAAGAGATTTGATTACTAAATATGCACCATAATAGTGCTGTTAAATTAGCTTGATTGGTGTTAAACTAATTATACTTAAGTATTCTAAGGAGAATTTTAGTATATGATTAAGATAATAATTAAAGTATTAACTTTAGTATTCCTAAGTAGTATTGTGCATGCTGAATCTGACTTCATGGATCTGGAGGAGCAGACTCATTGTTTAGCTAGTGCAATCTACTTTGAATCCAGGAATCAACCTATCATAGGCCAGATTGCTGTAGGATTGGTTGCAATTAACCGGATGATGGACAGTAGATTCCCAAATACAGTCTGTGAGGTCGTAAAACAGGCTGACAGAGATGATAATGGGAGGATAGTACGTCACCAGTGCCAGTTTAGTTATTACTGTGACGGGCTTAAGGAAACGATCAGGGAGGAACGTGCCTGGATCACCGCTAAAACCATTGCTGCTGTGGTCATGACTGAAGAACATCCCGACATAACCGGAGGAGCATTGTTTTATCATTCGGACAAAGTTGAACCGTACTGGTCCAGTGTTTTTGAGGTGACTGTACAAATAGAAAATCATATTTTTTACAGGAGGTGAAAAAAAAGTTGTACTCTTTTTAAAAAATAGTTTAAACTAATGTAAAGGCTACAAAAGTAGCAAATTTTAATAATCAAAGGAGATCAATATGGCTTTAATCGAAGGCACAGCGGCATTCTCTAACTTGACCGCAACTGAGGTTTACAATGGTCAGGATACTAATAAATTTTCATTAACAATCACTGTGGACGAGGACTCTGCTGGTATGTTGCAGAAGTCAGGAGTTAAGCTACGAACCTACGAAGGACAGTCTCAACGTAAGTTTGCATCAAAGTTCCCAGTGAAGATTGTGGACGTAAATGGCCAAGCGTTTATTGGTAACGTCACCAGAGGCTCCAAAGTACGTTTGCAGTACAAGGAAGGACCGGAGCACCCAGTACACGGTACTAGCACTTATTTACAACAAGTCCGTGTTCTAGAGCTTGCTGAAGAAGCGTCAGGTTCAGAGGAAGGCTTTTAGTGTCAAAATTCCTTAAACATGAAAATTGTCCACGCTGCGAATCCGTTGACAATTTAGCGGTTTATACAGATGGGGGTAAGCATTGTTTTACCCCTGACTGTGGTTATCACGTTTTTGCTGATGGGACTTCGGACATTATGGAAACAAATCCAAAACTAAACATGGAGGGTATAGTAGCGTCCATACCTGACCGTAGAATTTCACAGGATACAGTAGCTAAGTTTGGGGTAACTGTGGAGTTTGGAACGTCGGGCGAGATAGCTAAACACCACTACCCCTACTACTGTCAGGACACTGGTGAACTTAAGGGTTCTAAGGTCAGAACTGTAGAGGGTAAGGGTTTCCACTGTACCGGAGTGCTTAATGGTACTGGCTTGTTTGGGCAAAATCGTTGTAAAGGCCGTGGTAAGTACATCACAATCACAGAGGGTGAGCTTGACTGTCTAGCGGTATCGGAAATGTTTGACCGAAAATGGGACGTAGTTAGTCTCAGGTCAGGTGCTTCCGCTGCTGTTAAGGAAATCAAGGAGTCTTTAGAGTTCCTTGAGGGTTACGACAACGTGGTGCTATGCTTTGACAACGATAAACCTGGACAGGACGCTGTGAACTCAGTTAAGGACCTGTTTAGCCCACAGAAATGTAAGATTTGCATTTTACCTATGAAGGACGCAGGTGAAATGCTTCGGGTAAATAAGGTGAGGGAGTTTGTCAGTGATTGGTGGTCTTCAAAAGTGTATCAACCGGACGGCATTGTCTCCGGTGTGGATACATGGGCGGAGATTGTCAAGGCTAATGATGTAAAGTCAATACCTTACCCTTGGAACGGACTCAATGAGTACACAAAGGGATTCCGTCAAGGTGAGTTAGTAACTATTACATCAGGATCAGGCATGGGCAAGTCCCAGATGATTAGGGAACTTGAGTTCTACCTGTTGAATGCGTGTAATGATAACATAGGTGTGATAGCGTTAGAGGAATCAATAGCCAGAACATCACTAGGCATTATGTCCATCGCTGCCGATGCACCGCTGCACCTTGAGGAGGACGTTGACCCCGACACACTAAGACCATTCTGGGAGCAAACACTAGGCACTGGAAGGTACTTTTTGTTCGATCACTGGGGATCAACAGCGGAGGACAACTTACTAGCTAGGGTGAGGTACATGGCAAAAGCCCTTGATTGCAAATGGATTGTCTTGGATCACCTGAGTATTGTGGTTTCCTCTCAGGCAGACATCAATGATGAGAGAAAAGCTATTGACAGCATAATGACTAAACTCAGAACTCTGGTTCAGGAGTTAGGCATAGGCTTGTTCTTGGTTTCCCACTTAAGAAGGGTCACTGGAAAAGCACATGAGGACGGAGGTAAGGTCAGTTTGTCCGACCTCAGGGGTTCACAGTCCATAGCCCAGTTGTCGGACATGGTGATAGGTTTGGAACGTGACCAACAGGAGGAGGACGAGGAAAAACGCAATACAACCTGTGTGCGTGTCCTTAAGAACCGGTACGTTGGTACTACTGGTCCTGCGGCATTCCTTAAGTACGACAGATTCACCGGAAGAATGTCTGAGGTTGCAAAACCCAAAGAAGCGGAGTCTGACTTTTGAGCGTTTATTTAGACATTGAAGCAAATGGACTTGATCCCGACACTATTTGGTGTGTGGTGACCAAGGACAATTGTAAGACTAGGGAAGGCACAACTATTGTCCATACTAGCCCTGATACACTCCAGGAGGCTCTGAGAGGCAGTATGAGCGTAGTTGGACATAACCTAATAGGGTACGACCTACCTGTGCTAAAATCTCTCTGGGGTGTTTCTGTGAAGCCTGAGAGGGTAATAGATACTTTAGTGTTATCCAGGTTGTCTAACCCATCCAGAGAAGGAGGACACAGTTTGAGGTCTTGGGGTGAGCGTTTGAGCTTCCCAAAGGGTGATTATAGTGATTGGTCAAAACTTACTCAGGAAATGATTGATTACTGTATTCAGGACGTAAAAGTCACTGAACATACCCACTTTAAACTGATGACTGAAATGAGTGAGTTTTCTCAGGGAAGTATTGATCTGGAGCATAAGGTTCAATTTATTATTCAGCAGCAGATTCGTAATGGCTGGTTACTCGATGAGCGTCAGGCATTCGATTTGTTAGCACAACTAAAGGAGAAACAATATGATCTCGAAGAAAAAGTTCAGAAAACTTTTCGTCCGATACCAGTATACGTTAAGAGTGTGCAGCCGCGCTATAAGAAGGATGGTGCGCTCTCCAGTGTTGGTCTAAAGTTTTTGGGCGCTAGCTGGCAGGACGTATGTGGTGAGTTTAGTAGGATAGAGTCAGTTCCTTTTAACCTTGCATCCAGGAAACAAATTGGAGTTCATTTAAAACGATTCGGATGGAAACCGGCTAAGTTTACTGAAACCGGCCAACCAATTGTTGATGAAGCTACTTTGTCTGGAGTCAAGGGTATACCTGAAGCACAGATGATAGCGGAGTATTTGCTAGTGCAGAAAAGGATTGCACAGGTCCAATCATGGGTTTCTGCAATGGGGAATGACGGTAGAGTCCGTGGGTTTGTTAATACCAATGGTGCAGTCACCGGACGTATGACACACTCTAAACCTAATCTTGCCCAAACACCTGCTGGCTATAGCCCGTTTGGTAAAGAATGCAGGAGTTGTTGGACTGTTCCTGTGGGTCATAAATTAGTAGGAGTGGACGCATCCGGTCTGGAATTGCGGATGTTGGCACATTATATGAATGATTCAGCTTATACGGAGGAAATAATTAATGGAGACATCCACAGTGCTAACCAAAGAGCAGCAGGACTACCAGATAGAGATACATCAAAAACTTTTATCTATGCTTTCCTTTACGGGGCAGGTGATGAAAAACTTGGAAAACTTGTCGGAGGACGTAGAAGTCGAGGCACTGAACTTAGAAAAAGATTCCTTGCTTCCACTCCAGCACTCGCTGATTTGCAGAAACGAGTTAGAGAAAAAGGAGGTGAAGGAACTCTTAAAGGACTTGACGGACGATTGCTCCAAGTTAGGTCAGAGCACTCAAGCCTTAATACTCTACTCCAAGCGGCCGGAGCTATAGTGATGAAACAGGCTTTGATTTTACTGGAGCAATACTCAGTAAAGTGGAAGATTAATTATAAATTTGTGGGAAACATCCATGACGAAATACAAACTGAAGTTCAAGCGGATCAAGCTGACAAGTTTGGTCACTTAGCTGTGTCATGTATTGAGGCAGCAGGTTTGCATTTTAATCTTAGATGCCCACTAACGGGAGATTATTATGTTGGCAACACTTGGAACGAAACACACTGATATGAAAAAACAAAACACAAGAGATGATATAAGTCCACATAAATTACATAGAAAAACTGACCCAAAAACAAGTAAAGAAGCAGCATATTCCATTAACCTGTCTAAAAGCAGAACTTTTGTTTTAAATTTAATTGAGGAAGCAGGATCTAAAGGAGTAACTATTAGAGAAATGACCAAGCGTTTTCCTGAGATGCCTTCTAGTTCCATAACTTCTAGGCCAAACGAACTAGAAAAATTAGGTTTTGTCTTTTATGCAGGAGATAAAAGAGACGGATCAAGAATTATAAGACATATTGATTGTAAAAAAGAATCATAGGAGATTATTATGTTGGCAGCAACTGGTCGGAAACTCACTAATGATGAAATGTCATGTAACCGTAAAGGAGATTTTGCGGAAATGTACGCAGTAACCTGGTTATGGGATCAAGGGTATGAAGCATTTAGGAACTACGGTAGTGATGGCCCTGTGGACATTATTGTATGGGATAAAAAAACAGGGGAGTTTATCTTGGTGGACGTTAAAACAGGAGGACCACAACTTAAATATAAACCAATAAACGGTAAGGAAGGAAATTATACTGACCTTACTAAAAGAAGAACTGAAGAACAAAAACAATTAGGAGTTCAACTGTTAGGTTTTAATCCAGTAACTAGAAAATGCTGGTGGGTGGAGCATAGAGAATGAAAAACATACATACGTTAGTTCAGGACATCTACAAACTTATGATGTCCAAACGTGTACCGCAGGATGTGGATGCTGAACAAGCTATAGAGGAGTTCGGTGAAAACATAAAAAAACTCATGCGTAAGGAATTTGTTAATCGGGAGTACGGTAAAGCAGGACTCAGATTATCCTCCAGTGGTAAGGGTTTACGGTATTTATGGAACACAATGCACAGAACACCTAAAGAGCGTATCATGCCTCATACGTTAATAAAATTCATGTATGGGCATTTGATTGAAGAGTTGTTACTTTGTCTTACTAAGCTGGCTGGTCACACAGTAGAGGACGAACAAAAAGTATGCACTGTAGCAGGTGTCAAAGGACACATGGATTGCCGTATTGACGGGACAATGGTTGACGTTAAGTCTACGAGCACTTATGGCTTTAGGAAATTCAGGGACGGTTCACTAGCTATGGACGATCCTTTTGGTTATGTGGCGCAGCTTAAGGCATACGCACATTCAGAGGGTGACACCAAAATAGCTTGGTTAGCAATGGACAAACAGAATGGGCACTTAGAGGTTCTTCAGTACGACCTAGAGGACACTCAAGCTCCGGTGCACAAACACATTAATTATGATATAGAGGAGAGAATAGAAGAAATAAAAAAAGTTTGTGGGCAGGACGAGGCTCCTTCACATTGTCACAAGTTGGTCCCAGATGGCGCATCAGGCAATATGAAATTAAGTATGGGGTGTTCGTACTGCCAGTTCAAGCAATCATGTTGGCCTGGTCTAAGGGCCTTCAAATATTCAACAGGTCCAAGATTTTTAGCGGTGGTGGAAAATGAACCAAAGGTCCAGGAAATCAAAGTACAGGAAGTCGCGTAGCATGTATAGATCCGGCTTGGAAAAAACATTTGCAACAGTGGTTCCCAAAGGAGCATTTGAATATGAACCTTTTGATGTGCCCTACGTTGTTTATCGTAAGTACAAGCCTGATTTTGTACACACCAGCGGCATAATGATTGAGTGTAAAGGATATTTTAGAGCAGGGGATACGCTTAAGTACAAATCCATCAGGGACACAGTTGAGGCTGAACTGATATTTGTACTGAGTGATCCCAATAAAAAAGTAAGAAAAGGCTCTAAGATGACTATGGCTCAGTGGTGTGATAAGGAGAAGTTCAAATATTTCTCCGTTAGTGAGGTGGAGGAATTAATGAAATATGTACACTCTAGATGAATTGCGAGAAAAAGTTTTACAACGATTTGAAGTTGATGATATACTAATGTTACTGGATATAAATGCAGAAGAGTTAGTGGATCGCTTTGAAGATAAATTTATTGACCGTATGGATGACATACAAAAAGAAATGGAGGATTTAGAGTCATGAATGATGAAGATGATATTGATGTTTGTATCGAGGATTTTGATGAGTTAGTGGACAGAGATACATTATCCGACAAATACCAAAACGGTTATTGGGAGTAAATTATGCAATTTCATAATAAAATAGCATTAGGTGTCGTAGCGGTTCTATTATGTTTATGGTATGTATCATTAATGGATTACAGCAGTAAAGTCTTATGAGTATAAATAATGCAACTCCGTCTGAATGGGATGAAGCATTTCGTGGACCGGATAAAAAAGAGGATTGTTTAATGATGGCACAAAATGCAAAAACTTTAAGTGGTAGTTTATATCATCCGTCCGACAGTGCGTTGGACAACACTATGTTTCCAAAGGAAAACCAGGAAGACAATGTAAATCATCCACCACATTACAATAAGGGTGGACTTGAAGCTATTGAGTACATAAAACAACAACTAGGTGACGGGTTTTCAGATTACCTTGAGGGCAATGTAACTAAGTACCTCCATAGGTATAAATATAAAAACGGTGTTGAGGATCTTAAGAAGGCCGAATGGTACTTAAAAAAACTAATTGAGGAGAATACATTTAACTATGGATAGCTATCAACAATACATCCACAAGAGCCGTTACGCCCGTTATATACCTACTGAAACCCGTAGGGAAACATGGGACGAAACGATAGACAGGTACATGGGTTTCTGGAAAAAAAGAGGAGTTAAATTTAAAACAGGGGAAGCGGAAGAGTTAAGAAAAGCTATTTATGATATGGACGTAATGCCTTCCATGAGGGCTTTAATGACCGCTGGTGATGCGTTGGACCGTGACAATGTAGCAGGGTTTAATTGTTCCTACATTACCATAGATAGCCCTAGAGCCTTTGACGAGATGATGTACATACTAATGTGTGGCACAGGAGTAGGGTTTAGTGTGGAACGTCAGTACATTAATAAACTGCCTGAAGTAGCGGAGGATTTCCATGACACCGACACTATCATACACGTTGCAGACTCAAAAATTGGATGGGCGAAATCGTACCGGGAACTGGTGTCGTTGTTGTATTCAGGTCAATTACCCAAATGGGACATCAGTGGAATTAGACCTTCGGGTTCACCACTTAAAACATTTGGAGGCAGAGCGTCTGGCCCTGAACCACTTGTTGACTTGTTCAAATTTACAGTTAGCGTCTTTAAAAACTCTGCTGGCAGAAAACTTAACTCCCTTGAATGCCACGATCTTTGCTGTAAAATTGCACAAGTTGTCGTTGTCGGAGGAGTCAGGAGATCAGCCCTTATCAGTTTAAGTAATTTAACTGACGATAGAATCCGTAGAGCTAAACATGGACAGTGGTGGGTCGATGAACCACAAAGAGGTTTATCTAATAACTCAGCCTGTTATACTGAAAAGCCCGATTTTGGTGCATTTTTAAATGAATGGGGGAGTTTGTATGAATCAAGAGCAGGAGAGCGAGGAATCTTTAGCCGTGTGGCAAGCCAGAAGCAAGCTGCAAGAAATGGTAGAAGAGATGCTGAATGGGATTTCGGGACTAATCCCTGTTCAGAAATTATCCTCAGACCCAATCAGTTTTGTAACTTATCCGAAGTCGTTGTTAGGGAAGGAGATACATTTCAAAGTCTCAAACAAAAAGTACGTTATGCAACTATCCTTGGAACTCTCCAAGCAACCCTTACAGACTTTAGATACTTAAGAAAAGTATGGCAAAACAATACTCAGGAAGAAGCACTATTAGGGGTGTCCTTAACTGGTATTCTTGATAGCTCTTTAATGAACTTAAAAAATAAAAACTTACCTACGGTGCTGCAAGCATTAAAGGATGAAGCTATTGAAACTAACAAAGCATGGTCTAAACGTCTAGGTATTGCACAGTCAGCGGCTATAACCTGTGTTAAGCCCAGTGGTACTGTATCCCAGTTAGTGGACAGTGCTAGTGGTATTCATCCACGGTACAGTCAGTATTACATCAGAAGAGTCAGGGCTGACATGAGAGATCCTTTGTGTAACGTCCTGGAGGACGCTGGAGTGCCCTCTGAGGTGGATGTAACGTCACCCTCTACCAAGGTATTCAGTTTCCCTAAAAAGTCCCCTAAGGACGCTGTGTTGGCCTCTGAGCAAAAAGGAATGGACCAGTTAGAACTATGGTCTATTTATCAGGAGCATTGGTGTGAACACAAACCTAGTATTACTGTGTACTACAGGGACGATGAGTTCTTAGGTATAGGAGATTGGGTGTTTAATAACTTTGATACTGTCTCAGGTATTTCCTTTTTACCTTATTCAGATCATACCTATGAGCAAGCACCTTATGAACAAATAACCAAGGAGCAGTACACTAAGATGACTAAGGGATTTCCTACTGAATTTAAGTGGGACATAACTGAAGAAACTGATACTACTGAAGGAGCACAGACATTAGCCTGTGTTGGAGGAGCTTGTGAGCTATAGCGATAAAGTTTTAGATCATTATGATAACCCTAGAAACGTAGGTAAACTTGATGAGAAGGACAAAGCTGTAGGCACTGGTATGGTTGGAGCACCTGCCTGTGGTGATGTAATGAAACTACAGATTAAGGTGAATGACGAGGGGGTAATAGAGGATGCCAAGTTTAAAACTTATGGCTGTGGTTCTGCTATTGCCTCCAGTTCATTATTAACGGAATGGGTCAAAGGTAAAAAACTCAGTGAAGCAGAGGACATTAAAAACTCTGAGATTGCAAAAGAGCTTTCTTTACCACCCGTTAAAATTCATTGTAGTGTATTAGCTGAAGACGCTATTAAAGCTGCTGTGGCTGATCTCAGGAGGAAACAAAATGACACTTAAGCAAATTACTGGCGGTAAGCCCTGCTTTAAGGAGGAAGTTATAGAGAACATAACCCAGACCTGTATGTATCAACTGGACAGGCATAGGTTGAACATCCAGATACTAACGGAAAGCCCTAGTGGTACAGCGGATCATCCGTCAGTAGTGGAGTCAGTGGAAGCTGAAGTTAAACAAATGGCTAAACTTATGGGTGTTATGGGAGCTATAGCCTATTTGAATAACGGAGGTATTATAGAGTTTGAACCTGAGTAGTTACTGTTGTTCTTCTGATCGAGGATTATTCACTGCTCCTAGTGTTAATCCTTTATCAAATCCTTAAAAAGAAACACTTTGATTTGTTAAGGTAGACGGATCAGTCATTCCTGGCTGTATAAAACCAGAGTTATTAAAGGTTCTAGTTTGCGTAGGTTGTGTAATTATTTCTTGCTCCTGATCTGTAGATTTTTTACCTAGTTTACTTTTTAACTTTTCTTTTTCTTTATTTTTTTGTTCTTCTTTATACTCCTGTTGTAAGGCTTTAGCAGATTGGTCTATAACACCAAACACAACAGCTTTACCTCCGTCCTGTAACCATTCTTTTCTTGTTTTGGGAGCAGCTTTAGCTATTTCTTCCATAAGATTTTTTTTCATTTCTCTTTTAGCGTATTCAATAGCCGCTACACCTTCTAAACCTTTTGCTTTACCCATTGCTTCCTTTAAACCTTGATGAACTACGCCAATAGGAACCATTCCTGCACTAAGAAGAATGTCTTGTATTTTTGTTATAGCTCCTGTTGATGTCATAAATACTCTTCTATTACCTAATTCCCAAAGACTTCTACCAAGCCAATAATCTTTTTCTTGTCCTGCTTTAGATAATAACAATTCTTTTACAGACGTTCCTGATCTATTTGTTTTTAACAATAAATTAAGTTTCTTTTGGTTAGGTGTAATTTTCGGAACTAACTCTTCATAGTATTTAACAACTCCGTCTCTAATAGAGCGTTGTGCTAAAGACATTGATGAATAAGGCTTGTCTGATCCTGGAGGATACATTTCATCAAATTTTTTTCTAGCGGCAACTAAACCGTCTAACGTATCCGGAAATTCATCTAATTCAAGTGTTTTAAAAAAACCGGAAATTAACTCTTCAGCTTCTTTTAGCGCATTTTCTGTTGTTTTGGTTCCAATCATTTTAGTATTTTCACTAAACGCTTTTCCAATAGATTCTGCAACTTTTGATCTATTATATCCTCCTTGTTTTTTAGCAAGATCAATAACTTTTTGTTCAAGCTGACCTATATAAGTTAAAACTTTATTTACTCTACCTTGATGAGTTTGATTTATTTGTACTCCAGCTTCTTTTAATATATCAACAGTTTCTATTTCTTCTTCAATAGCTAATTGTTTTTGCCTTCTAAGCAAACCTTCAGGATTAGTAACTGTTTCAGCTTGTTCTAAAGTTCTTCCTCCTTTACCTCCTGTAGATTCAGGATTATTAAATGCTACATTCCACAAAAATTTATCTTTTCCTGCTAATGGCTTGTCTACAGTTCGTCCTAAAGCTAATTTTTTAAGTTCAGAAACATCAACGTCAGGTGTGTCCCAATTTACTTTAAGTGAATCGGAATGCCAATTTTTTTGTGGAGGAGTAAACACAAGGTCGTTATTTGTTACAGTTTTAAATGCTTTAGTAGGTGTTGCGCCAGTTAATTCAAACACAGCAGTCCAATTAGCTGCATCATTAGGATACAGTCTACTGAACTCGTCCCATTTTTCTACTCCGGAAGACAAAGCATTAACAGCCATTTGTCCAATTTCAGTTTGCATTTGTTCCTGTAAAAAATTAACAAAAGCTTGTTTAGTTTCATCCCCTACATAAGATAAGCCTTTTTCTACCGTAGTTAGTATTGTGCTTCCTAACACATCAAAAGCTAATGCAACAGGCTCTGCAACTCCTTGTCCAACAATAGAAGCAGGAGTTGTTCCTTTACCTCCTTTATATTTTTCTATTTCCGGAATAAAATCTTGAGCAAAATATAACAAAACAGAGTTAGAGCTAGGTAAACCAAAAAATCCTTTTTGGGCAAACAAGGGATTATCTGAATCTTTTTGAATTCGTTTTTTTATCTGTGACAATCTGTCACCTGATCTTCCTAACGGTTGAAGTGTTGTTTTATCAAAAAAACCTTCGTTTTCTTTTTGTAGTTTAAGGTTTTTCTCTTCGTTTTTTTGCTTTATTTCGTGTCTTTTAGCCGCAAAAATTTCATCTAATTCTTCAGCAGATAAAAATTCGTCAGTAGATAAAGTTTTGCCCACAACATTATTAAAAACTTGTTCATTGTTGTTCATAGAAAAATTTAAATCAGTTCGTTTTATGTTTAAATTTTTACGTGTTTCATCAAAAATTTCATCTAATTCTTCAGCAGATAAAAATTCGTCAGTAGATAATGTTTTATCCATAGTAAGTACCTATTTTCTAAGAGTTAAAATTTCAAACCGATCGGTGTCTGGATTATAGCCTCTACTTGGACCATAAGCAGGTTTATAATATATTTTGCCTTCGTGTTTTTTATACCCTGATTCAATTAAATATTCACTATCCCAATCTAAAATTTCTATAGGGCTTTCTCCTCCTGCCAAACGTAACACATTTTTGTATCTTTGTTCTATTTCCTGTAATGATTCTATTTGTTGGTCTATTGTTGCTCTCTGGTCTAAACGATTCAATACGTCTTTTAATGCTCTAAATTCATTTTGAGTTATTTGTCCTAACCCTGATCCTTTAGATCCTGTTTCCATAGCCTGTATTCTTAAATCTTCTAAAGAATTAAATGCTTCTTTAGAGGCTAAAGATTGATAATAATTATTTTTAAGTTTATATTCATCAGATTCAGGAAAAAACTCTTTAATATAAGCATCAGTTCCTCCTGTGTCAAATGATAAAAAACCATCCTTTTTTGACTGAGTAAGAAGTTCTAAAGCAGGAGCAATTTTTTTACCTAAATAAAAATTAGCTTCGTGAATTTTATCCATTGTCGCAGCCGAATTTTTATTTTTTGAATCAGGAGCTACGATATCTTCACCAATTTGTTCTCCCGTCTGATCGTCAATAAAACGAACTCTTTTGTTGTCTCCTGTCCCTAATTCTACTTTTAATAATTTTCTTTTTTCTTTTTGGCCTGTTTTAGGACCACTTATCCACTTTTCGTTTTTTCTATCATAAAGATGGTTTCCAACAACAACAACATTATTTCCAGGTTTACTAAAAGTTCCCGTTCTAAAATATTGTATTAACATTTCCCTGTCTTGAATTGGATCTAAACTTTGTATTAAAGTAACGTCTTCTGGTTTGTTAGCAGTTACTGCTTTATCAACAACTGCGGATTTAAAAGCTGATCCTTGTGTTCGTGCCTGATCTGTTCTTTGTTGTTGTAAATAGCCTTGCTTAAGTTGTTCAGCAGCGGCTATTTGTTCAGGGGAAGCTCCAGGAAATTGAGTCATAAACTCAGCCCGTTGAATGGGATCAGTTATTGCCCTGTAGTCTTTACTGGCTTGAAACTGTTGTTTATGTAATTCTGAAGGAGCGTCAAAAAACGTATTAATAGTAGGAACAGGATTTAATAAATCATCAAACATTCCTCCTTGTCTACGAGAAGTTCCTTGAGGTATGTTGGACCCTAGCATTCTACTGTATGGTTGGGCCATTGTTTCATAAGGGTTAGCCATTGTTTAATCCTCTTTACGAACAGTTATTATTAACAATACAATCAATTAAATCTATTCCAGCACCAATAGCGGAATTTAATCCACTTTGTTGTCCACCTGATTGTGCTGTTCCTGATAGCATTCCAGTATACAGTTGTCCTAATAAATTTGAGCGTACAGCTTCAGAATTTATTAACTGCTCTAAACCAAACATACCAGTATTTTCTAAAAATCCAGCACCTTGTCTTCTTCCTATATCTGCAATACTAGCAATATTAGTTGCTGGAGTAATACTAGCCATTTCCATTTGAGAGGGAGTGTATCCTAATCCTAACATATTTGCTAAATTATTTAATTGAGCAGTTTTAACAGCTTCAGGAGCCGCTAATGCAGCACCGGACAAATCAAACAACGATCTTTGTGTACCTAAATCATCAGCACGTTCCGCTCTAGCCATTTGCATAGCTTTTAGTCTTGTGTTTGCCTGAGTTTCCTGTAGGGCTTTATTCATAGCCAGTTGTTCAGGAGTACCTCCAAACATGGCAGTACGCATTCCCTGTGTACCTCGGTTAACCAAGGATTCGTCCAACAGTGCCTGTTGACGTTGTTCATCAGGTCTTTGAGTTTGTCTTAATAATTCATAGATAGCCTGAGATCGGGTTTCAGGGTTTTGTAAAATAGGGGAAAATAAACTTTGAGTTCCCTGCATAGCTTTGGCGTACACCGGATCATAGCCTCTGTCACTTGCTCCAGTAAGTTGCATTGCAGGTCTGCCGTATTGATTTAACTCATTTCTGGCGTTCCAAAATGCTTTGTTTTGTAATCCGGTTAATCCTGACCCTAAGGAAGCTGCATCTCCAGTAAAACCACGATCTCTAGCTTCTGCTGCCGTTAATCCAGGAAGATTAACAGCGTAACCTCCTTGAGGATCAGTAACTACTTGTCCTCCAGTACCACTAGTTACAGTAAAAGGTTTAAATTGTCCCGCTTCTTGAGCCTCTAAACCAATTTCTCTTGCTCCTTCAGCCGCAAATTGACCTGCTTCTCTTATATCGCCTAATTGATTATTTATTAAAGCCATATTAGCTGCTGTGTTTAAAAAACCTCCTGGATTTAAAGAGCCTGTAACTCCGGTCCATAGATTTCCTAATGTATTTAAAACACCCATCAGTAAGTCCCTCCTTCAATAGTCCCTGCCGTGAGAGTTCCTGATACATTGACAGTAGTTGCAGTTACCGTTCCTGTTAGAGTAGGACTAGCCGTATCCGCTTTAGTGGCAACAGCGGTTGCTAAGTTGTCAAATTCAGTGTCAATTTCTGAACCTTTAACAATTTTAGCAGCGTTACCGGATGCCAAAGAATCCTTAACAAGAAAATTTGTTGTCTTTGTGTAGTTACTCATGTCATTCTACCTATCAATGCTTTAACATTCATTTGTTGTAAGGAGAGAGAGTTATCATTAATAATTGCCTCTACTCCCACCTTAACTGATTTACCTTGTCCTGTGGTTTTTACTGTATCATCCGCAATAATAATACCACTGGAATATTCCGAAGCCGTATTGTATTCAGATACGTTGTACTCTGCTAATGTAACGTCAGCTATAGTAAACGATTGTTGTGAAAAACCGTTAGAAAAATTATACGCCCAGTTAGCTGTAGCAGTTACATTTTGACCACCAACCATAATCAAGTTTATTTCCTTAAGTATCTTAAGTCTTGAAGGATCACCAAAGGATAATTCATTACTAAAATACCTCATGTGATAAGTGCTGGAAGTTCCGTCTATATATCCATCGTACTGTGTTAATCCAGCAGAGCCTCCAAATAACAAGTCTCCTGCTATGGTTCTAATTCCAGTTAAAACTGCTGAACTAGACCATGTAGTTGCTCTATGTGATCCGTTTTCCAGTTTAGCTCTCATATCAAAACAATAAATAAGACCACTTGTAGGAAAAATTAATAAATAAATAGAGTGTTCAGGACTATAAACTGCTTTAATTTTCTTTTTGTCCGACTCTAATGAAATATAATATACAACGTCATCAGTAACAGTACCGGACACTGTAATAAGAGGTAAAGATTTTTCCTGTATAGTTCTTCCTAAACTAACTACTCCTGAGTTAGACAGGAATATTAAGTCTGTTCCTGTAGATTGTACACTGTCCCTACTTAAACACCCGACACCACTTATAGTGTCTAACAGGGACATGCTGGAGGGCGATGTAGCTCCCTGATAAACAATAAGAGAGTGTTTACCTAAAATAACTAAATAACCGTTCCATGCAGCCAGAGCGACTATTTCATCGTACCCATCAGGCCATACATTAGCTACATTAATAGAACCTGATGAACCTCCGGTCCACTTATGTCCACCTAATAAATCAGACCAGTACACTGTAGACTTATCCGCAGCAAAGTCAGCTACCCAAAGTCTACCATAAGCACCTATAGCTTCATTAGCCTGTGGAGGTGTTCCTGCTGCACTGGTAACCGCTGACATTTTTTGTAGGCCAGCGGAGTTAGAGTAAACTAAAGGCTCATATCCTTGTTGAAAAAAGTAAGCACTACTATTAAAGTTTACAATTTTCCAGTTGTTAGCTGATACTGAATAACCTCCAGGTAAGGATACTTCAGTCAACACTGTATTAGTAGACGTACCCTTAAATACTTTATTATTACCACAACCAAAAATAAGGTTGTTACCGCTAACGTCTAAGAACTCTCCTATTGCCTCAAGTCCTGAACTAGACCCTAAAGGAGTTAAACTAGATGTTAATGTTTTAATTCCTTTTCTAGCACCAATACGTCCAAACTTATCAATAATACAGTTTTCCGCTACTGAAGCAAAAGCAAAGTCATCGTTTACAGGAGAGTCCTGTGTGTTAACTCCTTTAAATCCAGGAGCACCAATAGTTAAGTTTTGTAATTGTTCAGCCATTAAGGAGTATACCAAATTGTTTCTTCAGGGTGTTTAGCAGCATCAATAGATATAGCGTCCGATAAATATTTATAACCAAAACCAAAGTATTCCTGTGCACTTGTTCCTCCAGTTTCCCCTCGTTCTCTAGCCAACAAAGCAACTGATAAATGAATTACAGGTTCATGGGGTATAGCTAAAGTATCCGTTTTAGCTGATAACGCTACAGGCTTTTTAATTACTGTAAAGACTACTGACTCAGTGGCATTGGGTTTTGGATAAAGTTTTACTTTAGTATCGTCACTGGAATCAATACCATCAAACGTATAATAGTTCGGGCTTCCGTCCGCTGGAGTTGCTATGGAATACTTATCGTCAAACCATTTTTGTGTCTGGTACTCCATAAACCAATTCTTTGTATCGTTCAAAGCATGTAGGACTTTAGTGTTTTCTCCACTGTTTGTTAAGGAATAACTAGATGTACCACTTGATGTAGTTACTGTTATGTCCGTCCGTAATGCCGACCAATCCCAAGCGTCTTCACAAGTTTTTTTAGCGTCATTAACAAAATCACCTACCATAGTGGAATAGGTTGTTTCAGTAATGTCGGATACTGTGGATTCCCTTAGTCTTCTTAACACATTATTTACTATATCTAAATATGTCATGCAAAATAATCCTTTAATAATCCTTCAACTTTAAGAGAACCAAAGGGTCCTGCTTTTCCTAGTATTTCAGTTGGTGTATAATCTAAATCCGGTATATATTTTTCAAACATTCTTCCAGTAACACCGCCTAATCCTGTAGGTGTTTCAATTCCTGGATCTGTACCGTTGTCTCCTCCGTTTACTTTTGGAGAACAAGAGCCGTCTTCATTTGTATCGTGAGTTGGTAAACACGGTCCACAACCTGCCTCACTTGTTGGTAGGCTTCCTGCCCAAAGAGGTGCTTTACCTACTGAAGCACAATCAAATGTTGTACTTCCTCCACCAATACAACAGGTGTTATTAGCATTAGCTTCGTCAGTACAATCAACTTCATCACAGGGGTCATCGTCATCATCATTATTAGTATTATTATTATCTTGAACACAATTTCCTGATGCGTCTTCTGTATATCCGTTGCTACATTTACCACATCTAGTTGTTCCAGACCCTATACCTATTCCTCCAGTTGTAATAGTTACCCTGTTTTGTGCTGCACAATCAAGGTCTATATTTTGACATTCTTCTGGATTTGCAGCAGCATAGTCTGGATCACTACAGTCTTCATTACTACTACCACCATTTCCATTAGAAATACAACTAAATTCTCCAAACTTATCTAAACCAACACTATAACCAGCTTTACATTCGGTAGTACAGTTTCCGTCTTCATCAGTAATTCTATTAGGATCGTAACAAGAACCAGTAAGGACACCATCTATTTTAGTTTGACATTCGCCAAGTTCTTCATTACAAAATTCATCTGGGCCACATGGAGGACACGCAATAGAGTCCGTAACACCAATAATGTCTCCGTCACCATTACATAAATTAGAAAATAAAGTACAAAACTCTGAAATAGGAGCGCATTTAACAGCTTCTAAAACTGTTTCTATTCCACTCTCTGGATCTTTATAAATAGGGTCATAACTAACTGTTCCTTCACCACAACCTGCAATGGATATTCCTGTTGCACCATTTGGTGTTGTCTCAGGAGGAGGGTCACCACCACCACCATTATCAGATTCATATATGGAAATAACTTCAGCACATCTAGGGTGAGCAGGTACAGAAGGATCATTATCTGCGGCTTGTTGATTACACCAAGTATAGGCTTCTTCATTAGTTAAACAAGTACCTAAGTGTGTCTCAGGTCCAACACTAGCACCGCCTCTACCTCCACCGCCTTTACCTGCGCCTCCAGTGTCCGTAGCGGCTTTTACAAGTCCACCGCCTTCCTGACATCTAGCCCTAAACTCTTCTCTGTTTTCACATTCTCCTTCAGCATTTCTTGCAAACCCTTCTGGACAAGCTCCTGTGGGAGTAACAGTAACAGTAGGATCAATATCATTAACATCTGGACCACCAGGACCATAAAGGGCAATACATCCTACTTGTAAATGATTATTTCCTTTAGAACAATAAGAAGCTGCTTGTGCGCCAGATATACATTCTCCACCAAAATTACAAGGATCGTAAGGATTTGGAATAATAACTCCAGGTTCTCCTGTTAAAGTTCCGTCCCTACAAGCTGCTCTACGGTCTAATTCTTCAGGTTCTCTATCGGCACAATTATAAGGATTTTTAACACCTTCTATTCCACCACCACCAAACAACGCATTAAAACCAGCCATTATATCTGGACCAAGTAATCCTCTAGCGTCTCCTGTAATTTGAAAACCAGAACCACCTGAGTTATTCCCAAACAAATCAGGAACCCCTCCACCTGAATAATAACCGGAAGTATCTCCGGTAATCTGTGAAACACCTCCTCCAAGAAAACTGTTATTGTTTCTCTGAGCCATTACTTCTTACCCCAGTTGGACAAACTCTTAAGTCCAAAACTGGCAGCTATAGCACCACCTAAGAATGCCTTGTAGTAATCAGGCATAGTTTCAAGAACAGCAAACCCACGTTCCACATAAGGAACGATGTCAGGAATAAAAGCCCCAATAAGAGGCAAGCTGAGAATGACAGCAAACCATTCATCCTTCCAACTATTAGTTGACGCATCTGCTTGTATGGCCTCCCAATCGGCATCAGCTTCTATACGTCTCATCTTGGACGCATGTACAGCCTGTTTTTCCTGATGCTTATTATTTAGGTATCCACCTACAAGATTAGCTACAGGTGATATTAACGCTTGCCACATATTAGTCCCTAAAAGTTGTTGTTTGTGGAACCATAACAGGTTTACAGTACGCTGTTACTTTAGCTTCCTTGTCTTCTACTCTATCCGCAAAATATCTACAACGATTAATGTTTTTAAAATTCATGTTTCTAGTTTTAACTTCTTCACCGTCTATAATAACCATAAGTAAAAAGGCCATTGTACTCATTGTGAAAAGTTCATTAATAATTCATAAAATCCATAAACTATTGCAAAACAAATAAAACCACCAACAAGAATTGCAATAAAATCTAAAATACTTTTTCTTCTACGTCTTTGTGCGTAAACTAACTTTTCTCTTTTAGATTTAATATCCTTACGCATTTGTATCATTTCACGGTACGTTTCTATGCCGTACCTGATAATTAACAAGTCTCTAATTTGTCTCTCTTGTTCTTCCAGTTTCTTTTTCACAATAATAGAGTTAAGAGCTTCTTGTTCAACACTACCACTGTCAAGCAGTTTACGAAATATGGGTGGTTTTTGTGATTCCTTTTCAGCTTCCTTTATATCCGCTGCGTAGCCGTACCATCTTCCAAGGTGAGCTGCGACATCTTCAATTTCTCTACCCCTAGCAACGAGCGTTTGAACGCCTTTAAACGCTGTTGATGCCAAACTAAGGGCAGTAATCGGGTCCATCTAATCCTCTCTAGTAACATAATTAATTAGGCCATTCATGTAAATACACTGCTGCACCTATAGCTCCTAAAACAATTAAAGTTATAGCTTTAGTTACGGTACTAATAATACTGTTTTGTATTGATCTATAAGTTGACAATAAAGAATGTAGCTCATGTACATCCTTAGTGGATAAACCTAAATCTACCATAGAGGCTCTTACAGCCTTCTTAGCTGCCCTGTCAATCAATGCTTCTATAACAGGGTGTCCTAGTTCAAATTCTTCATCACGTTTTGCCATGACTATTTAGGACACACTGGTAAAGATGTATTAATTCCACCAACACCAATTACACCGGAAGAAGAACTATTAACACAATTTACGCCAGCAACCCAAACAGTATTAGAATTAGTTACTTGTGTTAGTATTGCATCTAATTGAGAATTATAGTTAGGAATAGTTATACCATCAATAGCATTAAGGATACCTTGAAAATTACTAGTGTAATTAGGAAACTTTAAGTTGCCTAAAGCATCTAGTACAGCAGAATTATCTGTGCTACCTGATACACTATTAATACTGGCTAGTCCTAATCCTAATCCTAAATCAACAGACTGTTGTCCTGCTACGTTAATTGCGTCATAAGATCCTAAACCAAGATTCATCATGTTGTCTGATTGATTACCAAGCATCCCATACAAAGCTGTAGTTTTATTGCCTTCCTGCTCTATCCTGGCTAAATTAGATGTCATAGCATGTCTAGCGGTTGTCTTTTGTGCGTCTGAGCTTATCCACATAGCTCCTAGTGAGCCAACTACTGGTAGAACTGCTTTAGACCACTCAAGTGCTGCTGATTGCTGTGGTATTACCTGCATGTTTGGAGATTGCATCAAAGCAAGAGCCATGACTGCTGAACCTGCTGCGCTGTTGTCTCCACTAGCTGCTATTTTACTAAGGGCTTCAGACTTTGCTTGTTGTGCTTGACTTTGTGCAATCGCAATCTTTTCTACAGCTTGATAATACTCCATACCTGCTGTCTGACACCCAGTTATAAATACAATTAATAGTAATCCTAAAAATTTCATTGGTTAATCCTCTTTAGGCCAATCCTGTCCAGCCATTACGGTTGCTAATGCATCTACATTGGCTGCATCGGCTATTGCTGTTTCAAGTCTTGCACATTCTGTTATAACTGCTGCACGATATGTAGCTGTTGCGCTTGGTATCGCTACGTCACGCTCGTATTTTCTGACGACCATCCAATCTGTTGAAGCTAATAGTTTGTTTGCTGTGTTTTTGACTTGCTCCGTCATAACAGATTTAAGACCTTGGTTGATTTGTTTTGTGCTTGTGTCAACCATTTCCTCTGTATCATCGTCCCACTCTTGAACATATAGTTGATTGCCGTCAGCATCTTTAGCATCTTCATCTGCTAGACGTTTAGCAGTATTTGTATACTGTTGTGTCGGAACACCATCTACAAGAGCTATATCGCCTTGTGTTACAAAATAATATTTTTGGTCTTTTTGTTCGGCATTAACAACGTCTTCTACATTTTCAGCAGTTTTAAAGTCTGCATTGGCTACACCACCTGCAAAAGAAGTATTAGGGAATAACTGCTTGATGTTTCCTGTTGCGGTAATTGCACCGTCTTTTACTATTGCATACATGTGTTACC
>JGI24006J15134_10000526_pt1 | contig 23722 bp, 33 predicted proteins | sample LinPmetageLP53_FD_15134 | JGI IMG/M metagenome (IMG submission 15134)
ACCTTCATAACAATAGCGCCATCGCCCTGCAACAGGACGTTAAGTGCTGAGTGCTCTGACCTGACAGGCGCGTGCCTGCCATCCAGTAGCGGGATAAAGCTGCGCTCGGAAGCGCACTGCTTAGTCCAAGCCGTGAGCTTTTCTAGCGCAGGAATCTTAGACATGAAACGATCACGAATCTTACCGCCCTCACGTGAGCCCTTGCCTACGATTGTACCGATCTTGCCATTGCCTGCGCCATACAATGTGGCGTAGATGAACGTCTTGGCATCGTCACGGGTAGGAAGATCAGCAGCCTTCTGGTTGAGGGTATGGATGTCGCCATCAACAACCTCTCTAGCATACGCGCCCTTGTCCCACCTAGCTAGGTGATGGCCCAACATACGCAGCTCAAGGCCAGAGGCATCGCCGCCGACCATGTGCCAGCCTTCTCTAGGCTGCCAGAGTGAGCGACACTCCCAGCCATAGCGGCCATCGTAACCACGAGCAGTGCCTGTGACCTTAGGCACAGCTGTCTGGTTAGGCTGGCTGTGCGTAGCTCGTGACGTAGCGCAGCCACAAGGGTTGATCTGGGGGTGGATGATACCGCCGCCTTGTCGGGCACGGGTGCTCCAGTCAGTCAGATGTTGTAGACGTTTGTCGCACATCTGTATCTTGAGGAGGAGCTTAGCCTCGGGGAACTTAAGAGTCTTGAGTACATCTTCTCCTATGCTCGGGTTGCCTGCCTCGGTGACAGGGGCTGACCAGCCATACGAATCACGTAGTCTCTCGGAGATCTGCAAAGACGAGCCAGCATTGAACGAGTGCGTCTTGGTCTTGAGCGGGCCAGCGACCAGCGTCTTTCGGATAGCCGAAGGCGCTGATGATTTGGTCCGGTACTGATTACCCTGATCGTCAGTGTAGTACGACACGGTCTTGAGTGTCTCGATACGTGGCGGGAACGCCTCATGTAGTTCGTCATAGGCTGTGGCTTTCTCTATCTCTAGTCTCTGGATAAGATCCTCGGCTGAGGATACGTCGATGTGTACACCGGTGTCTTCCATGTCGGACACAATAGTAGCGACACGATGCTCTAGCTTGGACGAGGGAGTGAACTGCTTTGCAAGCGGCGCGAGCCATAGGAACAGCTTGTAAGACACAAGCGTATCCTGAACACAGTACTCTTCCATCTCTTGTGACCACTGGTCCCAGCCACCATCGTAGTCGCCCTTGTAACAGCCAAGGTGATTACCTAGCGCTGCCAAAGAGTTACCGCCATAGGGGTGGTTCTTTCTGTCAGGCCAGAGGAGACGAGCCATGACAAGCGTATCAACAACACGTCCCTGTACCTCACCACCGTACAAGCGGCGAAGGACAGGAAGGTCATAGCCTATGATGTTGTGACCGATGACTGCATCGGCAGCCTTGAGCCTGTCCCACCCCTGCTGGATGGTGTCCTCGTTAGGGTTATTGCGGTAGACGAAAGTAACCTTGGGGTTGTCAATGTCCCGAAGGACCAGCAAGTGTACCCTGCTGGCCCCCGGAACGGTTTGACCTTTACGATTGATAGTAAGATGGTTAAGGCCATCCGCCTCAATATCGAATACATAACGCGGCATGGTCTCTCCGTTTCTTACTTAGGGCAATCTTTGTTGCCGGTGCAATCGTAGTTACAGTTGGTGTTAGCGTTGTGAATAAAGAAGTTCACTGCCGTCTGAAGCTCATTGACCTTGGTGATCAGCGCCTGCATATCTTGGTAGACATCGAAGGGGGAGAACTGGCTCATCTGCCAGCGGGGTTCTTCCTGTTCTGTGACGTTTCTAAGATAAGGCAACGGCTTGTACTCAGCCTTAGGCTGTGACTTCGCTGATTCCTTGGGCTCGGGCTTCGAGTTCTTCGTCGAAGGTTGATCCTGTGACATCTGATTCTCCTTGAGGTTCTGACCACTCTGCTTCCACCACTCGGCGGGTAGACTGGTCAAGTTTAAGTGTGCCGACAACACCTGTCGCACCGTGGAACCTACCCTTGAGGGATCGGACCTTAATGATGTGACGTTCTTCTGGGTCATCGGCTTGTTGGTTACGTTCAATAGCAATAACACTGTTAGGTACAGAGCCGAGCGACCCTGACCCACGAAGGTTGTTCATGGTAATCTGACCACCCTCTTCGGCGGCCTTACCATCCAGCCTGTTGAGCTGTGATACTATGTCAATGTGTACGCCAGTCCGCTGCACAATAGAGCGCAGCGTTCTCATCGTCTCATCGATACTCTCTCGCTCACTACCACCCTTGGACATGCCTTGGACAGCAGCCGTGATGTGGTCAATCATGATAACATCACAGCCGAGACCGGCAGCCATATACTCCACACGTTGGAGGATACTACCGAACTCGTTAGTGCCGTGATGGTCATAGACATACAGCCCGGTGTGACCGAACCACTGCTTAGCTTCTTGATACTCCTCGTCAGTGAGGTTGTCAACGAAGCCGAAAGACACAGGGTTGTTACCCTCTGACTCAAGCAGCTGGTTAAGCTCACGCCCTGCTCTGATCTGACGCACAGGCTTGTTGACTCTGAGAGAGATCAGGTCATCAAGTGTCTCCTGTGGTGTCTCTTCTAGCATCAGCACGCCGACCTTACGGCCGTGACAGAGGTGATCATACACCAGCTCACGAACGATGGTAGACTTACCAGAACCTGTGCCAGATGCGATGAGCGTCATCTCACCGCTGCGCTGCCCCATCAGACCAGCCGTGATGGATCGCCATGGGAATGTCCACTGCGACTGACTGTTAACGTCAGCTGTAGTGATGTCATTCACATGGAGGATACCATCAGGCTGGTATGATCTCGCCTCGTAGAGGGCCTGAAGAAGCTGACCGCCTTGGTTAGCCCTAAGCATATCATTGGCATCCTTCATTGGAAGGTGAGCGATGCGGGCTTTACCGGGCGGTAGGATCTCGGCACACTTCTGTGCAAAGAGGCGNCCGGGTTCATCACTGTCAAAGCAGAGAACAATCTCCTCGTAACCTGAGAGGAACTCAAGGTTAGCGCGGATGCTTGCCTCGCTAGACTGAACACCGGAGGGCAAGGAGACAACAGGCCAGCGGTTCTTTTGTAGAGAGGAGATGGTCAGGCAGTCAATCTCACCCTCGGTGATGACGATGCGCTTGCCTGATCCTGACCAGAGCCACTGACCATAGAGAGGAAGGCTGTCAACATTAGCCTCGCCTCTCCAACGGAAATCCTTCGGCTTCTGGAACCGAAGGTGCTGGGCCACCATCTCGCCATCCTTCCAATAGTCGGAGACGTGGATGGTAGACCCCTTGTAACGGGCCATTGCCGACCCGTCAGGAGAATCAAACTTACACAGCCTGTAACCAAACAGGCGGCAAGTCTTCTCATCAATCTTGCGAGCACTGAGCGCTCGGTACTCGCCCTCGATAGGACGTGTCAGCTTCTCGCTGATACGTTTGCTCGGCCCTGTCTGTGTGTCACCATGCACATGGTAACCACAGGCAAAGCAGTGCGAGCCCTTACCTTCTGGGTAGACAACCAAGTTGTCACCACTCTTATCCTTGCCTGCCTTACGGCATTCGGGACAAGCCTCCTTGCGAATTCTTTCTTCGGACATTCTTACTCCTCTCAATACGAGTAGTCCAAGTCAGTGTCTCTTCATCAAACGTGGTAACAACTATAGCCTCGGTCGGGTCAACCCCGTGCCGTGACATGAATGCAGCAGCTACGTCCTCAGTCTTATTGAGGTGAGCATTGTATGCTCGCTTCATGTGTTGTTTTAGGTAAGCCTCTTCAAATACATTCTTCATCGATATCCTCCACGATGAGTTCAATACTACCAGTGTCTGAGAATTTTTTAACAACTTCTCCAAGCTCTGTCACTTGCACGTCATCTCTCCATACCAACTCATTGCATGAGTCAAACAACGCCTTAAGATAGTTATCGATATCCCCACGTGGGTAGGATAGCTTCGATGTCTTAGGTTTCTTTACCAGAAACGTAGCGCCGACACGCAGCTGATCAGAGAGGAGGGGGCGGAATCCCTTTCGGAACTCCGCTACCTCCTCCTGAAAAGCCTTGCGATATGAAGAGTATGTCTTCCCGTAGTAGGTTCCATACTTCGATACCCGTGGGCGCGAAGCAGGTACAGGTGCAGTGTCAAACTGGAAGTAGTGCGTGTTGCCTTCCTTCCTGTACTGCATTAGACAAGCCCATCCAAGAGGTCATCGGTGTCATCAGAGAACGTAGCTCCCTCTGCCTCGGGCAGCTCATCAGTAGTGGATGACTCCTCCACGAACGATGACTCACTACCAAAGGTAGAGCCTGCGCTTGCGGCGAAGTTACACTTGAGCTGCTGAACAGCGTTGAGGTATGCCTTGATACCGTAGTCACCGTTGATCTCCCAGCCCACAAAGCGAGCCTCGACACGGCATGTGTCGCCGCCGTAGATCTGGGTGTCTTCTTCCTGCCCCTTGGCATTGAAAGTCTTGACGGTGTTAGGCACTGACTCGCCGTTGCGTACCTGCATAGCGTTCGCAGTGAACTCCATGTAGGGTGCGCCGACTGGGTCACCAGTACGCTCGTTCATCTTAGCATCGACAACCTTCATAGGAATCTTGCCGTCCTTCTCAGGCACACCCAGCTCAGCTGTGTGCAGCTTACGAAGAGCCTTGATCTTAGTGCTGAAGTCCTTGAACTCAGCGTCATCCTTGTCGAAGACAAGCGTGATACGGTAACGGTTGCGACCATAGGTCGAGTCGTCGGGTGATCCGATGTAACAGTATCGGGCAGTGCCAACAGGGGTGCGGACAAGGCCGCCTTCAAGGCGCGTCATGTTTGCGCCGCCGGTTCGTTTAGCCATTAGACATTCTCCTTCTGCAAACTCTGTGGAATACTTGGCATAGTAGTACTAGCTTTGAGCAGCCGACTAGCCAAGTGTGATGTGAGGGCAAGACCGTATACAGAACGATCGTGCCACTCGGTAATATCTGCGCCTGAACTAATGACTGACTGGACAATACCAGCAGCCCGGATCCGCGCTTCGCGTTCAATGTTAGAGGTCAATATGTTCTCCCGTAGTTCCAAAGTAAAAGGACTAAGTCACGGCCATCAACAGTACTGTCATCATTTAGATCACAAGACTTAGACTGATCTGTGATAGGGCCATAACCCCACCACTGCATAAGTATAACTAGATCAACACCATCAACCTCCCGGTTGTTGTTGATATCAGGACACCGCCGCATCACTGTGTTAGTGAATGTCTCGCAGCTAGGGTCATCCTCTAGGGTAGTGCAGTCAATCCAATCAACACACATACAAGAGCAGTTGCCCCAGTTTGATAGTTGTATTGCAAAGTCAGCACCGTCAACAATACCATCATCATTGATGTCAGCAGCGTTGTTAGTAGTACCAAACCTGCCCAACATAACAGCAACATCAGAGCCGTCAATTACTTCGTTGGTATCTAGGTCACCTGCGCAGGATGGGCATGACCCAAGTGCTAGGGATAGTAGGAAAGACGATATCATAGTGCGCGTCCCTTCAGTAGTGGGTGGATAGGATAGTTATCTCTCCCGAACCTCTCGCCCTTACCACTAGGCATGGCAATAAAGCGTGTGTCGGCAGGGTTTTCTGTGTCGATAAACCCACAACCAAGCACGCTCTTCTTCTTGCACGCCTTACCGTAAGAGAAGGCATACAGTCTATCGTCTACTAGGCAGCCAGTATCCATACCAAACCAACGCTTGGTTGGGTTAGCAAACCAACGGATACCACCAGCTGAGTGGATGTGCCCCATGACTGAGGACATGCTCATCTCTCGGGCTAGGTTAGCAGCGGGCTGTAGCCCTGACCTGCCTGTGCCGTGAGTAAAGTACACGGCGTTGATACCTGTACCGATGATGACCTCGTCAACCCATGACCATCGGGGTGTCTGCCACACACTGGCATAGTCCTTCAGGTATGACCCCGGCACACCAGCTGACTCAGCCATACGCATAGGCCGTGCATCATGGTTGCCGATGGTAACTACCGCATCAGGGTAGGCATTGTACCAGCGCTGCACCCCTTCGAGGGCAAGCTCGTACTCATCCTTAGGGCCGGGTGCGGAGGCGTGCTTAGTCCATGTCGAGATGCCGTGGTGATCCACGATATCTCCGATGAACACAACACTGTCAGGTTGATTCTCTTGGGCAACCCAGTCAACAAAGTCCATACTACCGGGGTGAGCAACAGGCTCATGAAGGTCAGGTATCACTAGAATTCTTGGCATCTTCTTCTCCTTGGTATCTCATAACAGTTTCCAGATACTTAACCATCTCATGAACATAGTGATTAAGCGCCTCGGTTTCTACGTGGTTCCTTGGCGGGCCAGCGGGTGCNAAATTGGCGGGGTAATCATACTGCCCCATCTCAGCCCAATGAATCTCCATCAACCGAGCAGCNTGCTCTTCAAAGCACGAGCCNCTTGACTTACGCCATCCGGGCAGGGCAATGGCAGCCTCGCAGCTGCTCAGTGCAAAGATATCAATTGGTAGGGCGTACTTATACACCTGACCCATACCCATTTTGTTGCGTGACTCAATGTCAATAGTGCTCTCAAGAAAGTGAGGTGAGATTGCGATGTGTCCCATCTCAGTGATCTTCTTCCAAGCTAACTCGAATGACTTACGGTTGAAGTCGTCGTCAGGAAACGCACCCATTGGACCGGCAATATAAATTCTCATTCCCATTCCTCCTCTTCGGGTTCGGTGATACGCATCTCAAGGATGCAGCATCTAGGTATAATTAAGTAAGGGCCTACCTCTGTCTCATGGTAGTTCATAGTGACTACGATGTGGTCGTCTGACTCGATCAGCAGGAAGCCTGCCGTCTTACAGAGAAGATCCTTTTCTGTTAAAGCATTACATTCTTTGAGCACCTCTTCACGGTTGTTCCATGCAGAGTTGCACTCGGTTGTGCTGTCAATCCAACGCACGTAAACTTGTTGTAGTTCAGGCAAAGATGTACTCCGATTGAAGAACCTCATTGAGATCGAAGTTCCCTTGTGCTGGTGGGTCGCCGGGATCTTCTCCCGTCTGCATCTCCACCTGTTGTCTAAAGTCTTCTAACACGTTGCCACTGTACAGGTTTACAAACTGCTGGCGCAGCACATCCCTGAGGGTATCGACATCACACGCATGAGTACCGAATGAGTCGTGGATCATGAGCCATGAGTCAACACCCTCGTCAACACCAGCAACAACAGTCATCATCAGATGAGTAGCGTCGAGGGAGTGTACAAAGTTAGGAGGTAAGCCTGTCCTCTGCTTGGATGCACGCACCCCACCCTCACGGTGAGGTGACTTGAAGATGGTCTCTCCATTGAGACACCTGACCCTCGTATCCTTGAGCTGGCTGTATGGGTGACGCACCAAGAAACCACTAGGCGTGCGCCATTGCAGTAGAACATCGTGCTTGTTAGCCACAGTGGCACAGTGACGCAGCCAATCCATAGCCTCGGCAGCGCCTGTGATGTTCTCTCGGATAGCTTCCCATATCTTCTTGCCCAGATATCTAGAGGCAGCGAACTGGTTAGATGCCCAGTCAACATGACCATCCTCGATGAGGTTATCTCTGAGCCCCTGCTCTGTCACACCATACGGGTACGTCATCGTACCCCGCTTGGTAACCTTGCGTGTGATCTGGTAGTCAAGCCACTGCTGAGGCAAGGACAACAGGGTTGTGCCTACGTCTGGCTTGTCTGACCACATGCTTCCAAAGATTTGTGGGCCTTCTATTACCCCCGATTCTATCGTCCTACAATCCTCATTAACCTTACATTCTACAGCATCAGACACGTTCTGATACGGATCACTAGGTTCAGGTAGGTCTGTAAGGTTTACAAGCACTGCACCTTCTGCATCTCTAAGCATAGCAGAGAAGTGCTGAAGACCTGAGTTGCTACCGTCTACGTTGACAGGCAGGCAGCTGATGTAGTTCTCTACACCACCCTCATAGTTACGGGCTGCGATGATGTCAGCTACCGTAGCTAGTGCCTGCCATGGCTCGTCGGCATCAGACCAGAGCCGCTTGCCTACCTCAGACAGAGGGTCGAAGTCAGCAGGTGCGTCGAGCATCAGCTTGGTACTGAACTCGACACGCTTCTGGAATGATACCTTGTCAACACCCCAGCAGTTAGACAGCCTGATCATAAGCCAACGCATACCACGCTTGCCTAGTTTCTTACCGTCACCGAAGCTAAGCAANCCNCGTGCCATGTCCGGCCCCTGCGGCTGCAAGAATGCCGGGATAGGATACAGCCTAGACCTGAAGTCGTACTGCCAAGGGAAGAAGAAGACACGGCGACGATACTTAACAGCTGTCGCTATAGTCTTGAGGAACTGTATCCTCCTGCCGACAAGCCGTGCGTTCTCACGGTATACCTGCTCTGCCTTGACCCGCCACTCCCTGTCATCCTCGACATCAGGCCGGGGTGGGATAGGTAGATTCTCAGCAGGTGGCACACCCATACCACCACCATGCAACCAGACATGCTGCATGGTAGACAACACCACCGGGTTGATGGTGTATGGTGTCTCCTGTAGTACATTGATAGCACGGTAGGGGATGTCGCCGTGGTCACGTGGGTCACCTGAAGAGGTATCACCTAGCCCTGACTTGACCATGTTATGGTAGCGTGAGAGCACAGTGTACCCACCGTTGACATCATTCGACCACCGGTTAGGCGGTACAATCATAGGCTCGTACCGTGGTGACAACAGTTCCAGGTGATCATCCATACGGCTGATACTTTCCATTGCATCATCAGTCAGGTAGATCTCCTTGCGAGAGAAGGGCTTGCCATGCGGGCCACGCCCTGTGACAACACGTGTGCCGAAGATACCACTGTCAGTGACAGCTAGGTCCAACAGCTTAGCACCGATCAAACGCTTGCGCTTGATACCCCANCGATCAGTNCAATCCTGATCGATCTTCTTGAGGGCAGCACGCAGGGATCTACTATCCCACCGNTTGATGCGTCTCTCCATCACAGCCTTGAGCTTAGGCGCTTCACGTTTGAGTATGGTGAAGTGTGTCTCCTGCTCAATGTCTCTGCCTATCTTAGTGACTGCCTGCTGAGGGGAGGTGATACCACCATCTGCCATCAAGTCTATCATCGACATGATGGAGGCAGCAGCAAGGACACGTGCATCCATGTAGATGAACACGTGTCCCCACTGATTCCCTCCCCGCATACCTCTACCAGCCACGACCTTGGAAGTCTCTGCCTCAATAGCGGACGTAAGATTCTCTGCTGCCAATCCAATAAGCGAACGACATGATGCCCGCTTGGACATCGGTTGTGCTTTAGTATTCTCCTTGTATCTTAAGATCCCTGCGTCTAGAGACTTGATCTCTAGATCTTCTTCTTCAACAAACAGCGCAGCTTGTTGCTGCGTGGTCAGCGAGTTCCAATATCCCATTGAGTCTCCAGACTTAGGCTCTGACGTGAGTGAATCCAACGAACACAACTTGGTGGTTGTCAAGGTCAACACCTGCTGCCTCAACATGTGAGCTGAGGATGTTCATGAAGTGACCGTACCTGCACGTCCTGATGCAGTCAGGCTTGCGACCATTCAGCACACGCTGAGTAGGGATCGCAACGGTACGTCTCTGGAACACGTTACCACCGCTCGACCAGTTAGGTAGAATACCAACGGCCACGTTCACCATCATCTGACCACGGTCAGCGTCCCAGTATGACAGGNTGTTGATCGTTCCGACAGTGAGTCGGGGGTAGATCTTGACACCATTGATATGGTTNAGGTTGTTGGTGTTGTCTTCGGGACAGATCATGGTGTTCAACAGTTCACGGTTATCAGTATCAATCATCATCGAGTCATCTCCTCATTGAGAACTTGAGTAATACAAGGGACGGACAATCGCCCCTCGTTCATAACAATACCAGACCAGACAGCAGCTTGGAACTCTGCTGGTGTGATGCCTAGGATGTAAGCACCGTACCTGATACGGCGCTCCACACTAGAGCGTACACGTTTGTTGCTGAAGCTAGACTGTGGGATACCCAGAGCCTTAGCCATCCACGTGTCTAGCACGATGGCTGTAGTGTCACCCTTGAGGGCGGCAGCAAACTTAGATGTCTTGGGCCCACGAATCTCACCGGTCTTACGGTAATGCTTGAGGGCTGCATGTGTAGACTTGATCAGACCAGAGGACAGCGTGCCTGTCTTGAAGTAGTCGATGGTCACACGTACATTACGGGCAACAGAAACACGGGGCGATGTGATAGACAGCACATCAACCAGCTCGTCGAAGTCAATGTCAAGGTAGTCAGACAGATCCATCAGCGAGCCCTCAGCCCGTGTGTACCAGTCACGATGATCCCACCCTTGGCGGGCAAGACGAATCAAGTAGCTTACGTTTCTCATCACAATCTCCTAGCACAAGGGGTCGAAGTCACCCCACTCGGTAGTCTCTGAAGGATGACCATCATCCTCCCAGTCTTCACTGTCCTCGTCATCGAGGAAGGACATGAACTCACGCCAAGCGTGCAGCATACCAGCAAGTGTATCACACTCGTGGTCATTGTCATCGAGCCAGTTCATGAACCGATCAGCCAGCTGCTCGCTGGTCTCACCGCACTCACGTGCTGTCTCCTCTACCATCCGGGTTGTCTGAATCTCATTGATCAGATCCTGAATCGTCTGTCGTTGGTCTTCCAAGTTCTTTCCATTCATTACGCATCTCCTCTCTCTCCTCATCAGTGAGGTTAGGGTCAAGCATCTTGTATCCTAGCTCGTATCGACGAGCATGTGTGGGCCGGGTTGCGTCACCCTTACCTGCCCCATTGCTACCACGTGTAGCCTTGGGCTTACCATAGAAGGAGTCGAACTCCTTGCGTCTGGTCTTCCCAATCTTGCTGCGTCTGGTAGATAGTGAGTCCGCCTTACGGACAGGGTCAACTCCATCACTCATGTACTCGTACTCCCAGTTGTTTCTTGGCAGCCACACCGAGAGCATACACCCCCGGCTCTACCTCAGTCAGATTGTTGACACCGGGCACACGCATCTTGAGGTGATGCTCCAGTGTCTTAGCCTGCTCCTCTGCATTTCGTCGAGTGTCGGCAGTCACATGGCACAGCCCTTGCTGAATCTCCACTCTATGCACAGCCTTCTTAACTCGTCGCGTCTTCGATCTCTTGTGTGAATTCGTTCTCATCCTCGATACCTTCCCAAAGTTTGAACATGTCCATGTCATTGAAGTAGTTGAACCAATGCTTCCACCCAAGCCGGGACCCAAGCCGGGGCTGGCTAAGATCCTCATCCATACACCACACGGTGGGTGGGTGCTTATCATCCCACTCTCTCTTGATAGCTACCTCACAGGGTCTGATGTTGACAGCATCAATACCATCAATGCGTGTGTCGGTCCTTTCATAGTGACCATAGGTTTCTTCAACATCAATCGAAACGTCAAGCGTCAGGTCCATGTCGAGTATGGCTACGATGTAGCCGTCATTGTATGTGTAGTGTGGCATCTGTTCTCCTTAGATAAACTCAATACGAACGCCGCTGGTCATCTCCCAGTACACGGCTTCCTCACCCGTCAACTCCTTGACACGCTTGATGAGATCCTTAATCTGTTGATCGTGGTTGTCGGGCGCACTCAGTGGTGCTTCAACCCAGTCATACTGGCGCATCGGTTCTCTGTACATGTGGCCGGTGTCATTGCGCCAGCCACCAGTACCATCGATGCGTGTCCACCCTCCACTCAGATCAGCCAGCGTGTCCTCGATGAGTGACGCAGCCACACCAAACTGATGACGCTTGTACTCATCTGTCTTGGCAGGGGACAGATCCCACCCAATCCTGATCGTGTGCTTCTTAGCTATCACTCGTCACCTCCCTTCACAAGAGTCTTGAATCGGTTGAAGTAACGACGAGCCACGTTGGCTGCCTGCTCTGCCCCTCTGTAATAGTCCTGGATGTGGAAGTACAACAGCTGACGCTCACCAGACACGAGGCCCCTCTCCACTACATCGAGGGGGATGGTGACCCAGTGATAATCGTCGGTGCTCAGCACCTTCCAGTGCAGCTCAATCATCTCACGCCCATCCTCCACGTATGATCTGAAGGTGGTGACGTTGATCGCATCAACGAGGCTGGGTGAGCACATAGACTGTAGGACGGTGATGTCCCAGTCATACTTGTCGCCGTCGATCTGAGTCTTGTCTTCCTTGAGGAAGCTGGTAAAATCTTTCATCTCATTTTCCTTCTTGCGATTCCTACATGCACCTAAGAACAGCCCCGCTGACTGCTCTACCTCATGAAACAGGGGGTCAATTGGCTCGTCATCATGTTCAGTATCCACAGTACTCACCCCACTTGTCAAGTATATTCCAGAAAAAGTTTTCACTCGGCGCACCGTAGTCACACACCACCTCACCGGGGTGTTCGTAGGGTGTGAACATGATCTTCCCCACGTGCTGGTTGTCTCTCTCGAAGAACACCCACGTCACCTCAGTGGCGAAGATCTCCCGGACCAACCCCTTGATGGTATGCGAGCACCGTTCCTTCTCACCCGGCTCGTACTGTACGCCGTAGGGCTCACACCCTTGACTCATCACGGCAGTGAGCACCGATGCCACCGCCTCACGGTGAAGTGCCCAGTCATTATCTGCTGTCGGTTCGCGCATCGCTTGCTCCCATTAGGATTCTCTCACCCCTGTCCATAGCCTGCATGGAGTGAGGGTACTTCAGTTTGGATGTCCATTCAATGATGTGGTTCGCACCACGATCCCAGTGCAGCATGATGGTCAGCTTGATGTCACCATCAGCGTTCCGCCATATCCTGAAGGCGTGACCGTTCAGTCTGTACTGAGCGATCAGCCCGTTCTTTCTGCCATAGCTCATGCATTGTTCCTCTCATGTATGGGCTGCTAGGGGGCCGTACCATACGTATCACCCTAATCTTTCAGCCCGGATCGATCCATCAGGGGTGTATACTCCCCTCTATTAGCCCCAATTCTCTTGCATCTCATCGTCAGCATAGACCACAGTCACCCCGCTAGTACGGAACTCTATCCGCCTAGCACCATGACGTGCCAGCTCTTCAGCCAACTCATTCCGCTCTCGCTTGAGGGATTCCACCTCATGGAGTAGTACCCTCACCCAATGCTGGAGATTGTAACAGCTGTCAATCAGCTTCCTCAGTGACTCGCTCATGCTCGCACCTCTTGCTCTTCGATCTCATAGTGACCGTGATTGTAGGACTCGCCACCGTCTTCAGACCACTGACGATCCTCATCAGCCTCGATCAGACATGCCTCAGCCACAGCCTCGAAGATCGTAGCATAGACTCCGAACACAAACTCTGAGTCCTCAGTACCACCATCGCCGTACTCCCCACCATAAGTATCCCACACCCAACCATAGCTGTGGAGAACGAACACCGTTTGAACCGTCAGATCAGCCATATCACTCACTCCTATTCACAATAGCACAATGAAACACCAGAACACCAGTCGCCCACTCAATCCCGACTCCCCCACCAGACCCACAGTACCACCATGCACATCATGACGGTACAGAATCCACCGAATTGGAGCAGCTCAAGCGTACCATCACCAGTGAAACCAATCACGAATTCTTCAGTCATATCATACCCTCCAAGGTAAAAAGAGACGGTATGGGGTGTCCCCCATACGTCCCTGCGGATCGGGCACTCACGCCGCGATGGATCGGAAGACGTTCACGTTGCCCGTGAGACGCTTCTCATTGTCCACAGCATGCACGATCTGAGTGGCGTGATTCTGGATCGAGACCGACCAACGGTTCCCGTCCTTGTCTTCACATGCCACTTGAGCCCGGCAATCGTCGCCAGCGGACCCGTCCAGAATGGCACGAGCATTGTCGGCTTGTGCCGCCATGAGCCGCTGAGCCTCCTCAGCACGAGCGAGAAGATCCCGCGCATCCTGAAGTTGACCCTCAAGACGAGCAATTTTCTTCTCCTGTGTTGCCGTGTTGACGACAAGAAGTGAGCCCATGTCACGAATAAAATCGATGAAATTCATCATAATGATCTCCAATGGATGCCAAGAAACATCGACCGCGATGGCCGATAAAAACATGAGCACCGGTTTCCCGATGCCCATGGTGGTGGCATTATTCGGACGACACGACCGATCAAGTCGTGCCTTTAAGTACCAGATCTCACCAACGATGTCGCCGATTCCATGATGCACGCGGGCCATAGGTATCGGTCAGAGGTGGCACGGCTTGCACGGTGCGACCCGCCGATACTATCACGGTGGAACGTTGGGAGGATTCTAGCCTCAAGAGATTTCCGCACGTCCTTGCCCACTTGCTATCGTGGGGGGGATTCGAGTCCTAGTTGAGTGGCACGGCTTGCACGGTGCGACTGGTTCGGATCAAGGTAAGGTTATGACCCCTACGCGGTATACCCGACTCTTCATTGTCTCACTTTACACAGGTGAGGCACTGAGTCTTTTCATATGTTCGACCGTTCGATTCGGTCATGGGCGGATTCTAGTCGCCACTTAAAATATGGCATTCAATTTGAGCGAGTCAAACGGTGAGCACGATATTTTCACAGATTGTAGTTATCGGCGCTCGTGGTCCGATAACGGCGATCCTTCTATATACTATAGGATCGACCCCCCTACGTCCCATAATATCGAACATGGCCATTTCAAGGTTCCGATAATACGTCCGGTCCTAGCTCAGCATCGGGTGATTGTCCAATAATATCGAGCGATAACAAGACCGGCATTCCATTGTGCCGCGTTCCTGCCGATGATATGGGGCAAGGGTAGGGTAGAATCCGAGCNCGTTAGAACGGCTCCTAGGCGACCACAGACCCCTATGTCCGATAACGAAAAAGGCAGATGTGCGTCCGATAACACGTGCCAGCCTAGCGCCGATAACCTAGCGCCCCACGTCCGATAACCGATCGAGCGCTGGTTCCGATAACCGTTTGCCGCGAGCGCCGATAACCACGAGCCGCTCGAGCGCCGATAACACAGGGCCCGATAACGCTGCGTCCGATAGCCTGCGGAAAAACGGTCGGGTCCGATAACCGCGTCCGGGGGGCATGGGGGGTTTCGCGCGGCCGAGCAGTTCAGCACTCTCCAAGTAGATATCATACCCCCAGTCGATTTTCCCTGAGACAGCCTGTAAGCCCTCCTACGCCCCCGCACGCTCAGCATGACCCCGAGGGTAGCTGGGTGCTTGGGACGCAGGAGCGGGCCTCTCCGGGGCTCAGGACTTACCCCAGCGTCCCTGTCCTAGGGTGCGGTTAGGTCGCCTGAGCTTTCCACCTCGGTTCGGGTTCAGCCAGCTGGTGTTGGCCTTGGTATAGTCATCGAACTCTCTAGCCACCTCTACCGCCTGCTGGTGCTTGTACTCCTTTTCCCTGACCTCGGGGTCTAGCACCACGAGATCGGAGAACTGAGCTACTGCTCCGTACAGGGCATCGATGATATCGTCATGGTCGAGCGAGCCTCTATCGCGGGTAATGCGGGCCAGCTGCCGTGACAGCTCAACGCACTTGGCAGCCCTCTCGGAGAAAACGATGCGGTGGACATTGAACAGGGGTTCGAGAACGTCGAGGATACGACGCTCCTTCTGCCCGGTCACATAGTTGAGATCGATCTGGGTAGGGCCATTGTGCTTAGCCATGACAGGCTGGAGCAGCTTGGCGTAGGTAGACTCGTCCTTCGAGCCGCCCCAGTTAGATTCGACTACAACCCTCTGGACCTCAAACTCTCCAGCCAGCTTAGCCAGCTTGATCATGGTTGCCTCGCTTGTGCCAGACTGTCCTGCTGCCAGCTCGCCAGCATCCAGAACAAAGATCATACCGTTGAGGCTGGCGGCCACACAGTAACCAACGGAGTCAGCGCCACCACCCTTAGGGTCGATGTACATGCACTTGCCGTGGTATGGCAGCCACTCGCTGCTGACGTAGCCGGGTCCAACCCAGTGGTCTTTACGCCGCCCTGCGTGCTCGATGTCATCCCGTACATCCGTCGTACCCCAAACCACCTGTGCCGGGGCCATGTCCGATGGTGTAGAGAAGACGATTGCATTGCGGAGTCGGAGCGGGTATCGCTCGTCATCCATCAGGTTCGGGTTCAGGAGCATCTGGAGATTGTAGTAGGCGCGGCTCTTGGCCTGCTTCTCAATCAGCACGTCAGTGCCGAAGCGTTCGGGGTAGGACGGCTGTCCCGGCCCTTCGACCTCAGCACGCTCTAGGAGGACCGGTGAGACGTTGTGAGACTGTCGGGCATCCGAGGGGTCGGGCAGCTCAGCGGGCCACCTACGGATGTTGTAGCCCTGATCATGGAGCTTCATGTAGATGGAGTCCTCAGTCTGAGGCGTACCCATGTACATGATCATTCCATTGTCCAGCACCAGAGATTCACACTCCAGCAGCTTAGCCATCAGTCGTTTCCTCTTCAGCTCCGTCAGGGAGTTCTCAGGGATCTCGCAGTCATCAGGGATGATCAGGTCAGGGTGTCGCCCCGTCCAGCCACCGAAGACAGGACGAGCCACGAAGGACGCATCACGACCGGGGCCTGCGCCTCGGACATCAAACTGGTTGGTCTGGTTGGTAGCGGACCCGAGGGACCGGATCTTCTTGCCATGCCTCAGGGTGAACTGATCCTCGTCCTGAGGACGGAGGTGCTCTACCAGAGGTGACCGGTCAAGGACATCCTTGATCAGCTTGGCGCTCGCATCCACAAGGTCTTGGTTCGACCCGATGTACAGGATGCGGATCTTGGGATTGCAGTACCAGCACCAGACGCAGAAGACCGCCGCGATGACGCTCTTACCGCAGCCGCGCATAGCCTGGATCTGCTTACGGACCTTACCGTCCGGGGACGTAGCNAGGTCTTGCATGTACTCAGCNATGTCGTACTGGATNGGGTCGGGTTCCCCGAAGTCCAGCACATCCGTAAAGACATAGTACATGAAGTTACGGAAGTCGTGGAAGGGGTCTTCCTCTGGGTCAATGTGTTCTAGCTTAGTGCATAGCATTAGGTAAGCTCCGAGGTACGTGTAATGGTAGGGCGGCCAATCTCTGTAGGCGGGAGGTTGGCATAGGCTTCGAGGCTGATAGGTTTGATCCCATTGGGAACGCCATGACGAACGCCGCCCATGTCTCCAGCTGTAATTTCAAACTCTCCCCCAGCACCAAGGCATCCGATCTTTACCGCGTTACGGCAGAGAGCGCCTTGGTTAGTCTCGTTATCCAGAGCAAGAGTCGTGTTGGATGAGAAGGGTGTACCAGTCAAGGAGACAGTTGGGAACAGTTCTGCAAAGTCATCAAAAGGAGAACCGTAGTTATCAGAGGTCATACTGCCAAAGGCGTTGTTGAGAATAGCCTGCTGTTCTACAGTACCAGATGAGCCAACATGATTGAACCCGGTGTCGCAGTCGGCAATCACATTACGTGTAAACAAGTAAGCTGCCTCAAGCGCTGCGTTCTGATCAGAGATATAAATAGCATTCCCTGCACCAAAGAAAGAGCTTTCAATGATTGCAGCATACGAGCCGTCAGCAAACGTAAGAGCAAGGTCTACGCCTGCACGAGCCTCTGAGGAGTCAGACACAATCACGTTCTTAAACCAAAGGATGTGCTCGGAGTCATCGGTCAATGACAGGTCGCAGACAATACCAGACGCTTTGAAGTAGCACCCGACACAGACCGCGCTGCCGACAAAGGCGCTGTAGTTAGCAGACGAGAACGAGCCAGTGTTTGTAAACGAGCACGCAATGAACGCGCACTCCCTAGCATCTACACAAGGCCCTGCGCCATTGTTAGTAAAGGTGCAATCGTAAAAGGTTGTCTGCGTATCGACATGCCCCTCTACAAACACACACTTGTTTGAGTTAGAGTTACCAGCAAAGGTGAGGTTACTAAGGATCTGGGGCCCTTGAGCCGTGTCAACAAAGCCACCGTCGTTGATAGAAAAGACAGCATCAACTCCGTCGCCAATTGTAGCCTCGTATCCACGATACCAGATTGGTCCGCCGTTTGTACCGGCAGGAAAAACCTTTGTGCCTGAGATGGTGATAGAGCTAGAAGTCTTTTTAATGTTGACTCTATGGCCGTTCCTTGCGTTAGCAATCATCACGTCTACAGTCTGCCATGCGTTGCCTTCCGTAGTGCCGTCGTTGTTACCGCTGCTAAGGTCATCATCAAAGTAAACATCAGTCCACGGGTACTCATCAATAATTCCAATACCGCTCATATAGCCAGCGCTCCAATATCTAAACTTCCGTTAATACAAGCAGCCCTTGATCGACAGACCGCCCCACCGCCTCTAACAGCGTTAAGGGTGAAGTCTTTATTCGCTGCGTTGTTGTAAGGGTCTTTGGTAATTCTTTGAAGATCAATAGGAACCACACCAGCGATAACACCGTCAACAGCGTTGTTCACAAAGATTACTTGAGGGGGTGACACCGAGGTAGTCATCCCGTAGCAAGCCGTAGGGCAGCTTGTAATCAGGTTGTTTGTTACTACAGGTGTTCCGGGTGACGAGGTTAGACCCACACCAAACATCTGGATACCATGGATAAAGTTATCGATGGTGTTGTTTGTAATGTGGTATCCGCCTTGGTCCGCCCTTGTCATTCCTTCGCAAACAATACCAGCTACCCCAAAAGAGGGCTGGGTGCTGCGGTCGGTAAAGACAAGGTTGCGGACAGCGGCTGCCGAGTGGTCGGTAGACGAGCTGAGTTTAATACCCCCAGTGCGGCTGCCCGACCCAACAAAGTCCGTAATGCGAACAATGTTAGCGTAGGCAACGCCGTTTGTGATATCAATACAACCCTCAAGGCCGGAGTTAGCGTTGTCCCCTGCCGACAAAAGGCAGTGACAGTTCACGACATTCCCACCCTGCTGGCAATCAAACATGCGGATGTCTTGGGCGTTGTTGCCTGTCTTGCTTGCCTTACACCTGTAGAACGTAGTGTTCATACCTGAGGCAGTAAACATAGCCCCGTTAGCTGGGGTCTTTGATGCAGAGTTTGCAATGTCAATACCCTCAACCAAGTAGTTAGCATTAAACTTAAGAGTCAATGTAGCAAACTCTGCAATGCCGCCGTCGCCAATAGTAGACGAGTACCCACGGATGTGAATAGGATCATGGTCTCCAGAACTCGGAGAAGCCGCACCGCTAACCATGTTGTTGGTAGAGATAGTAGCTCTAGTAGAAGGTGCTTTAACATTCAGCCGTTGGCCTGTTGTAACATTTGGTAAAGCGTCGTTCCAAGATTGCCAAGGGTTAGCCTCCGANCCGTTGTTAGCCCCAAGNGTGTTTTCAACGTCAAGGTATTTTTCTGTAAGCGCCATTATCTTCCTCTCATATATTGTTTACCACTTAGACTTGTTTGCCCAGTAAGCAGCGGACATTTTACCCTTAGAAATGTTCTTAGCATGACGGGCCTTGAAACTTTTTCGGCGGGCTTTTTCCTTAGGGCTTTTTGGGTTACTGCCTGCACCACTTACGCCTTGCTGACCGTACCGAATAGTCTTAACCTTGTCGCCTTCTTTAGCCACAACGACGTGAGATTTGGTCGCGTGATTAGGGGTTCTTTTAGGTTTGTTAAAACCAGATACCCCAGCCCTTTCAAGCCTTGGGTCTTTCTTAGCCATGTTACTTCCTCTTCTTTTTCTTTGAGTTCTTCAAAGCACGATTAGTAGGAGCGCCTTTAGCGCCCTTCTTTCTCATGGTCTCTCCAGACCCGGCCTTAATTCTTTTTCGTTTAGCGTGGATGTTTGCCCACAGTCCTTTAGCCATTGTCAGTTCCTGTAAGTTTAGGGTTGAACGGCAGTCTCTCCGCCATCTGTTCTTTAAGAGTATCGGCGGCGCTGCCCGGAACGGGAAGGGATGTCACATCGTTGTCCTTGAGGAATCTCAGGGCACACTGTAGAACACCCGGCGAGCATCCGGGCTGCTGGAGTTGCTCGACCAGACGGCGTGCCGTCAAGGTGTGAACCATATGGTCAAGCTCTTCTCCAGTCAGCCCCTGTGCCGTGCAGGTTTCCATTGCGTCATCCCAGAGTTTTTGAATCTCTGGTTCGTCAATCTGCATTCTTAACTGCTTTCATTTCCAAAGCACGAAGCCTTCGTTCGTGGTCTTCTGTGCGGGCTGTGTAATGGGACAGGGATGTGGCAAGGGAGGACACCTCGCGGGTGAGCCTCCACATTGCCGAGATCATTCCTAGCCCAACGATAATCTGAAATATAACTTCAAAGTCTGAGGTCATTCTTTAATACCCTCCTTCAGCGTAGACACGATCTCCCTGAGCTTGTCAGGTGACACCATGTCTCGAAACTGTTCGAGAGCAACGTCTTGACCCTTGTTGAAGGACTCCATCTTTTCCTTAGCAACGGCTCCAGCTGTACCCGGCTTCTTGATCATGAGACCAGCAAAGCCAAGCAGTAGACCAGAGATAACTGTAGCTCCGGGGATAGGTGCGTTACCTACCTCCTCGATGCCGACAGTAACTGCTGAGTTAATAAAGTCAAAGAGCAGAGCAGACTTCTCATTAGCATCGACGTACTGGTCAATGTTACGCTGAGCGTCAGCCATGTACTCTTCCAGAACAAACGGTGATTCGTTCAGGCTTACATAGTCTTCACCATCAGTGTACGACCGCATCTCCTTAGGGACTCGGTGGGTCATCATGTCGCCTAGGTTGCAGCCCTGCATTGAAAAGGCCAAGACTAGAACGCCAACCGCACCAGCGAGTGAAACAACAGCGCCCTTATTCGAGCGGAAGAAATCAATAACAGCAGACATATATCCGCTCCTTAAGAAGTGTAGTCAAAGTCGGTGAACGTGCCACCGGGAATAAGATAGGATTCAAACTGGTCATTAGTAAACTGACCGTTACCGCCAGCAGCAGTGCCTTGGTCTGAGGCAGCATAATTAATTGCCGACTGAGCAAGGGCTTCAGCGTCTCCTAAATAAGGGACGTTAATAATGCTGCTGTATTGATTAAGGGTGTTCAACCCAGCAAGCATTTGAATACCCGGAGAAAACTTATATGCGCCCTCGTTCTTTATTTTAGCAGAGTTAAAACGAGTCAAAAGGGTAGGGTTTGAATTACCATACACCCCCCATTTATTACTGCCACAGTTTCCCCCGAATAGATTTCCTCCGGAGACCGCATCCAAAGCACCATCACCGTTTCCATCGACTTGGAATCGTCTACGGTTTATAGCAAAGTGGGCGGTGGGCCCGCCACCACATCGTAGGCTCTGTGATCCTGCAAAATAATACTCTTCGTAAGACCCAGCTATGTACGACGCAGGAAGTGACGATGTTACATAAGTGTTTGCTTTAGTTACATCCGTAACAGTTACTCTCATTACAAGGAAAACATTTGTAGAGGTTTCAGCCGAATTGTTCCATGCTGATCCTGCTGGCAGCCAACCACCGAATGGACTGCCCGACCCGCTTCCGTAGGAACCAGTAGTTGCGGCCCTGACGCTAGTCATTGTCACTTCAAACCCTGGATCTGTTCTGGCGGATGCCGCAGGCCAAGAAGGAGAAGATGTCTGGCTTGCGCCGGAGCTTCCGACAGGAAAGATATCACTACCCGTGCTGTCGTTATCCATACTGCCGCTACCAAAGCCGCCACCACCAACACCAATGCTGGTATTGCCTGAAGGCCCGCCGTCTCCCCAGTTAATGTTAGGGAAGTCAATCCAGTAGTCAGTACCCTCCTCCTGTAGCACATCGTTCTCGTAGATAACAATGCTTCCATCACCGCCCCATGGTGAACCGGGGATAGGCCACGTGTTCTGAGTCCCGCTAAAGTTGAACCAGTTCCACCCGCGAGGGAAGATCGGGTTGTTGAGGGGAGACCCATCAAAGAACAGGGGAAGGTAGTCGGCTTCTTCAAACATAAACTGAAGCTGCTTCTGGAGCTGGTCTACTGTATAAGAGTTAAACGCCGGGGTAGCGCCGTTATGATACCGCCGGTTGGCAGACTCATAGCACCAAAGCCAGCGGTCTGTCTTCCGTTCAATTCGGATATCCTTTGTATTAGTTGAGCCTAGGATAACAGATTTGTTATCAGAGTCGTATTTAAACTCAGTGGAAGAGTTGTTTTCAGCAGAAATAGTAGGGAGCATACGAGTCCAGACCGTAGAAGAGCCGTTTGTTTGGTCGCCGTAATAAACCTTTATCGGGTGGCAATTAGAAGACACAATGCCGCCAAGCCCTAGTTTAGTCCTAACCGCATCAAGCTGCACACCGTTACCGCTAATGTCGAGCATGTCCAGAGAGGCATAAGAAAACGTGTTGGCAGAAATACCAGTACCGCTTGTACCGTTAGCATACAAAATACGGGTGCTTGTGCGAGGGTTTTCGTTCGCCTCTGCAACAGGAGAACCAATTTCAACAGCAACCTTCCCAAGCTCTGCAAGCTCCTGACAAATGTATTTACCCTGATCAAAGTAATCCATGTAGTGGTCAGGGTTAGCATACGCTCCGCCAGTTGGCTTTACCCACGCACGATCCTGCCTAGTCTCCCGAATAATCACAACCTTTTCACTGGCTGTGATATCCGTGCTAAACTGGATTTTAGGGTTCGTTTTGCCGCCCAGACCCTTCTGCATAGTTGGAGGAGTCCACTCAAACACGTCGAAGCTTGTTGTCAGACCGTTTGCCGCTGAAGCAAAATAAGCCTGAACCTCAGGGTTAGGGTTACCGCTTATGGAGGCAGGTGTGCCGTCGGCGTTAAGGGGGCTAATCTTTCTATGAATCAGATCCATAGACTGCGAAGCTTTGTTTATCGGTGTCCCCTCGACCGAGGGAAAGTACCAATAAACCCCTTCATTGTATCGATGGTACTGACCATTGTTACTATAGACCCACCTATTGCCTGTGTTAGTAGCCCACTGCCTTTGCTCTGCGTCAGCAGAGTAGTTTTCAGGAAGGCCGATATTAAACTGGTACTGAAGGAGAGGGTTGGGCGGCCCGTTGCCATTAACCAGCCAGATTTTACTAATATCTTGGCGACCGTCAAAACGTATATACTCGGCAAAAGAGCTTGTTGAGTTACCCCATTCTGCGCAATCACCATCATAAAGAGGATATCCAGCTGAGGTGTGGCTGTCGTCATGAAGGACTCTGGTAGGGTCGATGTTAATCCAGTTGTTGTCCTCATCAAAGAACATCAACTGAACCGGTTTATCTTGCCCGCTGAAGCCACCATACCCTTTCTCATAAAGATAAAACTCAGAACAAACAATCGAGTTAGGGCATTCTTTGCCCTCAGTATACGACCACGTCCTCCCGGTGGGGCGGGAGAGCGCAGTCGTATCGTTAAACGGAACTTCCGTACCGTCTACAAAAACTCGTATTTGTTTCTCTACAGGAGCAACCCGTGTATTAAGCAGCTCGAAATGAAGGCCCACGCTCTTCTTATCTGAGGCAAAGCGTCCAACATTGGACGAGCCGTAGATGCCTGCCGCTGTGTTCGTGCCCATATCAGCGCCAATGAACGACATGAAACTGTCACCGTATGTCACGGTCATAGGGGTTTACTCCGGAAATAGAAATTGAATGTTATCTGGGATAGGATTACTGGGGACTTCGAGATCAAAGNTATCTGGCATGTCGAGGTTACTGAGATTAGGCTTGTACCTTCGTCTCTTATACCGGCCCTCGGTAGC
>JGI24006J15134_10000527_pt1 | contig 23712 bp, 11 predicted proteins | sample LinPmetageLP53_FD_15134 | JGI IMG/M metagenome (IMG submission 15134)
TGGTTCTGGTGTTAGACTTAGATTTGTAGATCATCGTGGTTTTGTGAAAAGAGTCACAGCAAGTAGTAGTAGTGGAACTATGACCATTACTTCACCTGGAAATACTGTTGGATTAAAGAGTAAGCAAATTGCAATTTGGAATAATTCTGAAGCATATACCAGAATTACTACTAATGGTTCATCCGATCAAGTACTTATTACTCCTGCCGAAACATTTGATTCAAGAGGACCCAATAGTAATAATTTCACTCTTTCAGATTCAGTATTTTCTAATGCAACACAGGGAACTGAATGGGGAACATTTTTGAGAACTTATGGTGTATGGTATGAACCAGGAAATGTCGAAACAACAGGACAAACATATTCAACAACATATACATTGAATATTAAATCTCCTGGTGATTACACTTTAGAACATTCTGGAGACGATGTTGGAACTATAACTTTTGATGGTACTACTGTTGCCACAATACCACAAGCAACACCAAGTTATAGACCATATCAAACAAGTCAAACAACTACTATATCAAATGTTACTGCCGGAACTCATACAATAGTTGCTAGTATTAGTAATACATCGTTGCCGGGATTCGATAATTGGAATCAGAATCCTGCAGGTATAGCTTGGAGACTTACACGAAATAATAGTGTAAATAGTTTTACTACTAGAAGGGTTTATTTTTACGAATCTAGAGGTCTGATTGATACAGCACTGGCTGCATTCTGTCCAGCAAATGAAACTAGATGTGTGCTTGTTACGGAAGCAGCACTTGCAGGTTCTACTGAACTTACAGTTTCTGATACCAATAACTTAACAAATACAACAATTCAAGGATTCCCATTTGCTGATAATACCACAATTACATCAGTTTCTGGAAATACAATTACACTCTCCTCAGTAGCACAAAAAAATATTGTTGCTGGTTCCAATTTCACTGCTACTAGTTCTACTGAAGACAAATCACTCTGCTGCCCCCCAACAGATACTTCACCACCATTCAATCCAACAGAAGAGGGATTAGAGACCATTTCCGGTGGTGCAGACAGTTTAAGGATTAAGGGTGGAAATCTTATATTTGATAATCTTACGGCAACAGTCAATACAAGTAATATTACCGCACTTACACCAGGATCAACTAATACTTCATCTACAAATATTCAGTTAAAATGTGGTGATGGAGTTGTATATGATGTATTATGTCGATAATTCCAAAAAAGGTTCTGAGTTGATTTTTACCCAGAGATTTTTTCCGACCTTTTTTGGAATTAAAAGTTGATTTTAGTTTGGAGTCATTAACAAATAGTATGTCTCGCCATTGACTACGATTGGAACCTTATGGGTAAATGTTTCTGCCGTAACATCATTATCTATATCACTAAATGATGTTGCATTAACAGTTATTCCATCAATCTTAATTTCATCACCGAATAAAAGTTCTCCTATTGTAACTTCATCAGCATTGGTTTCAAGGAAATCTCCAGCAACAGTCCAAGGATTATTATCAGCAGAGAATGCACGAGTTCCACCGATGAAAATACCTGGAGAAATCGCAGTCGTAGAATTAACATTATTATTATTACTGTTAAAATTACCAGGGTCAAATAAATTTACGGTCCCTTCAAACTTGATTTCTGTATCTACAGTTGTGCTATTTGCTCCCTTGTACTTCTTAGTGATAAAATAATTTGAATTTTCTATTTTGGTTTGTGTGGAATCAAATACACCATTGATTGAAGTATTTAAATATGAACCAAAAGTGGATTTATCTTGGATCTCTGGTCTTATAAAGTTCTCTAAATTTAGTCTCGTTACTGGTTCATCTTTGATGAAGTTAAAATGACTTGATGCAAGATCAAGAGACTCAATAGGATCAACATCAATATTAACTGTACTTATACCACTAACACTAGGAGTAGAAGATAATTTAAATTTACTCAAACCATCAGAATCACAAACAAAGTACTTAGTTCCAACAGTTAATGTTGTTGAACCTACATCTACAGATTGACTTACAGTAACAACATCATCATTTGTGTATACATTGTCTGTATTTGATGCATATGTTACCGTAGAACTTGAAACATTGTCTCCAGAACCAGTGTATACACAGTTGGGTTTTCTATATGAAACATTGGTGCCCCCTGCCCCTATCAAAATAGAAGGATAACTACCATTGAAAATTGTTGAACCTGTTCCAGTAACGCCAGCAACTGTGACTAATCCTCCAGGGTAAGTATGATATGGAGTTGTTAGTTCTACTGTAATTAAACTGGTATTTGATAAACCAGTATCGGGTATAGAACTGATCGCAGATACACCAATAACCTTATCAGTGGTAAAAATAAACTCGTCTGTAGTTTTATTGAAAGAATTAAATGGAAGACGAGAAGTATTCCTCAGATTATTCTGAATAATTCTTAAGTCTTGGGCAAGTCCAACTCCACCCAAATTACTCAGAGCAAGTGTATCATTTGCATGTTCTAAAAAATTTAGATCTTGTCTATAACCTTGATTTGCTATTGCCATTGTACTTTAATCTATGCTAATTGACCAACCTTTGGATCTTAAAATAACAACAAATTCTAAAGCAAGTTCACTTTGGGGTCCACAACCACGGAGATTGATGGTAACACCTCCACGGTTTACAGACTGCCAATTTGTATATAGATCTTCAAATATTTGCTCCATTGACTGTTCAGTCAGAGGATTATCAGACAAATCAATAACTCTGATTAAATATAAATTTGTAAATGATCCGAGTGTATAGTATTTAAATTGGTTATTGTATGCTGTAAAATATCGTAACTTTGGACAATCAGATAAGTCTGGTATTTTTGCATTTCCTATTTGACCGATTAAATTGTCTTGTATATAAAGATCAGTTAATTGCGGCAGATTATTAAATTCTCCAATATCTATTAATTGATTACTTTGAAACTGCAACTGTGTTAGACTTGGTAAATTTTGATAAGTTGGTATTATACCATTAAGATTATTGTTACTAAAATTTGCAGAACTAATTTTTGGACTAGCAGTTAGATTTGGTGGTGATCCTTCAAATGCATTATTTGGTATATAAATGCTTGTTAAGTTTGGGTTACTTTGGAAATTTGGAATACCACCAGTAGTTCTACCATAAGAACGATACCAGAAAGAAGAAAGATTTACTAAATCTGAGAGAGCATTGAAATCAATAGGAGCAGTTAATAGACTGCCGGAATCGATAGAAAGAGTACTCAGTTTGGTTGCATACTGGAAAGTATTTCTTGGAATTACATAAGTTTCATCACCATTTGGTGCTCCACCTTTGATGTTAGTGTATCTCAGATCTAGAGAAGTTAGACTAGGGTTTGTGAATACTGGAAATCTACTTCCAACTATACCACTAGCAGCATACAGATTTAAGGTTGTCAGATTAACACAATTATCAAACACATAAGTTTTATTGTTCGGCAAGTCAACCAGTGGTCCAAGACCTCTACCATATGATCCATTGAATGTTTCTAGTGAAGATTTTCCTTGAACTCCAGTTGGGAATGACAGTCCCGTACCACTTATATTAATTGACTTAATTACAACATTGTTTATTGCAATAGCAAAAGCACCAGATAAGTAATAGTTACCACTAAGATTGAGAGTGGTTAGATTTGTTAATTGAGTGACGTTAAATGTATTACCAGTTCCTGATGCAGATGTATCAATTGATCTAAAATCATTTGATTGAGTATTATAAGACTCAACGCTGTTAGGGACATTAGGAAGTACACTACTGCCTACAGAGTCAGGATGGAACGCCACTCCACCACCTCTACCAATATCAAATACAATTAACTGTGGGAATCTATTCGCAAATATATTTTGTGTGATTGAACCACTGAATGTTCCCTCAAGGTAAATCTGAGTAAGTGTAGTTGGAATTTTATCTAAAACAGTTCCAGTTGTCTGACTAGTCCCATTATAGGAAGTGTTCTGTAACCTTCTTTCACTTTCAGTCTCGCTCAAATAGAATGGGTTTCTTCTCAATAGTAATGTTGAAACATTTGGTGCAACAAAATTTAAGTCTGGAAAATTTCTTAAATTATTATAGGAGAAATCTATGTAATCCGCATTAGCAAACTTGACTGATGGTAACTCACTGATGTTTGCTGAAGATAATATTATTTTCTTAATATTGTCTGGGTTATAATAGAATTGTATAAATCTTTCTCTAGAGACAGAAGATCTATAAGATATTGATGATGAAATAGCACCTATATTTGCATAATTTGAATATGCATTTACATTTCCTGTCTCGACAATCTTCCAACTTGCAGCGGTGTTATTAATCAACTGCGTCAATTCAATAGTTGCATCTAAACTTCTAAAGAATCCCTTGAATACAACAGGGATACCCTTCATAGCATAGAAATTGATGGTGGTATTATTAAGAGTTGCCTGAATTTCATGTGTAGGAAACTCTGATTCAAACTCTTTTATTTGTGGGACAATAGATGTCTGTAATCTTGGACCAGTTACTGCAGGTGATGCAGTTTCTTGTGTTCCAAATTCTAATTCTCCACCACTTACAATTTTAATTCTTGCACCATAAGAAATCTTTGCCCTCCCCTGAATAATAGGGTCTGGGTTGGTTGCTCTGGGATCAGAAGAACTCCAAGCACTAATTCTTGACGTTGATATATCTGCAAACTTAACTGATGCTCCGCTACCAATTCCATCCATGTAACGATATCGTATTGCACTTCCACTTAGAGCACCATTAATCTTTAAATTACCAAATAATGAACTCTCTGTTCCTGCTCTAGCTGATACTAATGAACTAAAAACTGAACTATCTCTACTGAATCTATCTAAAGTTTCATGTAAAGGTTCAGTTAATCTTGAAAAACTACGCCAGTCTGATAGTTGAGCACCAGCAGCTGCTGATCCAAAAATAATTTCAAGATCATTTGGAGGTAAATTGATGTTGTTTAGAGCTATAAATTTATCTCTAACGTCAGCAAATACCCTATTAACATCGAGACCAAATAATTTTGGATTCTTAAGTGCCATATCTAATCCTTATAGTGCTATTTAGTTCTTAACAAACATTGAGTCGGGCAGACTGCTACTAAAATTAGATGTATATTTTGCAACACCTTGATAGATTCTATAGTCTTGGAATTTTGTTGTATTCCATGCATTTAGATTTCCAATACCTGAATTGGCATCTTGTGGTGCAGTACAGAAAAGTGGTCCAGTATAATCCCAAGTTTGATTCACACCCGGTGTTCCAGCATAAACTGCAGTCCTATTGACTCCATCAATGTATAATTTAAGATTACTATCTCCATTCCCATTTCTGACCACAGCTATATGATGCCAGGTATTTGCAGAAAAAACATTTGATGAAGTATGAGCAGTGCAAGTTCCTGCTGGGGGTGCAGTGAAGTAAAGTCCATAATCTGGACTATTAGAAAAATTAGTACCAGTGATTAGTACTTTAAAACCTTTATCAACATCATCGGTATGGAAAAATAAAGCAAGTGTTGGGTCATCAGAACTTGGGTTTGCAGATGTTGCAAACGTTGGAATATACACCCAAGTCTCAAGTGTATAGTTAGCACTTCCAAATGCTTGAACGTCTCTTACTGATGCTGAAGTTGGGTCTTCAGAAGCAAACCAACCAGAGTTACCATTAGTTCTAACACCCAACTCTAATGAACTATCATAGTGTGACCACTTTTTGACTGTGTGATTGAAAATTGGTTTATTTGCTCCTCGGGGGATGAATACTGGACTTGAAGTACCAGTTTTGTTGATGAGAGATGCAACATTTCTATAACCGTGCTCTGATAAACCACTGTATGCAACTTTCAAATACTGAGCATTAGAATCTGCACGAGGTTGCCATATAGTTCCACTTGAAAGTGAAGAAACTCCACCGCCAAGACCAGTAGAACCCGCAGTGGGTTGTTGCTTTACGTGAAAATTACTGAGCATGATTAGCTAGAGCACCGAATATTTGAAATGCATTTGTTCCAGTCTTTATAAGTGTAAAAGAATAATTATCATATCCAGTACCTGCTCTGGTTTGAGGATCCGCACCACCCTGCCAGTATATATTGTTCAATAAATTTGCACTCCCATCAATTGTAAAAGTATACAGGAAATGTACCCCTGCATTAATGAACATTGAAAATGCTAGTGAGTTTCCAACATCCATTACATCATCGATATCAACGCCTGTAGAACCAGTTAGATTGATTGCAAAAGGAGCACTTGGTGCTCCAGTCACCATAAGCAAATTTCCATCAGTGATGAGATTATGTGTGTATATGGAAGCACTTAATACATCAGGTAAAATTTTTACTCTTTCAATCAGTGGCGAAAGAAACTTCAATGATTGACCAGACAGCACCAAACTGTCAGAGTCAGTGAACTCCTGAATCTGATTTGCACTAGCATTAATTATGAGGGGTCTACGGTCTGCCATTATAACCTAAGTTTTCTTTTATTTATTATTGTTCTTTGTAGTTCAATGTTGCTTCAATCTCTCCACTACCAGCAGAAATTTTCTTAGCAACCAAAAATGTTGATTCGATGTTATTATTGTCTGGTGTAATTACATTACGATCTTGTCCAAAGATTTTAGACATATCAACTTCAAGAGTCTGATCTTCACCAATGAATAATGTATCTATAATTGTAGTTGGTCTCAAGTTCTGCTCATTTTGAACATCAATTAGAGCAGATGATAATCTAGTGACCTCAGTAAAGTTGGTTGGTGGTGCTCCAGTTACGTCTGCTTGTCCACCAGCATTAGTGATCGCAGTGTTTTCACCGAATGCAAAGAACTTAGGCGAGATTGTTCTATGAAATCCACCTGATGTTTCTTTGATTGAAATGTTATTAACTGTAGCATTATCGCCCAATTTAGCAAAGAAATATAATGGGAATGGATCAAAGTTAAACAGTTTCTGTCTGATTGGATTACCAGTTGCTGTAATTTTAATTGGCCTAATTTCAACAGAGAAATCGGAGGATGGATTGGAGAGAGTCTCACTAATCTGAACGAAACTGAATATACTTCCATCAGCATCACTATATGATTGAACCTCTCCAATATATTTTGCTGATGATGCTGATGCAGAGTCTGATAACTTAACTTGACCACCATCAAAATTAATACCTGTGGGGAATAATCCTGGTTTTAATAAGTAAATTCTCCCTAGAGGATCAGGATTGGTTCCATTTGGTGGTAAAAAGTTAACTTCATTCAAAGCACTGATCGGAGTTGAATCAAGAACTTCAACAACTACCCTAGAACATGTTCCACTATCATTACCCGATGGTCTAGGAATTCTTGAATCAATACCACCTCTAATTGGTCTAAAGACTCCACCGTCAAAGACTTCACCTTGTCTAACACCAATTTCATCTCTAGAAACCCGAGAGTGAGTGTGCTCCATAAAGACAACTTCTGGATTTACACCCTTTGTTTTTAGAATAGTTGTTGTTCCTACTCCGGGTTTATTGAATCCCGATAATTCATTGCCATTTATTACGGGTTCATAATTCGTTATACCAAGTGTAAAGTCTGCATAATGTGAATATAAATCTCTAGTATCGGGATTTAAGTATTGAAATTCAATCTTATTTCCAGTAAACTTAAAATTACTAGCAACATAATGATTATCCTGACTGCTCAAACGAACTGGATGTGGATAGTTTGGAACTGTAGGACCAGATGCTAAAGTAGTTGTAATTCCTAAAACATTATCCTTCACAAGAACATCATAATTCAAAGTTGATAACGTTGGATACCCATCGGAACCTGAATAACCTTTGATGGTTGCAGTTGTAAATGATTTTCCACTTCCCACAGGAGTATCATCTTCAAGTTCAGTAATGTATGCATTCCAAATACTTGGAGTAATAATCTTTGAATTTAGATCAGATGATTGGAAGTAAGTATCATTAACTGCTGTAAGAGTATTTTGACCTGTCAATCTAACTTGAACCTCTGGACCAGTAGTAGTTGCAGCGATACCAGGAGTATATACATGTGCAAATCCAGGACATGCTCTACACTTTGCAACCTCAACTTTTGCTAAAGAATCACTGGTGATATTCAGAGTGGTTGGAATGATTAATTTTTTGTTTTTAATTTCTATTCCAACACTATTCAGTATGAAGTTTTTTGGTGTGATTCCAAGTAAAGATCTGGATGAAATACTATTAATTGCTTTTATTTTGGAACTGGCAGAGAATATCCGAGTAGTTCCTTCATCACCACCATCAATATAGTACGAAGCACCATACTTATAAAGGAATACCGGTTCTTTAAGAAGTTCTGTATTGGTTATGTCTATTGAATAAGTTAATCTGAAGAATGAGTCTTCTAAACAAGGAGAACCAACTGAGTTTTCAATCACAAATGTATGAATCTTTACCCATCGTGCTTCACCAACACCAGCAGGAATATAAGCGTAGAATCTAGCACCAATAGCACCATACCAACCGAACTCAATCTTGTACATAGTAACACGTTCAGGTTGAATATTATATCCTGATGGTCCGTTACCATTCAATTGATCGTGATTAAATTTATCAGAAGGAACTTCAATAGTGTGATATGACTTACCATTATATGGATCACCAGTAGGTTCAAATTTTTGATCTAAGTTAGTCAATCCACTTCTTTTTAATGCAGATTCAGGAAGAGGTATCGTGCTTCTACGAATAATAGAAAGATTGCCTGTGTTAATTTTAAATATGTATTGGTCTGTTGGGTTCTTGATACCCCACTCCATCACAGCACCTGGTTGTGGTTCGACAGACGCTCTTAAACCAAAAGTAAATCCACTGATACGACCAGGTTGATATCTGAATACTCTTCTTGATTGGAGATAGGAATATTTTTTAGATCCACCACTGTATCCAGGACGAGTAGTAGTAGAAGTATATGGTGCTCCTATTAGACCCAATGCATTAATTTTACCAAAGTTAAATGTAACACTTGGGCTTACTGCATCTACAAGAACACCGGCAGAGATATCTCTCCAAGTATCAGTCCAGGTGTCAATTGCTGCAAATGAATCACTAATACCTATTGCATATATAACATCACTATTTGAAACATATACTTTTGCTGGATCAAGAAATTTGTTCTTCCAATCACTAGGATAACCTTGAGATGCTCCCGATCCAGTATTATAGTAATTGTATAGTCTGTTTCCCAATTGAATAAACTTCAAATAAAATCCAAATAAAGTCGGATTATAAAATCCAATATCATCAAATGAAGCATTGAATGGATATGAGTATGGTACTGGAAATGCTTCTAATTTAATTGCAGATTCTTGTACTTCTTCACTTCTGCTAGCATTATATCTGTTACCATAAATTGCATTTGATCTTGTATCCCAACTCGCAAAACTATTTCCACTATTGAAAGTAAAGAATTCAAACTCATCATTGTTCAAACCATATGATGATACATTAGAGAATAAACTTAATTGAGTTTCTGCACGGGGAATACCAAGCAGAGATGAACTTACTTCACTAGTTTCTTGGAATTGCTCCTCAATCCTAAAAACATTATCTGATTTTTGAAGTTGAAGAGTTGCTTTCCTAATCCCTATCGTATTGGTTGTAATACCAGACAAAATACTAGCGTCAACATTGTTTGACAACTGCATATAAGATGGAAAAACTTTTGATACAAAAGTTCCATCTGGAATACCAACACCCTCTACTTTATCATTGACTGCAACTTTATTGTTGAGAATATCATCAAGAAAATATAATTTATTTCTTTCGTCTGAACCCTGATCGGTCTTTGTCTTAACATCAAGGAAAGGAAATTGTGTAAACTGTATATCAGATACACCCAGACCAACATCTACAAAATTACCATTAAGAGAACTACCAGTGGCGAGAGCAACAGTTGTTCCAAAACCAACAGCAGATCCACCATGCTGTAATACACTTGCAGCATTGATACGAACATCAAAGTTCGTATTATATGTAACTGTTGAAAATGTTCCAACAGAATTAAAAATTAATCTACCAAATGCACTTGCTGTTTCTTTTGGAAATACAATAGATGTAGATCTTTCTGCCGTAGTATCTAAAGCAAAAAACTGATCAGCCTCTGTAACCAGAGGGTTTCCAAACTCGTCTTTTAATATTTCTCCGTTTGCTATATTGTATAGAAAATCTTCGTTATTAGGTATAACGCTGACTGGACGTTTGTCATCGCCCAGTCTTATATCCTTTCCCCCATTTGCCATCGATCACTGCTCCTCCCAAGTAAGACTTGCTGATACATTTGCTCTTGCCGTAGGTGTAGTTGCTGATGGAGAGAATACATTGTCCGCCAAATAATTCTTCTGAGTAGAACCACACAGATACAGACTGTCTACAACATTAGTTAGGGGGAATGAAAGATACTCTTTATTGTAGTCAAAGTATGGTGATAGATCATAGTTCTCACCCGATGCAGGAATGTATAGACTCGCTACAATCGTTCCAGTTTTCGGTATCGGTGACCTAAGTTGCGGAGCAACCTTAATGGAAGACAGTTGAGCAAGTGTAAATGATGCAGGTTCAGTAGCAGTTGCATTTCCTTCTGGGTCTGCATCTTCTTCTCTGATGAATGGTTCTGTAGCGTTCAGAACAATAGAATCAGAATTTGCATTCAGTGCATAGAAGTAGTAGTCATCAGTATCAATATTCTTGGTTCTATCCTTTCCTCTGTTCTCTAGATAACCAAGAACCGAGATTGGTTTACCGGTAGCATCAGTTTCAAAACGTCCTCTGAAGTATCCATAAGCACCACCACCAATGTCTCTGATGTATTCAGCAGAAGAAGGAACAGATCCTGAACTTGCATCAGTAGTAACACTGAATACTAATGTACTTCCACTTGTTCCACTGCGAAGTGTGACTGGTCTGCTGTAATCACCAGAGATTGCTCCGCCAAAAGGTGTTCCTCCAGGTGCATTACCATCAAAGATTGGGTCAGTGGTGCGAGGATACACCTTAACAGCAGTGTTGTTGTCCAGGGAACAAGTGAATGCTAATGATTCTTTCCTGATTCTGATTTCAGTTCCAGCACTTAATCCGTGAGCAGAACCTGTAGTTGCAGTGATAGTACCAGTTGCTGAATTATATGCGACTGCTGTGATTGCATACTTAGTGCTAGTATTCAACGAGGCAATTGCGTTTGCAAGGTCGCTGCTACTAGGAACAAATGTATGTGCTCCAGTATATGTGTTGAGGGGAACTGCAACAGGAGTTGGTTTACCTCTCTTACCAATGTTAATCTCAGAACTTAATATTGGAAGTGATAAAGATGGTTTTACTATTACAGAGTTTGTCTGGAAGATTGGTGTCTTCAGAAGATCAACCTTAATAACAGCATCAGAACCAGTAGAAAGTCTAGTAGGATATACCTGAGTTCTATTTCTTACATTTCTACCTGTGCTGCTTTGGATAAAGTCTCTACACTTGATACCAACCAGTGGTGTTACACGGTTAGGAATAATAGTAATACCATTTGGATGACTAGTAGAATTCAAAGGAGAGTTGAGATGCAACCTACTGTTGGTGGTATTTACATACGTGATTTCAATATTCTGGTCCAGTGGATCAGATGTAATAATCTTAGCGCCAATGTAATAAGCAGTAGATAAACCTGATGTGGAACCAGCACCGATATATGGATCTGCAACAACAGTTGCTTGAGAAACATTTGCTTGTGTGGTTCCACTTCCAACTGTGAACTTTCTCTTCAATCCATATACTTCTTCTTCTTGTGGGGTTCCGTGACTGAATAGTTTGACGGTTCCACGATCACCACCATCAATGTAGTATGAGGCACCATACTTAACAATATGTTCTGATGCAGATCCATATCCAAACGCTGAGTTTTTTCTTAGAGTATTAGTATAACCATATCTATTTTCGTTACCTCCACCATAAACCATATACGTAATGGGAAGGGTCGCATTGCCCAGTGAGGAGACCTTCAACTGGTTTGATGCCCGGAGATGATGAACTCTAACCCAACGTGCTTCTCCATTGCTTACAGGCACATACGCGAGGAACAGAGCACCAACAGCACCATACCATGAGAACTCAACCTTGTACATGGTAACCTTGTCGAATTCAAGGTCCCAGATACTAATATCAGTTAGTATTTCTCCAGTATTTGCATCTAGGACAGGATCACCAGGTCTATTAGATGCAACACTATCACTGAAAATTAAATTCTTTGTTTCGTTATCTAATCGGTCACCACTAAATCTAGTTCTAGGGACACGATATTCATAGACACCCCAATATTGGATATCAACGTTCTGGTTAACCCACTTATTGTAGTAATCGTTAACATTATCAATCTCCTGTTTGAGAGTTGATGACTCTCCTACTGGACGATCAGTCTTAATATATCCCTCATTAGTACTATCAGCATTAGTATACTGATATGGGAACATACCAGTTGCTTCTACAGTACTATACTTATTCTTTCCGCTAACTAAATTATTAGCAATTGGTTGGACAAATGGAACTGGAGTACAAATCTTATGTGATGTAAGACCTGTACCATTAGTCAGTCCGGATACAGCATTGCCGTTTAAGTCTATAAGTGAAGCAGTACTGATACCGGTGATAGTGTTAACACCAACTGCACCAATTTTGTAAATCTTCTCATCAGTCAGTCCAGCAATTGCAGATCCATTGGAACCTTTATCATAAGAAACATACTGACCAGTTGAAAGACCAACAACATATGCACCACTACTAGGTGCATAGAATGTCTGAACGGTTGAGACACCAACATTAACTGTGAATTGATTTGCTCCATCAACTCTTACAACATTATATCCAGTTGTTCTTTGTGGATAATACTTTGGTGATGCACTATACTGACAGGTCATTGCGATACCAGTCAAGGTAATGAACTTACCATTCTTATATCCGTGCTCATTCCCGGTTGTGATTGTCATCAAACCGGTCCCGATATTATATACTGCGTTTGTAATTGAGTTGGCAAGACCAACCATGCTAATTACATTAGCATCATATACTGATGAAATTCCTACTTCATGCTTTGGTTGTAATAATGACTCATCATAGACACCAGCGTGTGTCATTATCAAGTTATCACGAAGGATAACCAGATCACCCAATTTACGGTTAGTATATCCGGTAGGTACAGAAGTAGCACCAGCACCAACAGATTCAGATGCTCTTGCTTCCAGAGGATCGTATGGATTTGTTACACCATAATCCTGTGTTTGTTCACCTGATGCACTACCAAATGTAACAGGATTAACAAAAGTATTTGCTTGTGATCTTCTTACGACACTGAAGTTATCTCCGGTTCCATTATTTCTCGTCTCCCAATAGTATCCATCGTAATTATCAAAGATACCATACTTACGAACTGCCGGGTTAAAGACATCAATACCATTAGTATCCAGAAGTGTGGTCTTAACACCAAACGTAGCAGAAGATACACGACCAGGTTGATATCTAAAGAATCTCTTGGATGTTAAAATAGCAGACTTATTAGGTGGTGCCTCAACCAATGCTCCAGATTCCTCAGGAACATGAGTTAAACCCCAACCAAATGTTCCAATCCCAGTGTATCCTGTTGAACCTACAGTAGCAAACTGTTCTGGTGTTGCTGTCCATTCCGTAGGGTTGACATCATAGGTGTTAACATCAGCAAAGATACCAAGAGCAACCTCAGATCTAGGAATACCCAGAAGTGATAGTGCAACTTCCGACTGAATCTTATTTTGTTCAGCAACAGGAATAGTTGACTGGTCACTTGCTATAACAACAGGGATAGATTTATCTGATTTTTGTTGACCAGGAGGGACCGGAGCGGTTCTACCTACAACGGTTACCGCTGAATTAGCATTTACGTTTGTATTGTCTGGCATGGATTAGATTACTCCGACTCTTCCTTTGGCGATTACGAATTGCTTCCTTATACTTATATATCCATTCACTGTACCTGGTATTTCTCCACCATTAGTTTCTGAGGTGGTTGTAAATCCAACTAATCTAAGTTGTTTTTCATCAGCACTGATACTTTGCTTCTGTTGAACGGTAAGAGTCTTAGAGGAAAGACTTGGTGATACCTGGTGACTCACTAGTTTAACAATGTCTCCAACAGCAATTTTAGCAAAGTGATCTGCATCAGAAAGTGTAACTCTGTACTCAGTTGTACCAGCTCCAACAGTACTGATACCACTCTTATACCAAGCACCTGTTTGAATACCAATATTAGTACTCATACCAACTGGTATGTCTTGGAATTCAACACCAACAATACTATATCCAAGCTGTTTATTTGAGACATTAGCAAGTGTTGCGGCTTGAGACTGAACCAACTTGGTTTGGATATAACCTTGCTCTCTACCTTGAAGACCAGGTTCTTGATCATCTGTATGAATTTCAAAGTCAAGGAACTTCGTTCCGAGTGATTCACCTGTTAGGGTAGAACCTGTACCGATCATAGTTCCGATACCAGCAGTGATGGTGACCTTACTGGAACTAATGTCCTTGGGTTCTCCATCTTCAATATACTGAAGCACAGGACCAAAGAAGTCTGAAGATGTATCAACTGTAACATTGATACCGTTGAAGTCACTATCAAAGATATCTGGTGATGGAATGAACTCATCAGCAGGTCCGAGTATAATATTATCAGTGGTTGTGATCTTACCAGTTGCGAATGTCTTGAGTCCGCGACCACAGTTGCGAATGATATTACCACCAACAACAACTACAGAAGAAGCAGATACATCAACAGCACCAGGATAGTTCTCAAAGAGACAGTCATTGATTCTAAGACTTGTAGTCTCTGATGCATTAAGTGGTTCGTATGGATATCTATCAGTCATTGAACCATCAACGAATGTTGAGTTTTCAATGGATACTCTGGTGCTATCCTTAATAGTCATACCATGCATTGAACTATTACGAAGTTCAATGCCCCTTATGAGTCCAGATATTAATCCTTTCAGATATACCATATAAGAATCATCGTTTGCTGTATCAGGGAATCTATACTGATTAGTATTGTTACCATCAATTGTAAAATCACTAAATGTAATATCTTTAGAGATGCCCGCAGTAATACCGATGAATATATTATCATTTTGAAGAGCATTTCCTGCTCCATCAGTTTCATCATTCGCAAAGTACTGTTGTTTCAGAACTGAATTCTTTCCTACACCAGTAATAGTGAAATTGGATGGAACGATAAGTTTCTCTGCAAGGAATGTTCCGCTTGGAAGTTCAAGGTAACTACCACCTCTTGCGACAATATCATCCATTGCTTGAGTAAGTGCATAAGTATTCTCGTGAACGACTTTCAGAGAGGTGGTAGTTCCAAATCCAACAGCATTATTGAAATCATATGCTCTGTTGACTGTGATGCTACTATTACCAATGGATACAATCTCGTCTATTGACCATCCCCTTCTCTTACCTTCTGTTCCGATGGCAGGGAAGTGAATTTGATCTTCATCATACTCGTTCTTAACAGTGTTCTGACTCCAGGCAGTCTGATCATAAACACCGAAGTCCTTATAATTAATGCCGCTTGTATTAGATCCAAGTTCTTTAGGTCCAAGAATAGCAACTAACTTTGCGTCATTGATATCAGCAGCATCACCATCAGCAGATTCTTGACGGTAGATCAGGATACCATTAGAAATTCCATTAGTTCTATTCAGTGTGAGTGTAATATGTTCCAGATCATTGAAGTTATCAATACTAGTATGACCGACACCTGCCTTTGGACTGAGTTGCGTACCAATACCAACATCACCAGTTCTCAGATTGAACTGAGCAGACCAGTAACGATACCTTCTATTAGTAGCACTTGATCCAATCTTGGTGAATCCTGGAATAGTTGTGTAAGGTCCAACCGTCACGGGAGAAGTAGAAAGTCCGACACCGAACAACTTAACTTTCTGTCCAGTTGAGAATGTAGAAGTACTGACTCCAGTAATTTGCAGTTTGCCACCTACAGTAGCACCAATTCCAGTGTGGACTAGTCCATCATTACTGACTCCATAACTGGAAAGTCTGTAGAGTGGAAGAACATTAATATCAACTAAATCATAACCCGTTCCTGCATTGTTAACTTTCAGGATACGGTTTCTCTCGAAGGTTGTTTCCTCAGTTTTGGTATTAGGAAGATCACTTAACTTGAAGTTCTCGTAGACGTTAGCACGAATTGTTCCATTAACATCCAGTTCAAATTGTGGATTAGCAGTCTTGATACCAACATTTTGAGTAGACTTCTTAACAATCAGAGATGGATTTGCATCAGAACCAACCTGGAAGGATGGATTTGATTGAGCGTTACCCTGTAACTGCAGTTTAACCGCAGTAATACCATCAACTGTATCAGTGTTAGTGATCTTATTGGTAAAGTTAACTGGTCCTCTAAACTCGGAAGGCAGGTTTCTGTTAGGACCACCGCCAACACGCAGAGTGTTTCTTACATACAGGTCATCAAAGATACCGGTGAAGTCATTACCAACCTCACTGATGTATCTCTCAAGTGGTTTGATTCTTCCATCCCATGTGAAGAACTCACCACGGTCGTTCATACCAGAGAAGAATGTGACTCCACCTTTCTTCTCACAATAAACAGATAACAGTTCTTCTTCTCTCGTAAGAGTTCTTTGAATTCTCTGTGGAAGTGCAGTTGAATAGTTACCAGGACCATAACCAATATACTCAAAGGTGTGACCAGAAGCACGGATGCTAGAGAATCTACGAACCTCAGAAGGGATGATCTTGATTTGTTGGACAACAGAACCCAAACTTTGTGCTGTAGATGTTGTACCCATCACACCTCTGATAACAGTCAAAGCAACACTACCACCAGAAGGTGCAGCGACAGCAGTGACCCTCATAATTTCATCATTGATTTGAATAAAATCACCTGTGGAAATTGACTTCGGATCATCGTCATCAACTAACACAGTATTTGTTATGTTAGTAATATTATTACTAAGAGTTGAAAGATATCTGTCTTGGAAGTTAAGTAAACTTCCAGCAACTTTTTCAGTTTGCAGTGAAGTATCTTGACCTTGTGCTCCAATAGCATACTTGAATATAGACTCCCGCAGTCCAGGAGCAGCACTAATACCAGGATTCACTCTAATTGTAAACTTATTATCAGCAGTAACTCCTTGAACAATAAAATCTTTATTGAAAGCAGTCTCTGATGCAGCATCAGAATTCTCAAGTTCGATCCTAATTTTGTTACCAACTGCTAATCCATGATACGGTGCTGTAGTTGTTACCGTAACAATTCCTACTAGAGTGGTCGCTGCAGTTCCAACGATGGTATCAGCACTAAGCATCTTACTACCCAGAACTGCGATACCATTAGATGTAGTATGAACACCTGGAGATGGATTACCATTTAGTATTCTGATTACATTTGGAGAAGTTGAATCATTACTAAAACGATATACACCATTAAATCCACTTGTCTTTCTATCATTTATGGTTCCAATACCAATAAATTGAATAACACTATCTTGCTCTTGAGTAACACTATCGATCGTGTAAGCAGCAAGATTAGTAGCAGTACCACCTGCAACAGTGACTGTAAGTCCAGATCCAACCTTATAATTGCTACCACCATTAACAATAGTAAGTGATGTGATAGATCCACCAGCACCAACTACAACATCTGCTGTTGCATCAGCACCATACACAGTATTCTTTCCAGGGTTCAGTGCTACGTTATAAAGTTTATCTCCATTAGATCCATATCCAGCACCAGCATTCACCTGTGCGACTGAAGTCAAACTAAACAGACCGTGATTTCTTTCAAAGAAATAATCAATCTCGTCATTTGCACCACCAGAAACCTTAAGTGCTCCAGTAACTGCTATACCAACTCCAGTATCTTTTATATATTCAATTGCAGCTTCTTTGGTGATACTATTCTGGTTATTATCAGCAGAAACTTTACCTAATAAACTATTAGATGCTGCAGAAATTGATTGCGATGGATCAACTACGTTATTGTCCCTATCAACAACTGGATAGAGAGATTGGAAATCCTGCTTATATTCCCTACCTGAGAATGGATTAGTAGAACCATCATCTTGTACTGGTGAGATATCTGATCTCAATACAGTGAGATAGTAGATACCATCTTGAATACTATCATCGTATTTTTGAATGGTTTCTACATCTTGAATAATATACGTGGTCTTATACTCATTCCTTTCAAATACAGGAAGTTTTGAAAGATCTCCACCTGTACGGATAGCATCAATCTGATCGGTGTAAGTATCACCTGCACCTACTAGAGCATTTGAAACTCTAAATGTTATTGTGCTAGGAACACTATCTACTTTGAAGTAACCATTATATGATATATCATTCTTACCTAAGGTGTTTCCTATACTTACAATATTTTTAAGATTAACTCTATCACCAATATTGATGTTATGCTCTTGCTGTGAAGTGATAGTTATAGTAGCACCAGCTCTGGTTACATTTGCAATAACACGAGGATTACGATTTGATTTTATAGTATTGATTGTAGAATCTTCATTAACTGTTTTTGATTCTTGAAGAATAAAGTTCTTCGTAGGTGCCTTTGCATTTTTAAATTCTCTAGGAACTACGTAACGTAACTTGTAGATTCTATCAACCAGATCACGATTCTCTGGAATTCTCTGAACATAAGTTGTTGCGTTATTTGCAGCAATTACAGTCGTGAAATCATCAAGTGCTTCAAAAATCTTATTCGTTGTAGTTATACTTGAAGAGGTAATGAACCACTGATTGTTAGTAGTATCATATTGAATAGGATGTCCAGCATCTCCGGGAATCTTATCAGTTACTCTACTCTCAATTCTGAGTAATCCACCCTTGTTATTTTTAATATTTACAGGGACATTATTGAGAGCATTATTGAATGTGCTTGCAATTTTGATCTTACTTTCATTTCCAGAACCTGAGATAGTGATTGCAAAATACTTTCCTTCTGGTTCAATACCATCAGGAAGTCTACCATTATCACTGAATATACGGATGCTCTCACCATCTGATAAATTATGATCAGCAGTGAGTGTAATTATAAAATCAGTTGTGTTTATATCATTTGTGCCAGCAGTTCTACTTACATTGAATACTTTCTTTCCTTGTGGTCCATCAATTGTCCCTGCTGGAACTTCCATCAGGATTGGTGCAGAGTATGTTGAGGTGATACCAGCAGTTGTATCGGTAACTACATCCAAATACAGAAGTTCGTTGAAATTGCAACCTACTTTATAACCATCTGTAACATTAGATGGTGGGTTAAGCATATCATCTTCGCCAAGAAGATAAAGATGAGATGTAATACCAACAGAATCAGTCTTGGTTGGATCTAATACTCTCCAGTTGACATTGGTTGTAGGTTCTTGGAGATCTTTTGGTGGAACAATGTGAGTGATATATCCAGTATCATCTCTGTTGAAGGATTGCTTTCTAAATCCTTTTGCGATCAGAGATTTTGCACCAAAGTTAGAGTTGGAGTTAGTGATTGATTGGTCAGCACCATCCTCTGCAAGGAAGTGGTTTGCGAAACCAATAGCAAACACAGACACTGCCTGAATCACAGAGTCATTAGATGCTTTTACGTGGAAACTCTCATAAGCAGGAGAATAAACTGCGTTTTGGTTAATGTAGAGTGGTCTAGTTTCACTCGCAGGTGCTGTAGCGTTATTCTTATACTCTCCACTAGCCTTATCATAAATCAGGAATGCATTGGGGTCTTTCTGAAGGCCGATTCCAGTAAACTGAGCTACAACCATTGACTTGAATCCGGTTGCCTTGCTGCCATCAGCATGCATACCACACATACCGAAGGAAGATCTCAAAGAGATATTAAATATGTACGGTGAAGCACCTGTTACATTGTCTGCTTCAATAACAACCTTCTCAGTGTTTTGAATTGTAATGTTATCCTGGTTAGGATCAGCAGGTAAAGTATACGTAAACTGGCGCGTGCTGTTGATACCAGCAACCTTATAACTTCCTTCGTAGAGTGCAGATCCACCAACACCAGTGATACGGAATGCATCGTCTGTGCTCAGGTTGTGATCAACATCAGTTGTAACTGTTGCTTCTTTTGGTGAACCAGATGTGTCTGCTCTCAGTTCAACAATACTAAAGTCATTTGCGGTCAGGTCACCAACAATTTTAAATTCTGGACTGTTGGGTTGGAAGTCATCAGCAGCTGGGAAGTCAATGATATTTCTGTTTCCAGTATTCGCACCATATGCGTTCATCAACTTCAAGTAATACATCTGAAGGTCAGTGTATTCTCTTTCTGAATCAGTAACAGTTTTCTTATTAACACCATCTGCATATTCAAAGCAGGTCAGTTTGTGGTGAGAATACGAAGGATTTCTCTTTGTACCATAGTCATTGTTGAAGAAAACTTCACGATCACCATCAAAAAGACTAAACTGCCAGAAATAACAACCACCAGTGATACGGAAGATTGCAGATCTATCAATAGTTACATCTTCTGGATCAGGAACATACAATGGTTTGATCTTAGTCTTTCTTAAGTCAAGACCAACGATAGATGTACCCTTAGGTACAATAATACCACCATCAACAGAGTTTAATTTGTGGAGAACATTTCCAGCATTTTCTATATCAAAGACTGTTCCACTATTCAGAGTAAGATCAGTGCTAGCAGTTACATCAACATCATTTTGATTCCGATATTTTGCAACACCACCAGTCAGACCTACTTGTAGTCCTCGTCTATTATCAACTAAGTGAGTGCCGGGATATAATAAAATAGTAGTTCTATCAAATCGGTCGTTATCCTGACCAACTTGATATGAAAATCTTGCCGCTTCAATCAGTGCCCTTTGTAGAGTCTTAAACGGTCTAGTTAAAGAGTTACCTTTATTATCAAAACTATCCGTAGCGTCCAGATCTGATGGGTTTACATAAAGAATATTACCATCGGTATTAATCAGAAAATTTTCTAATCTTGAAAGAGGCATTTTATCAGCGCACTAATTTTTCTTCTGCTTTATTTATCACAGACAGAACTGTCTCTAATCTACCGGTAGCAATTCTGGATTATCAAGTTCCAGATCAAAAATAAGTGGGTGACATTCTTCCATTACCAAGTAGTTTGACCATTTATATAGATCATCTATATCATACTGTGTATTTTCATTTGCCCATTCTACAATCTCTGGGTCCAAATAAAAACTGTCGTCTACATCATCAAATGTATATGGGATACCATTTATAAAATACATCAATACTAATTGTTTTTTCGTAAACCAGCAATACTTGATATCTAGATGATACCTCATTTGTGTATCCTATTCTGGGAATATTTATTGACAAAAAAATTGGAGGGTAATCAATCCTCCAATAGAAATTTCACTTTATTGAAGGGGGGCGCTGCTTCTACTTGCAGATCTTTTGTACTCCCCCGATGCGAGTGGGGGGACTTGAACCCCCACGAGCATAATGCTCAACAGATTTTAAGTCTGGTGCGTCTACCAATTCCGCCACACTCACAAAAAGGTCTGGGATGAATTTTTTACCAGAATTTTTTTTGGACCTTTTTATGATTCAAAGATCACTTTTCAATTGACCATACACATCGTGAGTGGGAGGATGAAAAACACAATACTCATTGAATGTAATCTTCATTTCCTTTTCTGTTAGGTTGCAATTCTTTGCTGCCTTGGGTAAGTTCCATTTCGCCGCGAACAACATTTCCATAGATTGACGGGTTTCTGGTCTCATAGTCGTAGCACTTTAGAATTTCTGAATACAAAGAGGTATAGTCTTTCATTAGTCGGTAAAAACTACTTCCCCACGCAACTCCATAAGTTTGATGGTTGCAAGAGTCTCGACGCATTCCCAATAAAGTTCTCCACTAACACGAGTATCATCACAGTAGTGTTCTGCAATGTCTTCCTGAAGGTGGCGGAGTGAGAGGAGGTCTTCTCTTTGGATTTCCATGATCCCTTGTTGGTTACCTGTATATTATAGCAGATTTGGGGTAGGTCGTCAACCCTATGTATCAAAAGCAGTAAGGTCTTGACCGTCAAAGGTTCCAGATCTAGATTTTGATTTGTTTTCTCTGCTTCTTTCATACGCTGCACCCTGCAACATACCATATGCTTGCAGTTCTTCCTCATCTCTATACAATCTAAGTGCTTGAGAAAGATCATTAAGACGATTGACTTCTGCAAGGTTAGCATTAACTGCTGATACAAGTGCTGCTTCAGAGTTAGTAATATTCTGATCTAAAGTATTACATGCACCAACACCATCGACTAATCCTGTTGGTGAAATAGAAGTAACTGTAGATGTTGAGTCAGAACCAGTAAGAGTACTACTAGTAGAGACTAGAGTTGTTCCCAATGTAGCATAGGTTGCTGTACCTTGATCATCAGTAATAGTGGGCCAAATAGTATTGCCTGTATAATAAAAAACATGTCCAGCACCAATAGCAGGTTCGTCCTCCTCTAATACTTCTCTCCACTGTTCAGGACCAGGAGGAGCACCATTATTAACAATCTCTGATATATGTCCTATTCCTAACTGATTTCCTACGATTCCAATCGTAACAGGGTCAATGGGACTCTTAGCAAAATCAAAATCACTATCAATATCTTTTGTATCTCTGATGATTACGAATGATTGGTCATCAAGTTCTTTCTGTGCTTGTCTATCCAGTATCAATGTTGGTTTATTGGTGTTTGCCCCAACATGAATAATACTAAGAGTAGCAGAAGTTGTTGCAGTGTTACTTAATTGAAATGCTGGTCGGGTGATCTCTGCATTTGTGTAAGTTCCTAAAGTATCATCATAGAATGGAAGAGTAGCAATTGCTGTTCCTATTGCAATCACACTCGTACCCTCAGGAAGGACATTAAACATTGAAACTGCAGAACCTACTGTAACAGAAAGTGTTGATCCAGCACCGACAGCAACAAAGAAATCTGAACCAACACCAATATTGCCTTGGACTGTTGTGGTGATACCAAGAACAGATGTAGTTCCAAAACCAGTTATTCTCGGTAGACTACCCACACTAAAAATCGTTGGACTATCTAGATTATCAGTAACAATATCTCCTACTTCAATACCTGTAATTCCATTAGCACTAGTCACAGCAATTGTAGATATACCAGTTCCAGTACCAATATCTACATTACCTTTCACTTCAGTGATTACATTTGCACCAAAGTCTCTGTTCAATGGTTTTCTATAATACTTCTGACCATAGAAATTTGTTTGCTGCCTCGTGTTATTTTTTACTACAGTGTATACTGTGTAGTCATCATCATCAAAATCAGTTCCAGATTCAGTGATTTCCCAGGTCAAATCACTCTTACATCCACTACTAATCCTTGAATCATATGCTGTCTGAATTGGAGTAACGTTAGCATTAATATTAGCAATAAGATCTGGAACCTTCTTATCAATATTGACAATCAATTCATCAATTTGATCAATCTTAGCGTCCTTCAATGCAAGCATTCTCAAAATACCTTCTCTGGTATCCTCACTCTGCTTAAGTTGACTTGCTAAATCTCTAATTATATCTGCTTTTCTGTTAGCCATTATTCGTTACTCCATTGCGTGTCTCTACGATCATAATCCCATCCACCAACTAAGAAGTT
>JGI24006J15134_10000529_pt1 | contig 23705 bp, 56 predicted proteins | sample LinPmetageLP53_FD_15134 | JGI IMG/M metagenome (IMG submission 15134)
TCAAGTCCCAGTTGACCCACCATTTACATAAAAGGGCTCTTAGCTCAGTTGGTCAGAGCACCCCGCTCATAACGGGATGGTCCTCGGTTCAAGCCCGAGAGAGCCCACCATTCAATCGAAGAGAAAATAACATAATGATAAAAGCATTAGCAACCTTTGTTCTGGTCGGTACCGTTGATTCCACAGACCAGTTTTTTGCCTCAGTTGAGGTTAATCTAAATCCGCCACTGGCAGAGTCCAGCATGGCAGTTATACCTTTGCACGCATTTCCGTGTGAGATTAGTGAGGGTGATTCTTTTTATATTTTAAAGTTGACAAAGGAGTCAGACCCTGTTATTATATGTGGAGAGTACAAATCAAATGATGGAGAATGATGAAATGATTTACACTGCTATTTTTCAAAACCCCCAAGGTAAGCTGACCCGCTCGCGATATACTGGAGTGATGTCGCGTTCCGAAGCGTGGCTAACAGCAACCAAGATGGGTGCTAGCAACGGAGAGTGTTTGATCGCTCTGGTATCGGGGGATCACCCAGTATATTTCTATGAAAACTTTGTAGAAGACAGTCGAACCGATCCTGCCATGACCGCTATGCAAGCCCACGATGTTTACGAGATGCCATGACACTCAACAAGCGTCCTTAGCTCAGTTGGATAGAGCATCGGCCTTCTAAGCCGAGGGTCGTAGGTTCAAATCCTACAGGACGTACCATTTATTTTCCCGTTTAGCTCAGTTGGTTAGAGCATCTGACTGTTAATCAGAGGGTCGAAAGTTCAAGTCTTTCAACGGGAGCCATTTTAGGAGACAGCTTACCCGAACATAAACCAGAGTCTTTGACCGGACGCCAAAAGTTAACCCCAGATTATGCGCCTATAGCTCAGGGGTTAGAGCGTTGTTCTTATAAAGCAGATGTCGTGGGTTCAACTCCCACTAGGCGCACCACTTAACAAACCAGCCGGAGCCATATAATGAGCTATCACGATTACCAACACTATACAACTAAATGGAGCCCCATCAAAAAAGATGAGGCAGAAGAAATGAAGAAGCAAACCGACAATCCGCGAATACAAGTAATCTCACCCCAGAAAAAGTTGTATGATATCCAACAGATTATCAATGGCTTGCCAGACAAACACATGAATACTTATGAATTGCAAGAAGCAATCCAAAAGATTCTTAACGGAGAAGTATAACATGAAGACGGGCAAAAGATATGAATTGGTTGAGTGCGTGGACGGATTTAAGATGAGCGTGCAAGCTCACGGCACCGCTTACTGTACCCCGCGCGCCGATGACGCGGATAACTATACCGAAGTGGAGGTCGGGTTTCCAAACTGCCGCGAAGATTTGCTAATGGAGTTTGCCGAAGAACCAGATGATCCAACCGGAACTGTTTACGCTTGGGTTCCGAGCCAGATAGTTACTACAGTGATCGCCAAGCATGGCGGTATGGTTTCTGGAGAAGTCCCACCGGGTGTAGCCCCTTTAAGAGCGAGTAGTAGATAATGTCATTTTGTAAGTTTAAGGCAGGCGACTTAGTTCGCCGCAATAGTAATCGAGAGTTTTGGAAAGGTAAGTTAGGTTTGGTCTTGTCTATCGAATTTACGCACGGCGACCCGAAGTTTGTGGTGAAGTGGAATCATGTTCCCAAGCCGCGCCGCTACGCGACGAATGGGTTGGCGAGAGTATAGATACCAGTCCCGCCACGCGATTTTTTTCCGCCTAAAATTTCCTTTTACATTTCCTTGACACAATAAACATTGACTTCAGCCGCAAGATAGGATATATTATAAGGGTAAGGAGACAAACATGAAAGTTGGTGATCTGGTAATAATGCCCGGTTCTTGTTATCGTGACAACAGCAATAACCCCGCAACGGGTATTATCCTTCGGACAAAGCCGGACGGCATACCCCGAGGTACGCCAAGTTTAAGTAGAGTTAAAGTATACTGGTTGCAAGATGCAGAGGTATCATGGGAGCCTAAGAAATGGTTGGAGGTTATAAATGAAAGCAGGTGATTTAGTAAAATGGAACGGTAGCATTTGTTTGGTAACGGAAGTTTACGAAAGCAAGTGTTGGCGCACTGATGAGAGAGGCAAAGCTATTAACTGGGGAGCAATCCCCCATGAGCCGTTCGCTCGCATTCTTTTTAAGGGTGACTTGCGCGGCATCCCACAAGCAGACTTGAGTTCAATCGATGAAACTCGGTGATCTGGTAAAGGTTCGATACCGTGATGGTGTTAATGAACTTAACGATCCACTGTGGACCGTTCCTTATCACGGAGTTGTATTTGAGACACCTGATATGGGTGAGTTTTGCATGTGGAAAATGTGGTGCATTGAACGCGGTAGCGTGCATATCTTGTCACCACGTAAAGATAATATAGAGGTAGTATATGAAGTTAACATTAGTGATAGACACCGATGACATCGACGGCATCCACGATGCTTTCAAGATCGCTGGGCATTTTTACAAAAAGTATGGACCACCCGGCAGCTACGGTCATCAACTTTCTTACGGAAAGATTAAGCATATCAAGATGCTGCGGTCATTTGCAAAGAAAGCAATCGAAGCGCACGAAGCCGGTAAAGATCCGGCCGGGCTAAGGTTTACAAAAGATTATACCGAGGCACTTATCAATGATGATCCTGGCTATCCGGGCATTTGACATGTCCTTGACAAGAAATACATTGACTTTTTTTCGTCAATGGTGTATATTTATAGAGTAAGTCAAAGGAGAACTACATGTCTGTAAAAGTAACTGATAACCTTAACGTCGTTCGTGCATGGAAGGACGGAAAAAATGCGCGCAACCATAAGAACACACTGATGACACTTGATGGAGAACTGTTCTCTTATCGCTTGAAGATCGGATCGCGCACGGATGCCGGTGTTTGCGTTATCGCGGACTTCATGGCTGGGTCTGGTGGGTTTCACTCGATGACCACTTCTCAGCATGTCTCGCTTGCAAAGCGATCAGCTGATGTTGTTATGCACCCGCTTGTGTGGGAGTCTTCACCACTTTCTTACGATGAGGTTCCTTTCTAATGGGTGAGATTGTTGATCTTGATGCTTTCCGAAAACAGCGGAAAGAAGATGAAGAAGCTGAAGCAAGAGCCGAAGCGGAGGCTTTGGCACAAGAGGAGAAGGACGAGATTGATTATATGCGTGATGTCCTTCAGCAGATCATGGTCAACCTCTCTGATTCACTAACAGGCTCAATGATGACTTATAACCCTGATGATCCGAACAACTTTGGATACGATGGATATTCGTCAGATGATTATATGGTCAATACATATTATCACGAAGCTGGGTACGATGAGAATGGCTATTACGAAAAATCATGGGAGTTTGATCCAAATGAAGACGAGGATAATGATGACGTTTAAGAAAGGTGACTTTGTTCGCATCAAAGAAGGCACGCATTCGGATCGAATGCCGAAATCTCGGCTTGGTCACGTGCAGGGGTTTGCTCACGTAGCGCGCTTGTATAATGAAGAGGGCGTTACAGCCCAACAAACAGACCAATATAACATTTACATGACGAATGGAGAAATCCTAAAGTTTCACGAATCATATTTGGAGTTGGTTGAGTAGTGGTATTAAGTAAAGAAGAAAAGAAACTTATTTCAGAATGCATCGAGTCGCACCAACGCATGATTAAACATCATCGCCAGCAGATTATTGATTTGTCACGGAAGTTGGTTGAAGTTGAAGTTGAAATGGAATCATTTAACATTGAGGTTAAGAAATGAAAGCTGGAGACAGAGTAACAAAACAAAAGGTCATGTCAGTTGAGAATGCACTGGGAACCGTCGAGAAGATTACCAAAGATTATATTGTGGTCATTTGGGATAAAGTTAATGGGCACTGGCATTATACACATGATCAGTCTGCTGCACTGGATCCAGTTGATGAAAGTGGGTGATTTGGTTGTGCATGCCAAGGGCACGATCCACCCACAGAAATACCTGCTGGGCATTGTTATTAATAAGAGTTTAGAGTTTGAGACATTATATGAAGTTGTGTGGTTTCATTCGGCGCGCAAGCAGTTGTGTCGCTATGACGTTATAAAGAGGTTAGAAGATTATGAAAGTAGGTGATCTAGTGCAGTTTGAAAGCGTAGATAATGATGATGTTGAGTCTCAACTAGATTATGGGATCGTCGTTAAACTTTCTAGAACTGGGCACAAAACAAAATCGGCCGAAGTTTTATTTCACGATGGTGAGATTGCATGGATTGGTACGAATACTTTGGTGGTGGTTAGTGAGAGTAGGTGATCTAATATCATTCAAGCCCGAGGGCTATTCGGATGATGATTATTCAAATCCTGCAATAGTTTTGCGTCGGTTTGAACCTGTCACAGAACCGGGTATCTGGATAGTTTGGTGTGAAGGGCTTGAGTGTCTTGTCGACGAAGAAAACTACGATGTTGTTTACTTGACATCTTCTTTACAAAAGAGTGCTTGACTTATGGTGAGATCGATGATATATTATATGTATAGAAAGGAGAGTTTTATGAGTAGAACAGCGATAAAGATTGGACAGAACAGACTTGCGATGACTTTGGTGGCGGTGGATGCCGTATGCTGGGGCGCGCTGCTTTTCTTCAGCATTCACTTTTTCACCTGCCCTGCGGCATAAAGGAAGTTTAACATGCGTTTAGAGTTTATTTTTCTTGTGTCCATTGGCTTCGCGCTCGGAGCGGTTCTTACATGAGTCCAGTTGAAGTTTCAATACCACCGGCGATCTTCACAAATCACAAGGGGATCCGTTACGGGATCGCTGGCTCTGTGTGGATTGAGGTGCCAGAAGGCACACTCTCGACGAGCTATCAGAATACATGGTCTACAAGCCACGTGAGATAGCGTCTGCGCCCGGTGAAAACTCTTGGAGTGTAAAGGGTAGTAAAGGAAATGTTTACACCGTTAAACTCTCTAAGGGCGTTTATTCTTGCTCTTGTCCCGGCTACGGTTTTCGGCGTAAGTGTCGCCACATTACGGAGATTAAAGATGAAACAAAATAGTTTTAAGGATGATATTGAATCGGCAGAGAGGAAAATCCTCATTGTTAGTTGGTTTGGCGCGCTTTCTGCGTTAGCGGTCATCGGTTATACGCTCTTGACATTCTCTTGACAAGAAGTCTGTTGCAATCACTCCCCCCTTATGGTATAATCTATTTATAGAAAGGAGAGAAATCTATGATCAAAGTCGGAAGCATGGTTCAAAGCAAATACTCGATGGGTCGGAGAGCCAAGCCCGGAAATCTCGGTTTGGTGCTGGAGTTGCGCAACACAGAAGAAGAAGCCTTCGGCTTGGCTCGCGTATTTTATCCAAAGACCGGCAAACAAGGCTGGGTTGTAGTCAAAGACATGAAGGTGGTAGCATGAAAGTCGGCAGTTTAGTACGTGAGACTATGGATGGCAACATCGGTGTCATCTTGGCGTGGGAGAATGACGGCTGGCTCGTCAACTTCCCGAAGCATGGCATGGTATTCCACATGATGCCGAGACTCTTGGAGGTGGTTGATGCAAGTAGGTGATCTGGTGATTTCTGCGCGTGGGCATTGGCTCACTCCGAGACTTGTGGTATCCATGCACGAGACAGCTAAAGCGTTGATTGGTATACTATGGCCAAACGGCGAGATAAGATATGTTCACCATAAACACTTGGAGGTGGTCAGTAATGTTTGAGTTCATTACACGCCTGTTCAGGACAGATCCGGGTTCAAAGATCCGCAAGGAGAGAGATAGAAAGTATAAAGAAGCTGTCCAGTTGCAAAGGGATGGCAAGCTGCGAGAGTATGCAAAGATTATGAAAGAGATCGAAGCACTTGAAGACGAGTACATCAAGGTGACAAATGAAAGTCGGTGATCTGATCAGACACAAACAAACCGGTAAGATCGGCATTGTTCGCCGCATAGCCGACGAATACGGGGCGCACTTTTGGGTTTACGGATGGCCGACCAATCAAGTTTTTAACTCGACTACATGGGAGCGTTTAAGTGAAAGTAGGTGATCTGGTAAAGTGGCGCGGTACTGTCGCGACCATCGTTAAAGAATACAAACGCGCCGTTCCCGATGGCAACCCCGATGGTGATTGGCGTTATGATCGTAGCTGGGATATTCTAGTGGGTGCTGAAACTATCCGCATTAAACGCCAACTTCCGGTTGTTAACTGTTCTTGACATTTCCTTTACAATAAAACCCTTGTAATCTCGATGCCCCTGTGTTATATTATATAGGTAATCAAGGAGGACCATTATGGCCTATCTCACGAAAGACGACCTCGTAATCATCCGAACCAGCGAGGCTACCATTCAGGCGCGTGTCGTTGACATGCAGTTCCGGCGCTTCCGCAGTAGCTGGAAGGACAAGAAGACCGGCGAGACTAAGCGCCGATGGAAGTCAGTGCCTTACGCTATCTGTGAATGCTTCATCGGCGCGCCTATAGGCACCGAGTTTCTGATCCCCGGCTACAAGCTGAAAAGCGAAACTAAAGACGGTGAGAAGCTACTGGTGTTGCAAGACAAGTACGCCGCCGAGTTCAACGGTGCATGGGTAAACAAGATGCTTGCCGACAGCAAGGCAAAGAGAGAGAGTGTATGATGAAAGTTTGGGTTTTATGTGGAAGCTATGAAAGTGAGGGATTCACATCCGTTCATCTGACCGAGAAGGGCTGCGCGTTGGCGTGTATCGCTGATGTGTTACAGTTCTTGGGCGTTGACGATGAAGAAACAGCATTGCAGGTTGTGAACAGTCATTATAGTTATACAGAGACAGACGGCGAACAAACAGAACCATTTGAGTGGGATTCTGACAAGTTGAAAGATATGTCACGTGAAGAGTTGTGGAAAGTCTTTAATGACTGGACTGAAAATAGCTGGGAACACATGGCAGATCGCAGCTATTATATCACTGCCGATGCGCAAATGATCCAGCCTTGACATTCTCTTTACAACTTTCTTATTGACATTCTCTCCCGCCTGTGAGATAATACAGGGGTAATCAAGGAGGCATCTAAATGCTCACACTTCCGCTAATCAATCAACGCCAATCGCTTACACCGCTTGAGGACACCCAAGATCGCATGGAGATCATGATCACGATGATGATGCTATACGGTGAAGTCAATAATGAAGACAATGATCCGCTTGCAATCGAAACCTTGACAATGGCTTCGGCGGCTGTCAACTCACCTGCGGAGGCATAATCATGGGTTATCGTTCAGATGTTATATTGGCCATCATGCCTGAAGTTATGCCACAGTTTATGGTCACGATGGCAAAGTCGCCAGAAGCGCGTAAACTTTGCTGGTCTGATCATGACGAAATGATTAAAGACTATTGCGACATCAAGGGTGCGTTCCTGTTTCGATGGACTAGTATCAAATGGTATGATTCCTTTGAAGAAGTGTCAGCCATCCAAGACTTTATTGATTGGTGTGAAGGCGAAAGGGTTGAGGTTGAGGGTGAAAAGCATGATGCATCCGAGTTTTACCGCTTCATCCGTATTGGAGAAGAAGCTGATGATAATCAAGTTGAAGGCTGGGGCTTTGATATTCATATCGAGAGGACCGCAACCTATTAAAGTTTTGTCAAGCCCGCGAGTAATAAAAGGTATTCGTGGGTTCAATGTCTCCAACGAACCGACACGCTCTAAAGAATGGGCGAAATCCAATAAGCATTAACTAACTTAGCTTTGCGGAAGTGACAGGGAGACTGGCGAGTGGGTTCGCGGCAAGGACAGCGACCCCTCACGGGCTTGACATTTACTTTACAACTTTTTTATTGACTTTCTCACTTAAATATGAGATAATACATTTGTACTTAGGAGGTATAATGACAGATATTAGAATGATTAAACTTGACGCCGATGATTTTGAGGCGATTCAGTTCGCGCTCGATATTGCTGCAAAAACTGCGGGCGATCATCGCGGCAGCGTTGCGGTAGACTTTCATGAGCTTGCCGATGACATCCGTGAGCAGTGGCATCGCAATGATGACGAATGGGGTTGGCGAGATGAGCCGACTGATCTCGATGGAAGCCATGTGGGTAAAACATTCTTGGTCGATGAAGCTGATTTTATAGACGCTGGGATCCGCGCGCGAGAGATGGAAAAGGTTGCAAATCGAAGTGTTGTAGAAAGGGCATTTGCTGATAGTGATACCCGGACTGCTTCTCTGGCGGCTAAGCGTCGCGATGAGCAGTTGATGAAAGGAACAGCAGCACCGTGTATAGCTGAGTTTATGAATGATCCAGTAGACTGGTAAGGGAGTTAAACTATTATGAATATGAAAACATGCAAACACTGTAACGACAGTTTTGATCTCGATGGACATTTCAAACGCAAGATCGGGGGCAAGATTAACGAATGTCCGTCATGCGTTGAGGAACTAGAAACAGAAACGGCCGTTAAATATCTTGGGTTCGCTTCCGGGCATGATGGCGAGGCTACCGATCTTGCGATCAAGTCTTTCGGGTCTAAGGCAGAACAGATCGCATCCTCGTCGGCATGGCGCTCCGAACCGGCAAAGGGGTAGATGTAATCTCTTGACATTCCCTTTACAATATCGACTTGACTTCTGCCCTCGCATATGAGATAATAAGGAACAATCAAGGAAAGGTATACATGCTCAACGACTTGCAAATCACTCTACTCGACAACGGGATCTGGCTTCTGCCTGTTCTCTGTGTCGTTGCCCTTGCGGTGTTCCCGTGGAAACATTGGAACGCGCTCCTCGATTCTTTGGAGGATACTAATGCAAGTAGGTAAAATGTATAAGTTTGAAGGTTGGGGCTTGTCCCGCAGCGGTTTAGATGGAACACTTGCGGTGTATCTCGGTGAGGATTTTATTCACCGAGATGATGGGTTGATCATCGAGAACCACAGGATCCTAAAGGTCGGCGCGCCAGCATCCACGCTCATTGATCGGGGTCTGTTAAAGTATATGAAGGAGGTAGTAAATGAAGATCGGTAATCTGGTGAGAAACCTTAACTCTGAGCGCGGTATGCTGGGTGTCATAGTGTCTTGGTATTTCTATGAAGATAGCCCCACACCTTGCCCAGTGGTTCGCTGGAATGATGGAAGAACTAGCTGGGTCATGCCACACTTGGTCACTGTAATCTCCTGACATTCTCTTGACAACTTAGTTGTTGACTTACCCCCCTATTTCTGGTATAATAGGTGCATAAGTTAGAGAAATCAATCAACCCCCTCCGCTGGAGAAAATCATATGTCATATAACGGAACCGTCCGCTGCTCACACTGCTACCAAACCGGTCACAACCGGCGCAAGTGTCCCGATCTCACTCAATCATTTCTTGATGGTTATAAGCGTGAACTGAAGAGGATCGCCGGATATGAGGCGCTGACCGAAGAAGAAGCTGAAAGGCAGGGTACTGATCGCGCGTGGAACCTCGACTATCACACCCGGAAAGCGGAAGAGCTGCGTTCCAACTATATGAAGCGGACCAAGGTTGATCCAGCTACGGGCGAGAAGGTCACCAATAAGAAAGCAAAAGCCGAGCGCATGAAGAAGGTGAAGTGCGGCTATTGCGGCAACCGTGGACACACGCGCCGAGTTTGCCAGAACGCCAAGAACGACTATGCGATCTACGCCGAGCGTACGCGCGCGGTGCGTCAAGAATGGTATGATCTGCTCAAGTCTCTGGGTGTCGGTGTCGGCACAATGGTCATCCGTCGCGACTTCCGGGGCTACCTGCCAAACGGTGAGTACGGACTACAAAACATCACAGGTTTGATCACTGAGATTCAGTGGGATCGCATTGACGCGCACCGCGAGGGTCATCCTCTCGTCGTTAGAAGCAACGCGCAGCTTCGCGGAGAAAAGAGTGATTATTACACTCCGACTTTGCCCAATATGACACTGGGTGAGATCGCGCAAGCTGAGACAGCCGTAGCGCGGGACTTGACTGTGCTTCCTTCAGGAAAGCCGCCACAGATGCCAGCAGGCTGGTTGACAGACACTAAATCTATCAAAGCGGTCTTTAGCACCGAAAACGATCGACCGTGGGAATACCAGTGGGGCGATTCGGACTCATGGCAGGTAAAGACTCGCGAGGATCTTGGGCTTCCAAGGTGCGCTTACGAGGCTTGACATTCTCTTGACAATAAACCTGTTGACTTTTCTTCTCGCATATGAGATAATGTATACATCATCGAGCATAGGAGCTACCTGATGACTGACACCCTGACCACTTCTGACCTTCGCGCCCTCAAGTTGACCGAGGACGAATGGCATACACTCTTCCATTCGGGCGAGTTTACTGCTGACAGCAACCGCGTTGACATGCTTGTGCTGGCTGGACTGGCTGTATGGAAGGACGAGCCTGACCATCCTGAACGTAACTGGGATCTGACCGAGGAAGGTCGCGCTGCCTGCAACACGATTGACCTTATCTTTGACTGGGCTGACTTCGCGCACGTTGAAGTAGCCTGACAAATCCCTTAACATTTACTTTACAATAAACCTGTTGACCTTTACCCCCACTTATGGTATACTTACTAAGTAAGTTAGAGAAAGAACCCCTCCAAGGAGAATCACATGTCTGTCGATTTCGCAACCTTCACGTCCGTCGTCCCTCATATCCTCAATGCACGCCTGCCCGTGCTTCTCCGTGGTCGTCACGGTGTCGGCAAGTCGCAGGTGGTCTATCAGATCGCGGAGTCCCGTGGTCTTCCCGTCATCGAGCGCCGTGCGTCTCAGATGACCGAGGGTGATCTTCTCGGTCTGCCTGACACGGCAGACACCGAGATCAACGGCCGCAAGGCTACCACGTGGAACGCCCCCGACTGGCTTGTGACCGCGTGTGAGCAGCCTGTGTGCCTCTTCCTCGATGAAGTGGACCGCGCGACTCAAGAGGTCCGTCAGGGCTTGTTTGAGTTGACCGATAGCCGCAAGATCAACGGCTGGCACCTGCACGCCGACACCTTGATCGTCGCTGCCGTTAACGGTGGCGAGCATGGCGCGCAATACCAAGTCGGTGAGATGGACCCTGCCGAGCTTGACCGCTGGACCGTGTTCGATGTCGAGCCTTCTACAGAAGACTGGCTCAAGTGGGCGCAGGACAATGTTGATGGTATCCTTTGGGATTTCATTAACCAGAACCGCACACACCTTGAGCACATCGGTGAGTACGAGCCTAACAAGGTTTATCCTTCTCGCCGTAGCTGGAAGCGGTTTAACGATACCGTTGCCCCGGTCGGCGTGTTCGGTGAAGAGGGTGATCGTGACATGCTCTTCAACCTCGCGACCGCGTTCGTGGGCTTTGAGGGTGCCGTTGCTCTCCGTGACTTCGTTGAGAAGTACGAATGGCAGGTAACCGTTGAAGACCTCATCGACAACGGTGAGATCGACAAAACCGACAAGTGGGGTATCAATGACCACGCTGCCATGATCGAGAAGATGGAGGCGGCTAAGACCTTCGCGGAGCCTCTGTCCGAGGCTCAGATCGCCAACGTCGCGGAGTACTTCGTGACCCTGCCTTCCGAGGTAGCGATGAAGCTGTGGACGGTTATCGGTGACTCCGATAACATCGACAACACGATCGCTCTGCACAAGGCAGAGACTAAGGACGGACGCCGAGTGTCCGATCACCTTGTCGAGATTCTTGGAGGCAACCAGTGATCACAGGTCCGCAGCGCAGCGCGCGCATGATGCTCCCAAGGGTCAGGGTTCTCCGAAAGGGGGATCTGATCTTTAGGAGTCGCGCAGAAGGCTCTGAGAAGCCCCACGTTGTCGTCCGGGTGACTGATACCGGCATACCCCGCTACGGCTCTCAGAAAGGCACACGGCTCACCTACCGGGTGATTAACCCGGCCACGGGAGTAGAGTTAAACCTTTCAGAGTTTGAGATCGCCGCCGAATACGATGTCAGCGGTCCTTGACATTTACTTAACAAACTTTCTATTGACTTTAACCCCTTTTCTATGGTATACTTGTAAAGTAATCAGGAGAGATACACATGTCCGATGAATCCACAAAGCCCGCCGCCCCGTTCAACTTGAACATGCACACCGCTCGCCTGCTTATGCGTGAGCCGTTCTTTGCCGCGCTCTCGCGCCGGATTGACAAGACTGCTACAAAGTCTCTTCCGACCGCTGGCGTGCGTGTCAACCCGCATACTGCGCAGTTTGAACTTCTTTATAATCCTGACTTCATGGGTCAGTTGAAGCCAGAACATCAACTCGGTGTGTTGATGCACGAGTTTTATCACATCATCCTTGAGCACGTGACTGGTCGCAAGCCTACCGATGGTCTTGGGCGTATTGATAACATTGCAATGGACCTTGCGATCAATGGTTTGCCTGAGATGAAGGGCAAGCTGCCTTGTGAAGCTGATCCCGGTCCTGTCATGTACGATGGCGAGGGCATGAAGGGCGTTTTCCCCGGTGAAGGTCCGTTTAAGCATCTGCCTGCTGGCAAGTCTTACGAGTGGTATCTTGCTGCTCTCAAGGATATGCAGGACCAGCAGGGTGAAGGTGACGGCTCTGACGGTCAGCAGGACGGCGACGGTGAACCCGGTGAGGGCAACGGTCAGGGTCAAGGTCAGGGCGGTGATCCGTTCGGTGGTGCTGACAGCTTCGACTCACATGAGGAGTTCGGTGAGGGCGATGGCACTACTCAAGAGATCGCTAAGGAACGACTTAAAGAAGCTGTCAAGAAAGCAGCCGAGGAAGCTGAGAAATCCCGTAACTGGGGATCTGTGTCTCATGGCATGCGCTCCGACATCATGGACCGCATTCAGACTAAGGTTGACTGGCGCAAAGTTCTGCGATACTTCGTCAAAACCTCACAACGCGCTGAGAAGACCTCGACGCCTCGACGCCTTAACAAACGCTTCCCTCGTATCCACGCAGGCAAGCGCGTCCGTCGTCAAGCCAAGATCGCGATCAGTATCGATCAGTCCGGCTCTGTTGATGATCAGATGCTCTCTACATTCTTCTCGGAGCTTAACAAGCTGGCAGAAATCGCGGAGTTCACCGTGATCCCCTTCGACACTAAGGTAGCCGAGGACAAGGTATATACTTGGAAGAAGGGCGCGAGCCGTAAGACCGAGCGCGTCTTGACTGGCGGTACCTGCTTCGATGCTCCAACGCGCTACGTCAATAAGCACAAGTTTGACGGGCACATCGTCTTGACCGACCTTTGCGCGCCCAAGCCCATTAACAGCAAGTGCCAGCGCATGTGGATGACCACTAAGGCGCACGCCGCTCGCCCATACTTTCAAACCAATGAACGCATCATAGCCATCGACGCTTGACATTCACTTGACAACTTTGTTGTTGACTTTCACCTGTTTTTAGTGTATAATGATAGCATATCAAGTAAGGAGATATATCCATGAAGTTTTACGTTTCTCGCACTCACGTTTTTATCAATGATTCCGGCAAGGTTGACGGCTATGAAACCGTCTTGACCAAGCCAGATAGTCACAAGCCTACCCGCGAGATGCTTCGTCGAATGAAGGCACTCGGTATTCCAAACTTGCACATCTGCGAGCATCCTACCAACTCTCGTCGGTGGGGTCAGCTTGATCGCGCTCAAACCAAGCGCACAAAGACCCGCGCCATGACCATGGCTGATGTTGCTGGTGATCTCGCCGAGCTTGAGAAAGAAGCGGCCGAGAAAGAAGCAAACAACTCTTAACATTCTCTTTACATAAAACTCTTGACCTTTAAGGTTATTTCTGGTATACTTACTGTGTAAGTGAGTAAAGGAGCTTTCACATGCCTCGCCGTACCTATCGCCATCGTCTTCAAGACCTCGTTGCTAACCCTGCGATCTCAGGTCGTGACAAGTCTTTCGCGGAGTCTCTCTTAGGCTATTATGAGCGCAAGGGGTCTTTGACCTCTGGGCGCGCCGGCTGGGTCCGCACGCTTGAGGACCGCTACAGCGCCGACAAGCTGGCTGTTAACGCTGCCAAGGGTGCGAGCATGCTGGAGCGCCTGAACGCCGTTTGTGAGCGTACCGCAGAGGCTTCATGGGCGCGCGGCTTCATCAACTCCCTGCAAGGTCAGATCATGACTGGTAAGCAGTTGTCCGAGAAGCAGATCCAGACTCTTTCAAAGATCGAGGGTGAGCATGATGACACAGCAATGTCCGCGCGCGCCTCGTTCGCCGCTGACTACACAGCCGATAAGGATGGCATGCGCTCCGACGCAGTTGTATGCGCGCACTACTATCGTGCGGCTGGATACTTCCACGCGCTCGCTTCTCAGATCATCGAGAGCCCTGCCTTTGTGCCGGGTGTTGGAGAGTTTAACAAGATGACAAAGAATAAGTATGCTCAGAAGGTATTGCGTGAGCACCACGCAGAAGCCAAATACCCTATAGGCTCTTACGTACTCCCACGCGCCGCTCACCGCTCCCTGAAGCTCAGGATAGGTAACAAGCCTTGTATCGTCGTGGAAGCCAACGCAGCCCCTGTGACGAGCGCGGCAAAGGGGTCCAAGATATACAAGCTGCTACCCATCGGTCGCGCTGAGACTGTTCTAGTTGAGGAACGCCAGATCATGAAGGCGAGGAAGGTAAAATAATGAAAGTCGGTAACCTCGTAAGCGTGAAGCGCACACACGGCCGCGATCCCGTGGTCGGTCTTATCATCGCGATCAAAGAAGATGATCACAATCGTACCATTCTTATACAGTCTATTAAAAGTGATTATAGAATGTACGCGCACCCTACTGATGTTGAGGTGCTTAGTGACTGTGGGTGATTTAGTTAAAGTTATAATGCAATGGGGTCAGCCTCCCATCACGGGAATCATCATTAAGAAATGGCATGATCGGGCGCAGTGGGTCTATGAGGTTCGCAATGTTAAAAGCGGATTGAAGACCCACGCCGCAGAATCAGATATGGAGTTGATTAGTGAGAGTAGGTGATTTAGTTAGGTATCCCGGTTGGGATGAGGTCGGCGTGATTGTACGTGAGATCCCCGGCACCGAACGGCGTAAGGTTGTGCATTGGTCGGTGTCTGGTATGGCGAGTCATACCGAGAAAGATTTGAAGGTGGTAAGCAATGGCAGATCCTAAAGAGAAGTTTGAGGATAACAATACAGACGTTGTTGAGTTTAATGATAAGAAGGTATCATTTTATGTTGATTCAACCTGTATTATTTGCAACGTCTGTTTATATGAAGCCCCTAACAACTTTCGCGAGAGTGATGACGCAACTCATGACCTCGTATACAAACAACCGGAAACCGAGGAAGAACTTGCTGAATGCTATGAAGCAATGGACGCCTGTCCGGTTGAAGCAATCGGCGACGATGGAGTAGAATGATGTCGAGACTTATACATAATATATTAATCATTGCAGGTATTATCTATCTGTATGAGAATAGAGCCATGTGGGTACCAGAGTTAGTTAATGTTACTAATACTGTTATAAGCACTGTGGGTAGTACTGTACAAAGCATTTAGTTAAAGTGTAGTGTGGTGGATCAATGTGGTTTGTAGTGGGATAATGTGTTAGCATGTGTTTATAATATGTTTTATAACTGCACTTCACATGCGGTGGGGCTTTATACCTATACGCACACACACTGTCAAGCACATTTATTTTGACATTCTTTTGACATGCCGCCCACAATGCGCGACACATGCGACAGCATGCGGACGATAGTGCCCGTGTAACCTGCGTTATGCTCGGGTGTATACACTCACATGCGGCGGGGGTGCGTTAAACTATTTGTAGGTTTGCATGCGAGGGCAAAACTAATTAAAGTATTATAATCATTAAACAATATCTGTATCATTCTCATGTTACAAATGTGACACCGCCTGCCGCGTGTTGTATGCATGCCGATGATACATTAAATAGAATGTCTAACAATACTAGTAACTTAGTTAACGTTTGGCTTAAAGGGAGAGGAATACATGCGACAGATACGTAACCGGTTGCGAGAAAAGTATCCGAGATCATATAAAATAATATCTAAATCGACAGACATTGCATTCCATGTAAGCTATTGGGGTATGTGTACAGCTGCATTATATGTATACATGTTACAGTATAGTGTGACTGGATGTGATGGAAGTATTGACAAGTAATTGACAGTCACTGTGTCTGACACTGTTTTGACGTTTATTTAACTGCTGTCAAAATGCTGTCAAAGACGGGGGGGTCCCCCTCCCCCCTACCCGGAATGTATGTCTCGGCCGATAGGCGGTCAGCGATGGCAGACTAAGTACCTTCTCGATATGGCTGAGAAATTTTCTGAGATTATGATTTAAAAAACACCGCCTAAAAATTTCCAGATTAGCCCGGTACGCAAATTGCCCGTGACGCGTCTATATACTTTATGGGTAGTAAGAGGGCAGAAAACCCATTAGGCGCAGCTGTGGGCGCGTATAGTGGGTCTATAGATACATTTCAGTCACCGCGGTGGACGCGTGGGCTTAGCCGCCGCTTCGAGTTGGGAGACTTGGTGACACTTGCACCAGAGTTTCGGTATTCAATAACCAAACCGGTTGGCGTCGACTTTGGACGTTACGTGGGCATTGTTGTAGAAACATACGCGAATCGTGAGTATATGGTGATATGGACAAACCACCCGTTGGTAATTAGTAAATTTAAAACAGGATTGTTCAATGGTGATCATTTGTTGTTGGTAGAAAACGCGGATAAAACGCTTATGGGGTCACGATGAACGAGGATGCGCGTCACCCTGTAGACTTCGTTGTTGGCGACTTGGTGTACTATACCGGTAGTACCAATGCCAACCCGTACGGATTCCCGTATACATACTCATCAGATAAAAAACGTGTCAAGCGTGTGGGTATTGTCGTTAAAATTAACACCACCGCTTTTCATACCTACAGTGTATATTGGTTAAAAGACGAATTAGCGTCGAATCATGTTGCAAATCATCTCGAACTGGTGTATAATGTATAGTATAGACTATTTACAGTATGCACGTTTCCAAGGACATTGTTATAACTCTCATTAACGAGAATCTTTCGTCAACCGATAAATCTGATATAAAGAAGATGATCGGTACGGAATTGGATAAGCGTATCAAGAGTGAACTTAAAAAGATTCTTGCGGATGAGCTTGCGACTGCTCTTAAGTCTAAAGACACAAAGGCGGATATTGGCGAAGTTGCCAAGAAGGTCATCAAGAAATTGTACAAAGACCTTTCTTTCCACCATCCATATATCATCGATCGCATTAAGGTATAAATTGCAAGCTAACAACACAACGGCCGCGGTTGGATCGTGGGTTAAAGACGTCTGGCGAAAAGACCGGTCATTGGGTCTCGTTCTGCAAATCGATGACCAAACCGGTATGATGTACGTACGGTACCCAAAGATCGCTAAAGACGTTTGGCTGCGGTGGGAAAATGGCGGTCACTATATGGTTATTAATAAATAAATGAACTATTTATTGCGATTTTGAATGCGGAGTATATCCATGAAATATATGTTTACTTTTTTTGCACTGTCTGCATGCGGCGTTTGGGCTGCAAATGCGGGCATCACTGCGGATGAGCATGTGGCTAATGAGAAAAATTTTATAGAAGAAAAAACTGGCGGCGAAAAAATGGCGCGAACAAGACCGGATGCGTTGCTGGAGTCATATAACCAACCGACCTACATCGATGCCGTGCCGCCGGAAAATGGCGCTATAGCTGCGCCGTCGCCAATCCCTGCTCTTATGCTGCCCAATAATGTGTGCGTAATTAATACCGATCTTTCACCCGATCGGTCAATTGAGGAGCATATTTTAGCTTGTATCCATGCACAACGGATTAGGCGGTCAATTCAAAGATAGTATCCCCTACTTACTTATGTGGATATTAATTTAAAAATAGGCGACATCGTCGTTGATATAGCTACTGGCGACATCGGATTACTGGTTTCGCGCTATAGCTTGTTTGAAAATCTTTTAGACGATGACGGCAACAAATTAATTAATCTGTGGGCTTGGGACATATTCTGGACCGGACCGATGCCGACAACAGAAGATACGGTAAGTCGATATCAGCCTTATACAGAAGAAGGTTTATTAAATCTAATACGCACTGGTACTTTTAAAGTTGAAAAAGCGAGAATAGTTTGATGGATGACTTGTATTCTGCGCTGAAGGGTGTTATACTTAAGGTAGGAGATTTGATAGTTGATGAAACTACTGGGTTTGTTGCATTGTTGATTGAGCGTGAAAGACGCATTGATATGATTTATGACGACATGTATTTTTGGCATGTTAAGTGGATCAAGAACGTAGATCGATATGCAGAGGACCCTACAAATGTCCCAATGTCAACAATTATTGAGGAAGAAGGTATGAAATTATCGATTATTGTTGGCATGCTAGCACACTATCCAGCAAACGGAGGGGACCATGAGTTCTAATTGGAATGTATATAAATTATTTAAAAGTGGCAAGAGGGCAAAAGCACCTATACACACATTTTTATATGATGGCGAATATGAAGAGGCGATTAGCCGATTCGAACAAATTGAGATTACAAATTTAATCGAAAAGTACGGAGAAAGAATAAAAAAATTTGATTTTAAAATTCTTAACACCGAGGGGGCTCAAGAGCGTATAGAGGTTACTGATGAACAACGCTTTCACTTAGCAAAAAATAGAGTCTTGGCGACCATAATTAAGAAAAAGAAGATAAACACTAAAAGAAATCTTAGCGGCGGTCTTATTTATTCTAAAGACACAAATTGGAATTGGCAATGGGCCGCGTTAGAAACTGGCACTAGCCGGTATATTGAGGGTTTATCCGTTATTTTTGATTCATATGAGGAAGCTATCGATTGGATGAAAGAAAAAATAGATACAATTTGAAAAAAATTCCCAAAAAGGGAGATTTAGTAAGAATTGTTAATCATCAATTTAAATTTGATGGCGACACGGTCATAGAATCATGCGGAATAGTCGTTGAGAGCTACGATATTTTGCCATCAGACCAAGTACAATTAAAGATATTCCCGGAAGTTCATGTATACCTACTCAAAACAAGAAAAATAGTGCCACTCCCAGTAGGAGGAGTGGAAATAATATCACATTGCAAAAGGGAGCCCTAATTAATCTAGGAGGCTCTTTTGAACAATTTAATGACATCCCTGTGTCAAGCGGCAATAGTTGCAAACATTGGTATACTTCTCATTGGTATATTTCATGGTGTACATAGTTTATCTGTTTTGTCAATTATTAATATTGCTTTATTGAGTGCTCGATTTATAATTTTTAAAGGAGAACACAAGAGATGAAGAAAATACTATTAATTGTGGCAGCGTTATTGTTGCCAGTTACAGCAATTGCAACACCGACAACTCAGAATAAAAATCTAACGACACAAATAAGCAACTCGCTTAGTGTAGTCGAGAAAAATGTACGCAATGCGTCTGTAAGAGTGCTGACCGGACAAGGTCATGGTACCGGAGGGCTAATTAACTACAAAGGAATGCATCTTGTTCTAACAGCGCACCACGTGGCAGATGGAGCGCTCGGCACTTCGTATTTGATAGCGACAGAGACTGAACGCCGTATGGCAGTCTTAGTTTATAAAGACCCATTAAATGACATGTCTTTGTTATATTTGCCTAGTGAGTTTGAATATGCGAAACCAATGCGTTGGAAGCCACGTTCAGAATTAATAGAAGTTGGTCAGACTATCACATATTCAGGTTTTCCTTCCTGGCACAGTTTGCTGAGCTTCCGTGGACACGTTGCAGGTTTCGAAACACACCCAGAAGCAGGAAGGCAAATTATTTTGCAAACTTATGGATGGTTTGGTTGTAGTGGATCAATAATATATGACAACGATGGAAAAATTGTTGGAGTGCTCTGGGCTGTCGATGTTGAGAGGAGCCCTTCATTCCAGATACAAGAGAATATGATTTGGGTATCTCCAATACAAAACTTGAACATAGATTTAGCTTTAACTGCTTTATGCAATGGCATGCCAGAAAAACCTAGAGCGTGTAAGTAGATTATGCTCTGAAGACGTTGGCAATAGTGAGATTCCGATCTATTTATTGGAGAAAGCTTTGGAAATATCTAAAAATGAATGACTTATATGGTCCACTGGACGAAAAAAAGAAAAAAGCCGGGTCTGAATCTAGCAAAGAGTCCTCTTTAAGAGACTGGTTTGGTAGGAAGGGTGCCAAGGGTTCTAAAAAAGGATGGGTTGACTGTAACTCTCCTGATGGGAGCGGCGGTTATAAGGCTTGTGGGCGCGGCTCAGGCGAAAAACGTAAGAAATATCCTGCGTGCAGACCTACACCGGGCGCGTGTAAAGAACGTGGCAAGGGTAAATCATGGGGCAAAAAAGCAAAATCTAAGAAAAAAAATGAGGAATTATATAAAATGGATTTGTATCAAATAATTGAAGAAGAAATACAAGCTGTGGTTACTGAGACACATACAAAAGAGCACGAAAAAGAGCTTGAAAAGATCTCTGGTGAGCTGCGCGGTGCTTCAAAAATGCACAAAGGGCAAGCAGATAAGATTGACAAAATCCTTGACCAGACTGACGATAAAGAATTAGAGGAAGGTGGAGGTATGAACTGTGGCTGTGGGAATGATCCTTGCGAAACTTATGGTAAAAATAATGAAAAAATAATTGTTATGGTCAAAGAAATGTATCAAGGTCTCTCAGATAACCTGTATGAAGAAGAAGGTAAGAAAGATGCATGTTATAATAAAGTAAAGTCGCGTTATAAAGTATGGCCGAGCGCATATGCATCCGGAGCTTTAGTTAAATGCCGTAAAGTTGGCGCTGCCAATTGGGGTAATTCTAAAAAAGAATCCCTACAGATGATGATTGAGGACGAATTAGCTCAAGTTTTAGCTGAAAAAGCCAAAAAACCTTGTAAACCCTCGAAAGGAAAGCGCTTTGCTAAGCGTGTAGATGGCAAATGCCGCTCGTTTGGACAGAAAGGACAAGCAAAAGGCGGTGGAGACCGTATCAGACCCGGCACAGCTAAGGGTGATGCGTACTGTGCACGGTCAGCAAAGATTAAAAAGTGCAAAAACCCCCCATGTGCCAATGCATTGTCCCGCAAGAAGTGGAAATGCCGCGGCTCTAAGTCGATGAAAGAGGCAGTTAGGAAAATAAATGTTAAGTGATGAACAAATTTTAGCTAAAACCACCGCGTTGCTTGATGTTTTACAAGAAAAGTGTTGGGATAGCTATACACAAAAGGGAATGAAGAAAAAAGGTGACAGAAATGTACCTAATTGTGTACCTGTTAACGAAAAAGTACTCCGAGAAGTCACTGAAGATGAAATGAGAGTGTTGGAAGATTTGTTAGATGACCTCGACCCAGCAAATCTGCCACTAAATGATCTTTTTGGTGGCAAAATGCGCGCTGTTATACCATTTCCGACAATCGATCCCTCTACAGACCTTGGAAAGTTTGCAAAATTCTTCAAATCTCAAGAGTATGATGTAGATTGGGACAAGGGCATGGTCTTTGCTGAGCGAGATATACGCACAACCGATGATTTACTGGGTACTTTGATTGGTATGACCCAAGGACAGCCCGAAAAGAAGAAAACCAAGAAGATTCAGATGAAAATCGGCAAATTATTTAAAAAAATAGCCGATTTAAGCAGAAAAAAGGACGCATTGTACCAAAAAGTCTATGATCACTTGGCTGGTATTGGGTATAAAGGTCCAAATGGTCGACCAATCACCAAGTGGCAGGAAGTTACAGTGAAAATGCGTAATGCTGCGCTTGATGAGAAGGAATTGGAGAATTTAAACAGAATTAACGATCAAATGTACTTATATATCGTAAGTCCGGGTGTTGTTGGACCTGCAGGCTATGATTTAACCGAATTAGCAACAAAATACGCCGAATATTGGCAAAAGAACGCCGCATTCATCAAAAAAGAGATAAATAACCTCGATAATGACAAATTTTCCATTATTATCACTCGACATCCGGTAGATGTACTCAGAATGAGTGATTTTGACAAAATTACTTCTTGTCACTCTCCGGCTAGCCGTACAAACGCCTATCAGTCCTATTATAAGTGTGCTGTAGCAGAAGCACGCGGGCATGGGGCGGTTGCATATGTGGTAGAGACAGAAGAATTGCTTACAAACACAAATACGGGCAATATAGACAGTGCAGAGCAAGAAATCCAAGAAGGTGAGATATTTGCCGACGATGCAAGATATGGAGGCGCCGGATTTGATATTGAGCCAATCTCTCGTGCGCGAATCCGTCACGTTAGATATTACGATACAGATGAGCCCGGGCGCTATGATGACGGACAAGATGTTGGAATGCCCGAAAAACGAGTTTATGGTGCTGACATTCCCGGTTTAGTCGATAGAGTTACTGACTGGTCCCGCGATAACCAAGAAGAAGTCATCGCAAACATGCCGAAAGAAAATGGAAAGATTGATTTAAATAAATTTATGATTTTTGGTGGTTCATACGAAGACACCGCAGGGTGGCAAGGTCGCGAAGCACTAATGAGACAGTTGTTAGGCATAGAACAACGCGTTAGCGGTAACATGAAGCAAAACACAGATACCGAAGACACTCTTGACGCCGATTTAATCGGAGACATCAGAACATCCTACGAGGAACAGTGTCAAGCAATCATTGATACTTGGAACCAAAGAGCAGCAGTCACAAAAATTAGCTTTGACGTCGAAGATGACGGCGGCGATGGCGTATATATTAGGGGTTCTGCCGAAGTTGTGATTGAGTGGAATAAGAGCGATTGGACCAGATTACCAACCGCGGCCGACCGAGTCGTCCAATATTCTCCAGAAGCGATTAACGATATATATGGAGATTTATTTACCGATCGAGCTTATATGGGTCGTCAAGGTGACACTATCTTTTGGACATGCGGAGTAAACCTAGAACACCCAGAGTTGGGTGGTGATTCTTATTATGCTATGCCAGAAGAGTTCAACGAAGCTTGTCAACAAATTGACTCTGTAATCGATGACCGTCATGACGCGTGGAAAGAAATATTATCAAATTACTTCAAGCGCGAAGGTCAAATGGCCGGTGGCGAATATATGACTCTCGCTGTGGATATTGAGAACGGCGAGATAGACTCTTACGAGTGGGACGTGGAAACTGATGGAGAGTATGAGGACAGCCATGAATCATATGCCTCTGTGAGCTTTGAGTACGACTCAGAGGAATGGAAAATGTCTCCGGAGATACTAGAGAGGCTTTTAGATTCTCGCGAGTTTAAACTGCTTCTAAGGACGAATTTGTTAGCCAGCGCAAGACAAGAAGTTGGAACAGAATATCATTTAGATATTTCTCATTATACTGTTACTAGAAGTGGCGAAGAAAGAGTCGCACAAATACAGTTTAAAGTCGACGCAGACGACAACGCCGAACGTGTAGAACTTTTTAAAGAGCTGGTCACCGGTGAAATGGATGATGAAGATAATCTCACGGTTATATTTAATAAGACTCTCGCTCAAATACAATCTTCTCTTCAGAGCGGTCAATGGACTGACGATGTTAATGAACAGCTTGTAGGAAGCTGGAGAAGGTTTATATCATGAAACTTTTAATAGAAAATTGGCACCGGTATTTGGGTGAAGACAAAAGTGCTATTGAACCTTTTCATGTCACTAAACGCAATAATAAAATCAAAGGTAAAACTCACTATGTTGTCACACATACACCTAGTAATATGTATATCCCTTCTCACTTATATAA
>JGI24006J15134_10000530_pt1 | contig 23666 bp, 27 predicted proteins | sample LinPmetageLP53_FD_15134 | JGI IMG/M metagenome (IMG submission 15134)
GGAATTTTTTATCTATATCAAATAAACCTTCAGACCCAACTGGTTTATATTTTCCATTATCTATATTTAAATAAAACTCTTTATTCTCCCTATGTGTTGAGGCTATCTTATCCCCCTCCACATACACTCGGTTAGGTTTTTCTGACTTGGCAAACTTGGTTATATACTTTAGTCCCCAACTTTTTATTTCTGAATTAATTGTTTGTGCACGTCTTACCGAATGTGCAATATCTAACGAATTACATCCCCATATCTTTATTTGTTGGTAGTCTTCGATTTCAGCTCCCAATTTTAAAACACTATCCTTAAATTTATACCCTTCATTTGGGTTTAGGGTTTTGAACTTAGTAGTGTCCATTTGTAATATTTCTGCACGTTTAAATAACCAATTCCAATCAAAATTAGATGAATTGTACCCACCTATTATACTGGGTTGTATTTCTTGTATAGTTTCAAAAAATTTATATATTGCCTCAGATTCTTCTAAATCATTGTCACCAATTTCTATTACTTTCTCAAAACCTCTATTGTCCTTCATACCAACCATGAAAATTCTTCCATCTTCTGGATTTAATGATGTAGTTTCTAAATCAAAAACAAATCTGTGTATGTCATCGTAAGATTCAAAACCTTTAAATAATCTTTTTTCTTTTTGTACAAGATATTGTTCTATAGGTGGTAAAATCATTATCGAATCTCTATTATCTTCACCCCAAGGATTCAAACCACCTTGTTTAAAAAAACTTACTAAATCTCTATAAGTTTTTGTTGTTTTTATTAAATAAGTTAGACCATTATTTAATCTTTCATCCTCACCACAATATAACTTTTCTATTAATATTCCGTATTTAGTTATAGCTTCTTTTTGTGCTTGTTTATTTCCACGATAAAAATTCTTCTTACTTAAATCACCAACCCAACAAAAAGGTATAAAGGTATCTGTTTCTATAACCTTACCCTTGTCTGGGTATTCTTTTATCTTATAAATTTTACTACTTCTCCACCCATATTCCAAAGCAACAATATATTGCTCGGGGTCATTCCCGTGTAAAAATTCTTCTATTTCTTGTCTGGTTGCTTTTTCTATAAGGTTATCCATAATTTATCTGTGTGGTGAATTACAAACAAATATACAAAAATAATGTAAACTAATCAATAAAAATTAACAGGGAGATTTTACAAATGAATCGGATATATTGATAAATAGGTCTTCTCTTATTGGCACTATTAGTTGGGAGTTGTCGTCATGAAAATATATAACAAATTGGCCTTCGAATCTACCGACTTTTTTAACATCTTTTTTTGTCCATTTATAATATACGTAATATTCTGAGTCAGCATTTACTTGTGTTGGCGTTTTAGAAACAATACCTCCAGGTTTGTTTAAAATTTTAGGTATACCAGTTTTTTCATCTTTCATAGAAAAGTATATACTGGAATTTGACAGTTTATTATGAAAACTTTTAAAGTCGTTTCTACCGTCTTGTACGAGTTGCATTTTAAGTATTGGTTCTAGTGAGTCTTTTCTAATAAAAAATTCCATTGTTTAATTTGTTTATTATAAATATCTTAAAGTTTAATTAGGGCTATTTAAACCACAATTTATGCAACTAGCATTACCTGTAGATGCGGGAAATATAGTCATATTGTTTAGATTCCACCCACTCCAATCGTTGGATGCATCGTACGGGATATTAGTTATTCCTACTGTACCAGGGGCGAAATTACCATCATACCTCCAACAGAAGTTGGGGTACCCAGCAGCGCTCCCACCCCATTCTACACTAACTACATCACCTTCTGATGGTGAGCCCAGGAATTCCCACAATATTTGTGTATTGTAAGCGTAACAACCAGGTATGGTACCCGGCAAATGGTCAAAATAGAAAGAACCGTATTGTGGGTTAGTTGTTGTATCTCCGGTACTTAGGTTTGCTAGGTATTGGGCTTCCCCTGAAAATGCTCCACCAGTAATAATCGGGTTACACGTAGTAAAGAAGTATTCGTTTTCTCCCGGACAAGTAGTGTAGGTTGATGCACTTGTGGAAGCTGTCACAATAGGATTTCGTGTCTCCCCACTTCGTGGACAAACTAAACAATTTTTTCTTTCTTCACAATCTATTAGAGTATATCTTTCTTTATTAATTTTAAAATTATGGTAAACTTCATCAGCACTTAAAGGTTTTATATAGTATAACATCTGAGATATCCCACCTATAAAGGAACCACTAAAATATTTTTGTATTGGGTCTAATGGTAGAGGTAGGGTACTGTTGGTGTCTTCTCGATATCCCATAGCTCCACCACCCCAAGACATAGTATATGGTACCCCAAATTGTGGGTTACTATTCTTATTTCTAGGTATTATTTCTTCATAGTTTTCAACCCTATGAACTCTTCTTCCGTTTATGTAAAATGTTAAAGTACCTAATCTAAATTGTCTGTCTTTGAACCAATTATCGGTTGTAACTCCAGTACAATCAAAGTTATATGGTCCTGGGTGGAAAGTGTCACAGGGGTTATTTGCGGAATAAGAATAATTAAGATTGTTCCAATACGTTGTTGGGGTCATAATTAAGTCGTTTATCCCACCTAAGTTATATAACTCACAACCTTCTAAATAAAAATTACGTTCAAAAACAACATCTACCTGAATCCATGTATTTTTACAATCACCACTTAATGTTATGTAAGGACATATTGGGTCTGAGTAAGACTCTTCTATATGGGTATAACACTCCCAATTAGAGTCTGGTTCACATTCAGTACCACCACTTGTACAATCCGCACTCCAACGTATAGCTCTATACCCTATCCTCATATCATCTGTTATTCTAAAACCAAGAGCATTACTATACAAATCAGAAGACTTACCTAAACGTACACCTTTAAAAAAGAAAAACCCTCCGTTGTTGGTGTGTCCATTATTTATGATGGTAGCGTTTGTCCAACTATAATTTAATAAATGGGTTGGCATTACAGAGCTTATGGTATTTGGGATTGGATTACTACATAATGTTGTAGCACTAAGACCATTATAACCACTACTATTATAACAGTTTCCTGAAACTGTTGTTTGTTGTGGTACTACCTCCGTAGAAGAACCAATAGTATTAAGTTTTAAATAACTACTGAAGGTCCATCCTCTATGTGGTCGTGTAGGTAATACTTGATAATCGTAATTTTGTAATTTATAAAACCCTTGGTAAAACCCACCTCTAAGTTCCTGGTAGTATCCGGAATTATCGGAGGCGTTTAGTATTGTAGTGTCCGTATAATATGTGTTAACTGGAGTTGTATTTAGTAATCCATATCCCTTAACTTGACTCATCTTAAATCGTTTGTCAAAGTGTAATTTATTAAAGACACTACCAGTGGGTAAAGTTTTATAAATCTCTACACAGTCCGAAGGTGGTGACAATTGCACATTATCCAAATTTACTATATCATATAACCCATTACTTAAAGCTAACTCAGCAACGGAAACATCACATATCTCAATAACCGTTGTTGCACTAGGACAATCACATATGGTTTGTGCACTCAACCAACTAACACTACTTAATATTGTGAATGGTTGTGAATTTTGAGTAAAAGCTGTGAATATTGGGTATTGGTTGTTACATGATGTTACAGGTTGTGTACCACAATTTGTATCACTTAAATCTATAATAACTGGTAATACTGATGTATCTCCAGAACCTATAATAGAGGTAGACCATATTACTTCTGTTTTATAATCTTTTTCATCAGACGCCAAATACAAATCATAATAAGAACTATAATTTAGTTTTGTGTCTAATTTGTTAAAGTAAAAATTATTTAAATTTTGTGTTCCCATGTATTAATAAATACTATTTGATTGGTTTAGATATTTATATATAAAAGAAAATGAAAAGAATTGAAGCAATTGGTCATGTTATTAAAGAACTTAAGATACTTAAAGAGGGTTTAGGTGGTGGAAAAAGTATTTCTCCGTTGGATTTTTTGACATTATCTGAGGTCTTTAAGTTTAAAATAGAACCTAAATCTGATAGGTTTACAGCAGTGTGTTTGGATGAAGCGGCAAAAATTAAGGACGATGAAGAACATTTAAAAATGATAGATGATATTTTAAGAGATGAATTAGATGGTGACGAGAGTGATGATAGTGAGGTTGAGGAAGTAACTGAATTGTTAGACTTTGATGGGTCGGTACAAAGTAGTAAGATTCCACCTGGTACTTCATTAAATAAAACTATGGGTTCTAAAAAAACATCAGATGATGTTGCAAAGGCAGCGACCCAGTCTGGAACTATGACCGGTAAGGGGAATTACTTTAGAAGATACTATGGGGAATCGGTAGAAGAGGTTATAGAAAATGATATGAGTGAGATTCTTGGGTACGAAGAAACTAAGGATAAGAACGCAGCTGAGACCATAGAGTACTTTGAAAAAGAACATGATATGGATGAGGTAGAGGCTATGGAAAGAGCTGAATCTATGGGGAAAACTTTATCGTTGGATAAGAAGGGTGAGAACTTTCAGAGAATTACAGAAAAAAATATCTCGGAAGATAGGGCTAAAAAGATGATTGAGGTTATCTTAAGTAGTCGGGATGAAGGTGGTGAACTAACTTCTAATTCCATAATAGACGGTAAAATTAAAAATTTATTAAGACTGTCGAAAGCTGAAAATATCTCAGTAGAAGATTTAATTAGTAAACTAAAATCTTATTAGATGAACCAGGATTTAAAAAATGATATTTATGTTATACCCGATAATTTAATTCATAAATTACAGTCTGGTGTTAAATCGTTGTCTACGGGTGAAAAAGGTTATGATAGGTGTAATAATATGATTTCAGATGGAAGTTTAACCCACTCACAAGCTAAAAAATTTAAAAATGAGCTTGAAAACGAGTTGGTTGACGGTGATTATGAAGTAGTGGGTGGTGATGATATGTTATTATTTATAAATAATTCTTTGGATGGGAGACGGGAAAGTGTTCATAGGTCTAAAAAAATTAGGCAGAATTCAGGGGAAGAAAATGTTTTTAAAAAAACACACACTAAGGATAAGACAAAAAACCCAACTAGAGTTAGAAAAATTAAAGTAGCTACTAGTATGGACGACATTAGTAATAACAGAGCTGTTTATGAAGAAATAAACAGAATAAAACAATTAATAAAATAAATAATTATGGCAGATTTTAATCAAAAACAACCAGGGGAACAACTAACAAAGTTAAGTGCTAAATTTAGAGAACAAAATTTAGTAAAAAACCCATACCCAGTAGAGGATGGTGAAGGGTATAGCCCAAATCACCCAAACGCTTTAGCAGATGGTGATAATAAAGGTAGAGGTACTGGTATATTCTTAAATGTATATGGAGAAGATATAGGTACACGTACTGATATTATGGGAAATGGACAAAGTGATACTGGAAGAATTAATAACCTAAAAACCAATCTTTATAGTAAAGATAAGACATATAGTTCTGGTAATCTTGATTCTGGTGATGGTTACGCACCACAACAATAAATAAATGAGGTTACTTAATTCACTTGTATCAATAATAATAGAACAGGTATCTAATAGTGTCATTAAAGATGCTATTATAAATAAATATGCTTGTGAATTAAGGTATCTAGATGATGAAAAATTGCCAAACGGAAGTCAACAAAGGGTAATACACCCAGTTGCGTATGGTATGTCAAAAGATAATAACCCAGTTATTAGGGCATATCAAATCTCTGGACCCTCTTTAAAAGTTAATGAAAAGGGTGTACCTTTGCCTGATTGGAGGCTATTTAGAACTGATAGAGTAAAAAGTATATCACCTCAGAAAGGTGATGACAGCTTGTTCACGACATTTGGTGAGCCTCCATTATATAACCCTACTGGGGATAACTCAATGAGTAGAATGATGTATAATTCAAAATTTTAAAAATGACAGACTTAACAAGTTTACAACAATCCTTAATAAACGCTAAAAAAGTTATGAACAAAGTAGATGGTACTTCTAATAATGTAACTATGCCAACAAATAGTTTTACTTCTACCATCCAAGAAGCCCAAACACCACAACAGCCTTTACTAGCGAATGTTCCTTCACCGTTAGCTGTAAATCAACAATCAAAACAACAATCTGTAAACCTAAACCCAAAAGCTGGAATTAATGAAGAAAGAATTAAAAATTCTAGACTACCTGATGTTATTAAGCAAGCAATGATTGATAGTCCTATCCCTGATATTCCATTTAATGGTGGTGGGGTTGGGTTAAGTGAGGATTTTTTAAGTGGCGTTAAAGACCAGATGGATAAACAGGGATTACCAAATTCTGTCGCTCAACAACCAATAGTAGAAAATAATATACCCGTAACTAAATCCCAACGTAAGTCATCCACTAAAAAATTATCATCTAAAAATTTAAAAAGTATAATTAAAGAGTCTGTAAAAGAATTATTAGACGAAACTATTGGTTTTACAAAAAATTCTGATGAGAATTTTCAGTTCCGTGTTGGTGATAGAGTTTTCTATGGTAAGATAACATCTAGTAAGACTATAAAATAGCCTACAAAACCCTTTGACATCTTTATATTTTTGGTTTATCATTAAACCATGACAAATAAAAAATATAAAATCCTTGTACTTCCTAGTGATAGAACGGGTGTTTCTAAATTTAGGTCTGTAGACCCACACATTTATTTACAAAAAATGTACCCGGATGAGTTTTGGGTAGATATTATTTACGACCCACCATATACTGACGATAATTGGTGGAAACAATACGATTTGGTTCACTACCATAGAAGTATTGGTCCAGATTATGACGCTTCTCTAATTATAGCTAAAAAATTAACTTCTTGGGGTATTCCCCATATTATGGATATAGATGATTATTGGTTACCTACCGTTGACCATCCTGCTCATATGCTTGTTAGAAATAATAAAATTGATGTTAAGATTAAGGAAAACATAAAAGCAGCTATGTACGTAACTACGACAACAAATGTGTTTGCTGGTGAAATATCCAAACTTAATAAGAGTGTTTATATTTACCCTAACGCTATAGACCACGAGGAAAAACAATATATCCCTAAACCAATTAAATCTAATAAGATGAGGTTAGGGTGGTTAGGTGGTTCGTCACACATTAAGGATATGGAAATACTTAATGGTGTTGCTGGTAGACTTTATAGTGAAAGACCGGATAAATTCCAAGTTGTTTTATGTGGTTATGACTTAAGGGGTACAATGACTACAATGGACCAAAAAACTGGTAAAGAAACACAACGACCTATAAAACCAGAAGAGTCTGTTTGGTATAAGTATGAACAGATTGTTACGGATAACTATCGTATTATTAATGATGAATCTTATAAAGAAGAATTATTGTCATTTAAGAAAAAAAGTGTTACTGGTCATGAGGATTCTAATTATAGACGAGTATGGACAAAACCTATAACAACCTACGCCGCTAATTACAATTATTTTGATATCTCTGTGGCTCCTCTTAAGGAACATATCTTTAATAGAGTAAAATCACAACTTAAAGTTATAGAAGCTGGTTTCCATAAAAAAGCATTAATCGTTCAAGATTATGGACCATATACTGTAGATTGTGTAAATGCTATAGAAAAAGGTGGCACTATTAACCCTAAAGGAAATGCGTTTATGGTTCCTGGGGTAAAAAACCATAAAGCATGGTTCCAATACAGTAAAAAATTAATAGATAACCCTTCTTTAGTGGAGGATTTGGGTGAGAAACTATATGAAACAGTATTCCCACAATATACATTAAAAACCGTGTCAGAAAAAAGAGCACAATTCTATAGACACATAATAACTAAATAAAAAATTAAAAAATGGCAGTAGAAATTAACATCATCGAGGATGGACCAATTTTGGTCAAAGGAGAAACCACAGTAACTAAGGGTGGTGAAAAAGTAACAGTAGGTGAAAATTACGCGTTGTGTAGATGTGGGCAATCCAAAAATCAACCAATGTGTGATGGAACACATAAATCATGTAATTTTAAAGGATAAAAATATGTACTATCAAGCAATCATCGCATTTGAAACGGGAAATGTAGACAGTGAAGGAAACCCAAAAGTTAAAAAATATAAATATATTGTAGAATCAGAGTCTGTTTTTGAGGCGAACAAAAGACTTGCTCATTATCTATCAGAAGATACTAGAGACTCTGAAGTTATATCAGTAATTAAAGCACCGTATGAAGATATTCTACACCCAGAACTAACACCAAAATATTACAATAAATAATATGAATTTAGGTGACCATAAAAAGAGTAATACGTGGGATAAAATTAAAGACCGTATATCCCCAAAACAAAGTATGGGTGAAGAGGAGTTAGCTCTACAAATGATGGGTGTTGATAAATCTATGTTAGGTGATTTAGAAGAGGAGTTAGTAAACGCTGCTAAAGAAGAACTTAAACCAAGAGTTAAGTACGTAAACACTTCTACAAATCCAGATTTAGAGTATAAATACCTGGATGATAGTGGTATTGATTTAAGGGCGGATTTGGAGAACCCCATAAAAATAAAGTCATTAGAAAGAGTGTTAGTGCCTACCGGAATATCTTTTGAGTTACCGGAAAGTTATGAAATACAAGTTAGACCTAGAAGTGGTTTAGCAATTAAAAATGGAATAACTGTATTAAATACTCCAGGTACCGTGGACCGTGGATATAGTGGAGAAATAAAAGTAATTTTAATTAATCTCAGTAAAGATACTTTTACTATAAACCATGGAGATAGAATAGCACAAGCAGTCGTTTCATCAGTAATTTCAGGAAGATGGTGCAACTTAATAAAAACAAATATGTTAGAAAAAACCGATAGAGGTGATGGTGGTTTTGGGTCTACAGGAATAAATTAAAATATGTCATTATCAGTTGTATTTAGTACTAAAAAAATAAACCCGGAATTTATAGAGACTATAAAGAAAACTTCTGGGATACATAATATTGAAGTGATTCCTTTTGAGAATCCTGGAAAGTATTCTCTAACAGAGCTTTATAATACTGGTCTAGTAAAAAGTAATAATAATATCGTACTTTTTTGTCATGATGATATAAAATTTGACACAAAGAATTGGGGGAGAAAACTATTAAACCATTTTAAACGAAATCCTGAGTTTGGTATTGTGGGTGTTGCGGGGTGTAGATATATGCCTAAAAGTGGTAGGTGGTGGGAGGATTTTTCTAAAATGCATGGAGCTGTGTATCATGAAGATAATGGTAAGAGATGGTTATCTAGGTATTCTAAAGATATTGGTAATCACTTAGATGAGGTAGTTTTGGTAGATGGTCTGTTTTTTGGGGTCAATAAAAAAAAGTTACTTAATAAGTTTAATGTAGATGTTACTGGTTTCCATTTTTATGATGTGGATTTTTGTTTTTCTAATTACTTAAGTGGGACTAGAATTGGTGTTTGTACTGACATTAAAATTACTCATTTATCAATAGGCAAAACAAATGATGAATGGGAAAAAAATAGAGTTATATTTGCTGAAAAATATAAAGATGTTTTACCAGTTAAAATTAACAGGGTCTTAAGAAAAAAAGAAAAATTAAATATACTAATAGGTTGTCTAAATTTTAATGATTATACTGGTTCTGAATTACATGTTTTTGAATTGGCAAAGGGTTTAAGGTCTGCTGGACATGAAGTAAGTATATGTTCTAATGTTGGTGGTGATATGGAAAAAAGAGCTAAGTCATTAGGTATTAACACTTACAAGTTACAGGAACCTCCTGGGTATACCATTAGTGATGGTAATATAGAGGTACAGTCACCTACTGGACCACAAGTAGTACCAAAAGGACAATTATTTAATAGTTCTAAACCAACCTTTGATGTAATTCACCTCCACCATAAGCCAATTACAGAACACTTGTTAAAGTTTTACCCAACTATACCAACAATTTGTACTATTCATTCTGAGGTTATAGATTTAGAACACCCGGTTTTAGATGAAAAAGTTTTAAAGTATATTTGTATAAGACCTGAAATAAAAGACTTTATAGTTTCTGACTTTAGAGTTCCTGAAGAAAAAACATCGGTTATTTACAACCCATTTGATTCTGTTAGGTTTAAACCTCAGCCAGACAATAATAATAAAATCCCTCGTGTTTTATTTGTTGGTACTATTGATTATTTACGACAGTTTGCCATAGAAGACTTAATTTCTAGAACTAAGGAGAGTGGGAAGGAGTTATGGATTTTAGGTAAAAAAAGAGAGGATTATTTAGATAATCTAAATGAGTCACATGTAAAGTATTTCGAGCCTACTTGGAATGTGGAAAATTATATACATCAATGTGATGAAACAGCAGGTATTCTTTTGGGTAGAACCACAATAGAGGGGTGGTTATGTGGGAAGCCGGGATGGATTTATGATGTTGACGCAACTGGAAACATAAATTCTGTTGCTCTTCATGAGGTACCCACAGATATAAATAAATTTAAATCAGAAAATATAATAACAGAAATAATAAACGAATATATAGATTTAATCTAATGAAACTACTAATTAAATTTCCAACTAAAGTAAGAGCTAAAAAATTTTTAAACGTATTAAGTAAGTATGTACGATTTATGGAAGATAAAACTAATAAAGTTATAGTATCATGTGATTTAGACGATATTAGTATGAAAGAAAATTATGTAACTGAAGTTATAAATACTTACGATAATGTTGAGTTGCAATTTAGTGATAACAAAAGTAAAATAGAGGCTATAAACCATGGGATGGAGGATTTAGATTTTGATATTGTGTTGTTGGCCTCTGATGATATGGTTCCAATGGTTAAGGGGTACGACACCATAATAAAAAATCGTATGAAAGAAACTTACCCGGATACTGATGGTGTATTGTGGTTTAACGATGGATATAAAGGTAAAGAACTAAATACTTTATGTATATTAGGTAAAAAGTATTATGATAGATTTGGTTACATATATCACCCGTCCTACAATTCAGTATGGTGTGATAATGAGTTTATGGACGTAGCAAATATATTAGGTAAACAAACCTATTTTGATGAGGTTATAATCAGGCATCAACACCCTGACTGGGGGTTTGGTAACCGTGACATGATACATGTAACTAATATGAAAAACGAAAGTTCTGATAGACTGACGTATAATAAAAGAAAATTAAATAATTTTGACTTATGAAAGTAGCGTTTAATACAATGATGAAGAATGAGGCTAGGTTACTAGAAGTAATCTTACCTATATGGAAAGAATACCCAGTAGATTTATTTATATTCTACGATGATAATTCTACAGATTCTTCAGTTTCTATAATTAAAAAACACTTGGGTAAAGATAGGTGTTTGATAATCAACGATAACCTACCAAAATTTAATGAGGGTTACCATCGTCAAAAAATGATAGATGTTTCTAGAGAAAATAATGTAGATATAGTTTTATCTATAGATTGTGATGAACTATTAACTACTAGTATTGTGGATAACTTTGACGGGTTTTTAAATATTTATGAAACTAAAAATATGGGCTTATTCTGGTATAATAGTGTGAATAACACTCTAGCTCAATATAGGAGTGACCCACAATACGCTAGTAACTTTAGAACTTTTGTGTTGCCGTTAAAACACACATTATCACTAGATACTACACAGTGGAAATATCACACACCACGAGTACCACACGTTACATTACAACACTCACTGAGTAAGGAATATGGTGTGTTACACCTTCAAGCGATTAATACAAGATTCTATGCACTTAAACAATTGTGGTATAAACATCATGAATTAGTAAATTATGGTCATAGTGTAGACCATATAAACAGTAGATACGATAGTGTTGTTAACCAATTTAATTTTCAACCAGAAAACATAGACCCTAAGTTAATAGAAGGGATTACGTTTGATGTTTCTGTTTTTGACGGCCTTGAGGAGGATAAGGGTTATTTAAAGTTTATCAAGGAGAATTATAATGAAGGTTTAGTTACCTTCGGTAAAGAATTTTTATAGTATGAGTAAATATATCATAGGCATCACCACCTTCTCGAAAAGGTTTAACTATATCGAGACACTACTTAATCAAATAAGGCAGTTTACTGATTTAAAAATTATGGTTGTTATAAATGGTGAAAAGGATGGTGACTTTAAAGAAGACTATAGGAAAAAAATATTAGAGTTATGTACTTCGATTAAAAATGTGTACCCAATTTTTTACTTAGAGACCAGAGGTCTTTCTAAATTATGGAACACATTACTAATAACTTCCGATAGTGATAACCTATTAATGCTTAATGACGATATAGAGATACACTCATCTGACATTTTTAATATACTAGACAATTACGTATCCTCGTCATCTTTTAAAGGTTTAACTAAAATAAATGGTTCTTTTTCACATTTTATAGTGAACAAACCATTAATGGATAAAATTGGTTATTTCGATGAACGTTTATTGGGTTTTGGTGAGGAGGATGGTGATATCACATACCGATTATTAAAGGTTGGTGTTGATGTTGGTAATATACACATTAGTAATGTTAATAATATTATATCTAATGTTAGGCATGACCATGTGAAGTCCGGAATAGGAAAATACTCTAAGTTTAATAGGGATTACATATATAATGAAAAGTATTCTAAAAATTTAACTAGTCCGTATAGGGGTTTGTTTGATACGCCTATGGACCAAAACCTAAGTGATTTAGATAATTATCCATCTGAGAAGTTTTTCATTAGAAATAAAAATAATCTTTAAAATGCAAATAAGTAATCTAAATTCTTATGAAACATTTACAACACTATATAAAGAAGATAGTAATGGTAGGGAAATTAATATATTCGAGTTTTCAGATGTTGTGATTACTGGGGAGTCACTTTTTTACCCAAACACATTACTTTTCTCCAAAAGTGAAAATAAACTCTATAGACCAACCAATGAAAGTACTATGTCACTTAAAGACTTAGTACCTGTTGATGGATTTGATTACGATGATGTAGGTCACAAGGTTACCAATAGTGACCCACTATTTTTCTTTATTTATAATACTGACAATTACTACCATTTTTTATACGACACACTACCTTATTTAATTTCATTTAACCATTTACGTAAAAAAATACCCACACTAAAACTTTTAATGAATTACCCAAACCCCGATAAAAAAAAATTTTATAATTTTATTACTGAGTTTTTGTCCCTTATCGGTATTACTGGGGATATGATTGTTATGGTGGAGGGTGATACGTTATATGAACAACTTTACGTATCTTCCTCATATACTCATGGTGGTAGTTCTAATTTACCACCTAGAAAAGAGATATATGAGTTATATCTAACCATTAAAAATAATGTGGATTTGACTAATGTGACACCCAAAAAAATTTACGTTTCTCGTAGGAGTTGGGTACATGGGGATTTTTCTAATATCGGGACTAACTACACAACTAGACGTAAGATGGTCAATGAAGATGAGTTAGTGGAGACTCTGACCTCCAATGGGTATTCAGAGGTATTCACCGAAAAACTATCTACTAAAGAAAAAATAAACTTATTTAAAAACGCTGAGACCGTTATTGGTGCTATAGGGGGTGGCATATCAAATGTATTGTTCTCTAACAATACTTGTAAACTAATATCTATAGTCTCTCCAAATTTTTTAGAAGTTAATGAAAGATTTAAATATTCGTTTAATAATGTTAAATTTTCGTTATTTGATGATGTTACCCACACAGAAACTGGTGAGCTAAAAACCTATATGAGAGTACGTTGTGGTTCTATCGTTGGTGAGATAATAGAGATAGATGGTAGTAAAGTAACCTTATCGTATAGTAAATCTCCTATATGTGGTTGGAATGACTCAGTGGAGTATTCTACTATAGTTGTAGACTATTCTAATTGTGAAAAACTTGATTCTGGGCTTAACTCCCCTTGGAGTTTAAATATAAATAAATTTAAAAATAAATACTTAACACAAAAAACCTATGATTAATTACGTTGTCTATTCTCATACAGACTATATGGATGTATTAAACATCCAGACTGACCACATAAAAGAACAAAAAAACATTACATTGTTTTTAAATTCTAACACTTTGGAATTAGAGGAGTTATACTCAAAATATAAAAATGTTATTTTTTATGACGACTCAAAACCATACGCCACTAGACTACTAATGTCGATAAATAAATTAGATTGTGAGTATTTTTTATTTATGCATGATATTGATATTCTTTTAAATGTGGATAATTCTGTTTTGGATAGGTTTTTACCTCTAATGGTGAAGCACTCCATAGATAGGATTGATTTAAAACATACAGATAGTATAGACCACCCTGAAGTTATATCGATAGATGATGGATTTTCCTTTGGGTCCTCCGCAATGATGGTGGACGGTAAAAACTATATGATAAAACAGACCGACCCAAATAAGTTTATATATAATGTTAATCCATCCATATGGAAAAAAGATTCTTTTATGGATTTACTTAACACTTTTCCAGATAAAACTTATAGGTCTATAGAGGGGATGGATGTTCAAAACTTCTCAACAAAATTAAATGTGTACAAATTACATAATAAAAATTATAAGTATTGTGGTTATTTTACTTGTGTAGACTTTTTTATATTTTTACACATAAGTCATAGTGGAAAACTTTTACCTTTAAACGATACTTTCACTACTGTTTATGGGCAATCATATAACGATTTCGGTGTCGAATACACTAATATTGTTAATAAATATAATTTAAAATTAAGTGAAAAATGGATATCGTAAATAACAAAGACAACTATAGGGTCGCATTTATAATAGCTCATAAATTTTTTAGGGGTTATCAATCATATTTAAAACATTATATAGAAAATATTTTATCTTTTTACAATAATCCGTTGATTATTGTTGTGGATAATAATTCTAATTATAAAGAGGATGTATTCTCGACACTACCTACTTCCGATAACATAGTACTGTTAGATAATGACATTGATTGTAAGTTTGAGTTAGGTGCCTATCAGGTTGGTGTTAGGTATATAATAGACAATAACTTAGTGGGTGAATTTGATTATTATGTATGTAGTCAAGATAATTTCATAATAAAAAATAAGTACGACTTTAATACTCTTATAGAGGGAGGACATACTGCGTGTCCTATAAACTCTTGGCATTTTGATGGTGAGTGTCGTGATGTGTACGTACCAGTATTAGAGTCTTTGGGTCTACATAATAATATGGACAAGTTAACTTTTTGTTGGTGTAGTAGTTTTATTGTTTCTGGTAGTAAGTTGGAACAACTATATGGGTATTTACAAAAAATAGTGATTAGTGTTAGGTGGGAAAGTTCTGCTTCTGAAAGGTATTTAGCTAGAATATTGTGGGAATTAAACGATTATAAAAATACGGATATAGATGGTGGTATTGGTGATTTAGCTAGTAGACATTACGATTGTTGGACGGTGGACCCATATGCTAATGACGCAACTTCTTATTTTGTAAAAACCGTACAACAAAAAACAGAAAGAACATTAGATAAATGAGTACTGTAGAATTTATTGGTGATAATGTTATATGTTACCAGTCGGTTGCCCCATTACACATTAGGGAGTATTATAACTACTGTGTAACACTATTATTAAAAAAATTATCGGAACTAAAGGGCCCAATCAATGTTATTTTTGGTAGGATTCCACACACATTTAACAATACCAACCCAACAATTAAAATAGACATTCAATGTGAACACACAGTAGTTAAAGATGGTGGTAGGGGTGTGAATGAAATAGTTTTAGGTAACACCTTAACTGAAAATGGTGAGTGTTACTTAGTTAGGGTTAGTGATTTTAACTATTTTAATAATTTAGATGTGGTCATAGAATATAGTATCCCTAATATAACACATATACGTAACTCGGGACACTTTAATGACTACACAAGTAAATTAACATACATATCCTCTTTGATATACGATGTAGAATTTATAAGTACCAACAGAAAAAATACTATAACACTTTTTACTAATAATGTTAGTGATAGAAGAAATTTATTTACGAATAATGTATTAAAAAATAGTGTGTCTTGCACAAACGTTGATGGGTGTTATGGTGGTACCGAACTAAGGGAACAATACGATAAAACTAAAATTTTAGTAAATGTACATCAAACTGACCACCACCACACTTTCGAGGAATTAAGGGTACTACCAGCTTTATCTAGGGGTGTTATTGTTATTAGTGAGGATGTACCTTTAAAAGAAGAAATACCTTATGGGGAATACATAATATGGTCTAGTTACGATAACTTACTTACAACGATTAAAGACGTGCAAGATAATTACGACATATACCATAAAAGAGTGTTTAATAATAATTTAAAAAACTTACTATTAAAAATGAGGGATATAAATAATGATAATTTAAACATACTAAAAAAATATGAATAACAAAAAAATAACACTAACTGAAATCTTTGATGAAGAGGGTGGGGATAAGGGTTCCTACTTCACACACAAAAACTCAACAGAAAATTTAGCCCATAACTACACAAAAGTTTATGATGAAGTTATGTCACCTTTTAGAGATGAAGAAATAAATATAATGGAAATAGGTCTTTGGTGTCCATTTTTTCCGGGGTCCTCAGTAAAAGCTTGGTCAAGGTACTTTACTAAAGCAACGTATTATGGTGTTGATATTGTTGACTGCACTCAACTAGCTTCGGAAGGGGTCAACATAGATATAATGGACCAAAGAAATGAGGAACAAATGAGTTCCTATATTAAGGATAAACCAAAATTTAAATTTATAATAGATGATGGATGTCACGAAGAGGATGCTATCATACTGTCCCTTGGTTCGTTGTTCCCTCATTTAGAAAGTGGTGGGATGTATTTTATTGAGGATTTACATGTGGTAGATAAAACAAACCTTTATAACCTAGTTACCAACAAGTTTACTAGTGAGTATATTTCAGAAGATAAAATAAAGTACATCAACGAAAATGTCGACAGGTGTTATTTTAGTGAAGATGGGAAATTGTGTGTTATTTATAAAAAATAATGAAAGTTGCGTTACTAATATCTGGTTACTTAAGAACCTTTAAAACTAACATATCGAATATTGAACAATCTATAATCGAAAAATTTGATGATGTGGATACCTATATCCATATTACCAAGCATGAAAACGAAGATGATAAATATTTAAACCCTTCTAACATCTATGATGATATTAAATTTATAAACGATAGAATCAACCCAATATCTTTATTGGTTGAAGATAACGTTGAACTTGATGATTTTAGTGATGGTTTGGTGAATACGTGGTTAAAATTTTACAAACTGAATGAGCTTAAAAAAATTAATGAGGGTTTGTTTGGTGATTACGATTTAATTATAAAATGTAGACCAGATTTAAATGTATTTTCTGATGATGTGTTCGGGTTAGACCTTAATGAGGATATAATTTATATTCCGGAAGATAGTAAAATAGATAAGGATAAATTAAGAAATATTAGTGATTCTTACATCTGTGACGTGTTTGCCTTTGGTAACTCTAAATCAATGGATGAATATTTTTCAATATACCAACAACTACCTAAATTAATTGATAAGTACGGTACAGTACCGGAAACTATACTTTACAATTATTTAAAGGAACATAGTGTGTCTCATTCCTTGGTTGATATTTCCTATGAGGTAATTCTATCCAAGTGTAATGTATTTGCGATATGTGGTGATTCTGGTTCTGGTAAATCAACACTAAGTACACTATTAAAAAATATATTCAGTAACTCTTTTACTCTGGAAGGTGATAGATACCATAAATGGGATAGGTCCAATAATAACTGGAAAGACTTAACCCATTTAAACCCTGACGCTAATTACATCACTAAGATGAATGAGGATGTGTTTAACCTAAAGTTTGGTAATGAAATACATCAGGTAGACTACGACCACGGTACTGGTAAATTCACCGAAAAACAATTAATAAACCCATCAGACAATTTAATTGTTTGTGGTCTCCATAGTTTGTATAACGATAATGATTCGATATATGATTTAAAAATATTTATGGACACTGATGAAAAATTAAAAAAGAAATGGAAGGTAAAACGTGATGTTAAAGAGCGTGGATATTCTGTAGAAAAAGTATTGGATAGTATTAAAAAAAGGGAAGGTGATTTTGTAGATTATATTTCCCCACAAAAAAATAATGCGGATTTAATAATCAAATTTTTCACCACAGAAGAAATAGATTTAAATGATTTAGGTAGTGATAATAAATTAAGTTTAGAGTTGTCTGTCACTAAAAATTTAAATGTATCCAATATATTACAACACTTTAAATCTTTGTCTGTTGATGTATCTGTAACATACGATGAGAATTTTACAATTATACGATTTATGGAATATAAAGAACTTGATTTAGGGTTGGGTACCAACTCTTTTTACGATTACATTTTATATTTTATATTAAACCTATAGTCGTAGTTGATTATTATAAAAAAAATAAATACACTGTAGTGTAAGAAGGTTAAAACGATTTTAAATATGTGTGATGTAAAAAATAGTTTATTAAGGTTGTCCGAACAAGTGTCAAAGTATTGTGTCGGTATGGAGGGAAATATATCTGGCAAAATGGATGAAAATTCTTTTTTAATAAAGGCAAGTGGTCAATCCTTAGCAAAATTAAGTGGAGACGGATTAGTGACTTTTGATTTCAATGGTAAACAAATAGATAACCCAAATAAAAAAGGAAGTATGGAGTTAAGCTTCCACACTTACTTGTTAGGTTTTGAGGACGTTAACTTTATCGCACACACTCACCCAACAAACACGCTTAAAATATTATGTGGTAAACATAGTTCTATGTTTTCTACCGAAAGATTATTCCCAGACCAGGTAGTTTTTAATGGTGGGCAATCTTGTTTAGTACCATATGCAAAACCGGGTATTGAATTGACCTCATCAATTAAGGAATGTGTTGAGTTGTTCATTAAGTCTCAGGGCTACTTCCCGAAATTAATTTTATTAGAGAATCACGGTATAATTGCTTGTGGTAAGACTATCGGTGAATGTATTGTATCTACCGATATATGTGAAAAATCAGCTGAAATATTTACAGTTAATTCTAAATTCTTAACACAAGATGATATTAAGGAATTAGTAGAGGATAAACAAGAGAAGTATAGACAAAACCAATTAATATGAGAGTAATTTATGTTGATATCGATGAGACGATTTGTGAGACTCCGGAACCTAGAAACTACTTTAACGCAGAACCGATTAAAGAAAATATAGATAAAATTAATAAGTTATACGATGAGGGACATACAATTGTGTATTGGACTGCTCGTGGTAGTAGAACTCAAATTAACTGGTACGATTTAACTAAAGAACAACTTGTTAAGTGGGGAGCTAAACATCACGAATTAAATGTAACCAAACCATATTATGATTTATTTATAGATGATAAAACACTTAGAATAGAAGAAATATGAAACTAATATCCCATAGAGGAAATATTGTTGGACCAAACCCAACTAGAGAAAATACACCATCTTATATAGATACAGCAATATCTGCTGGTTATGAGGTTGAGGTTGACATTACTTGTGTGAATAATAAATTTTACTTGGGTCATGACACCCCGGATTATGAAATAACCGAAAAATGGATGGTGCTTAGGAAGGAAAGTATATGGTTTCATTGTAAAGATGTTGAATCGGCATCTATTCTTGGTGGTTTAGATAATTCGTATAAATTCTTTTGTCATACTTCTGACTCATTTGTATTAACCAGTACTAACCATATCTGGGTTCACGATTTAACCCTAAAATTAAGTAATAGATGCATTATACCATTATTAGACAATGTAGACATTAAAAACTACGATGGTAATACAGTTTATGCTGTATGTACTGACTACGTATCACTTGCAGCATACGAACTAAAACAAAAAGGACTTTATAAATGATGGTAAATAATACTATATTTAAGTTATGAAAAAACCACAAATTATAATCCCAATGTCTGGTATCGGTAAACGTTTTATTGATGCTGGTTACCTAGACCCAAAACCACTAATAGAAGTGGATGGGTACCCAATTATAGAACATGTAGTCAACCTATTTGGTAGACCAGATAACGTTATCTTTATTTGTAATGAAGTACACCTAAAGGAAACCGACATGACTAAAATACTTAAACGTATTTCACCTAACTGTAAGATATATCCCGTATCAAATGAAAATAGACGTGGTCCAGTTCACGCTATTTCACAGATATTTGATGAGATAGATGATAATGAAGAGGTTATTGTTAGTTATTGTGATTATGGTACTGAATGGGATTACGAAAAGTTCTTAAAGGACACTAGGAAATGTAACTCAGATGGTGCGATACCGTGTTATACGGGTTTCCACCCACACATGTTAGGTGGTGACAATTACGCTTTTGTAAAAATGTATGGAGATAAGGCGGTAGACATCCAAGAAAAAAAACCATTCACCAAAGATAAAATGTCAGAACTAGCTTCTAATGGTACTTACTATTTTAAAAACGGTAAGATAGTTAAAAAATATTTTGACCGTTTAATTGCTAGGGATATTAATCTTAACGGAGAATACTATGTTAGTTTAGTTTATAAATTATTAATGGAAGACAATTTATTAGTCACAACATTTTTAATAGATAAGATGTTACAATGGGGTACACCTTATGACCTTAGCATTTATAATTCTTGGTCCAAGTATTTCAATAACTTAACAATTAAACAAGAAAGGGTTCATAACCCAAAAAACACTACTTTAATTTTACCTATGGCCGGTAAAGGAAGTAGGTTCAGTGACGAAGGGTATGTACTACCAAAACCACTTTTGAGTGTAAATGACAATCCCATGATTATTCAAGCTGTGGACTGTCTACCTAGTTCAGATAATAATATTTTTATATGTCTGGACGAACATATAGACAAATTTAGGGTAGATTTAACTTTAAAACAAACATACAGTAATTGTGATGTTGTTTCGTTAGATGAAACAACTGAGGGTCAGGCTTGCACTTGTAAGGTTGGTATTGATGAGTGTGGTGTTGATTTGGAATCACCTATACTAATTTCTGCTTGTGATAATGGTGTGTACTACGATTCTGAAAAATATTTAAAATTACTTAATGATGAAAGTGTGGATATTATAGTTTGGTCTTTTAGAAATAACCAAGCTAGTAAAAATAACCCTAATGCCTATGCCTGGTTAGACGTTGATGACGATGGTTCAATAAAACACGTTTCATGTAAAAACTTTATCTATGACGACCCCCTAACCACCCACGCTATTATAGGTACTATGTTTTTTAGAAAAGCTAGATACTTTATTGATGGGTTAAATCAAAACACCATAAAAAATATTAGAACGAATAACGAATTCTACGTTGATGACGTTTTAAACCAAAATATATCGTCTGGTCTTAATGTTAAAGTTTTTGAGGTTGAGAACTATATCTGTTGGGGCACACCTGACGATTATAAAACTTACCAGTACTGGTCTGAATTTTTTAACGACTGTACATGGCATCCGTACACCAAATAGAACAAACAACTATCTTTACAAATATCGATAATCTCTTTAACTTTTTAATATGTCAAAAGTAGCACTAATTACAGGAATAAATGGTCAAGATGGTAGTTATCTTGCTGAATTTTTACTAGCAAAAGGTTACGAAGTATGGGGTATCCTAAAAAGAAACTCGGTAGCGGAAAACCAAACAGCTAGGATTCCAGATAATGTTTTTAAGGAATTAAATCTAGTTTATGGTGATTTAACTGACCTATCATCTATCATAAGTGTAATCCAAAAATGTGTACCAGATGAAATTTATAACCTTGCTGCACAATCTCATGTTAGGATTAGTTTTGACCAACCAATATATACTTCTAATGTGACAGGTCTTGGTGTTTTAAACTTACTAGAAGCTGTTAGATTAACCGACTCTAAAATTAAAGTGTACCAAGCAAGTTCATCTGAAATGTTTGGTAATAATATTGATGAGGATGGGTACCAACGAGAAACGACACCACTTAACCCTGTTTCACCATATGGTTGTGCAAAGGTTTTTGGGTACAACATATGTAGAAACTATAGAAACTCATATAATATGTTTATCTCTAATGGTATTTTATTTAATCACGAATCACCTAGAAGAGGAATTAATTTTGTAACAAATAAAGTTGCAAAAGAAGCTGTAAAAATAAAATTAGGGTTATCTGATGAATTAAGATTGGGTAATCTAGATGCTAGTAGGGATTGGGGTCACGCTAAAGATTATGTAGAAGCTATGTGGTTAATGTTACAACATGACAAACCAGATGATTTTGTGTGTTCTACAGGGATTTCCCATAGTGTTAAAGATTTAGTGGTGTACGTGTTTAACTCTTTGGAGTTGGATTGGACCCAATACGTATCTGTAGATGAAAAATATCTTAGACCTGAAGAATTAAAACACCTTAAGGGTGACTGTTCTAAAATAAAAGAAGTCCTGGGTTGGTCACTTGAGTATAGTTTTGAGAGTATGATGGACGAGATGGTTGAATATTGGTTAGAATACTATGAAAAATAATTTAGATACATTAGTTACTGGGGGTCGTGGACTCGTAGGTTCTTCACTTAGTGGGGATATGAATAGAGTTGGGAGTGAGTTTGATTTACGAGATAAAGCTGTAACAGATAAACTATTTTCTGATTTATCACCTAAAAATGTAATTCATTGTGCAGCGAGGGTAGGTGGTTTGGGTGGTAATATGAACCACAAAGGAGAGTTCTTTTATGATAATATTATGATGAACACAAATGTGATAGAATCATGTAGAATACATAATGTAAAAAAATTAGTATGTTTTTTATCTACTTGTGTATTCCCTAACGATGTCGAGTATCCCTTAACCGAAAAGAAAATTCATTTAGGTCCACCACATAACACAAACGATTCTTACTCATACGCTAAAAGAATGGCTGAGGTTCAAATAAGAGCATATAGGGAACAATACGGCCTTAATTACGTAACAGTAATACCCAGCAATATATACGGACCTAATGATAATTTCGACTTGGCTAATGGTCATGTAGTACCTTCATTAATCCATAAATGTTATTTAGCTAAAAAAAATAATACACCATTTAAAATATGGGGTAGTGGTAAACCTTTAAGGGAGTTTATATTTTCTAAGGACGTGGGTAAACTAACTGAGTGGGTTTTAGATAATTATGAAGGTGAAGAACCTCTAATCCTATCTACTTCAGATGAGGTTTCTATAAAAGATGTGGTTAATTTAATAGTTAAACATATGTCTTTTGATGGTGAGGTTATTTGGGAATCTGACAAGCCTGATGGACAATTTAGAAAACCTAGTGATAATAGTAAATTATTATCTTACTTACCGGATTTTAAATTTACTAGTTTAGATGAGGGTTTAAAAGAAACTATAGATTGGTTTATAGATAATTATGAAAATTGTAGAAAATAAAAATTTAAATAGATAATAATGGGAAGAAGAAGTAAAAAATTAAGTAGGGACGAACAACAAGAAGTAGAAGAGTGGATTTACCAAAATAACACTGAAGAAATTAGAATGACTGACACTATGACCATAAATGTTAAGTGTAAAACAGAAATCA
>JGI24006J15134_10000531_pt1 | contig 23624 bp, 21 predicted proteins | sample LinPmetageLP53_FD_15134 | JGI IMG/M metagenome (IMG submission 15134)
AAAGCAAATAATAAAAAAGGTTATAAGAAGATTGGGTTTGGAGATAAAAGATATGAAGATTTTACACAACATAAAGATAAAGTTCGTCAAGCATCATATCTAAAAAGAGCAAAAGGTATTAAAAATAAAGAAGGTAAATTAACTTGGAAAGATAAAAATACTGCTAACTACTGGGCTGTTCATCATCTTTGGATGTAGATTTATCTTGTTTTTGTTTTACATAAACATTATTCATGGTTGCCACAGAATGTCCAGTAATTTCTGCCATTTCTTTTTGTTCTTCTTTTACATCAGCAAATTTATCTGATAATACTATTTTGCGTAACATTGTTGTGGATATTGATTTACCCAAATATTTTTTAGATGTTTTAATAAATAATTGTGATAAAGCATTTCTGGATAATGTTGTTCCAGTACTGGATGTAAATAATACATCACCATTTGTAAGTCCATTAACTTTAATATAAAACCTTAACAGTTTCTCTAAATCTTTTGGGATATCGATATCAAGTTCCTTATATTTTGATGATGTTTTAAATTGATTTAATACGAAAAACATTTTATTTTTTTCAACTACTAAATAATTATGTTCTTTTTTTTCATCTTCTTTTAATTTATTATAATCTCTTTTGGTTGTTATTGTCATTTCAGATACATCATTACGAAGTGGTAACCGAGTATAAATATTAAATAATATGTACACTTGAATCAACATTTTTTCTTTTGAAGTTAAATTTGGTTTTGATTTTAACTTTTTACTTTTGATCTCTTTTTCCATGTCAGAAATCATATTTTTTATTTCAGATAATTCAACAAAGTTTTCTTTTTGTTTATCAGAAATTACACCAGTTGCATTATCATCTTGATATTTCTTATTTCCTTCATCTCTAATTTCATTATATTTATCAATTAATTTATCATATTTTTTATCTGAATTTAATGCCATTAATAAAATAATAATACTATTAAAATAATTTCTTTGAGATGTATAATGTAAATGAGATAATTTATCTTTTACTTCATCTATATTATCTAAAAACTTCCAATTATCAGTATCAAACATCTTCTGTAATTTCTTTAAATTACTTTCATACATTTTTATAGTGCTTTCTTTTGCTTTTGGTCTTGCCTTTTTAATAACCTCTTTAATGTCCATTTTATATATAATATAAGATTTTAATTTTAAATCTTAAACTTAATCAAAAAATAACTACTTTTAAAAATATCCAGAGTGGCATTAAAATATATAATATAGATTGCCAATCTGGATAATTATAAAAATGAAAATATAAATATAATAATAATAATATTTTTAATTGATTTAATATGCTCTTATTGCCGAATTAGAAACTTGGGCAATAGATCCAGTACCAGATAAATTACGATTACCAGATGCCGTAGCAATTTCAACTGATTTATTACTGGCAACAGCATCTGCTTTTTGTTTTGCTACTGCTGATGCTTGTGCTTGTGCTGCTTTAAGTTTTGCTGCTTTATCTTGTTTTGATTTTCCATAATCATCCATTAAATCACCAGCAAGTGCTAATGCTCCACCACCTAATTCAACTCCTAATGCTGCTACATCTGAAATACCAAATGTAGCTGGTCCAGCAAGTGCCAATCCAGATCCAACTGTTGCTGCTATATCACCAACTTCTTTGAATACATCACCAGTTTTCTCCCAACCTCCAACACCTTCTAAACTATGACTTTTACCAAATAATGATTTTGCTTCTTCATATGTTTGATCAGCAGTAAATGCTACATTAGTTATTGGTCCCAATGCTTTTACTGCTTGTCCAGCAACTGATACAGTTTTTAATGCTGCTCCACCAACAGCACCAGAAAATCCACCCAATGCTTTTACTGCTTTAATACCTTCTTCATCGACTGCTCCACTTGATATTGCTTCTTCATGTTCAGCAGTACCTAATAATGTTGCTGCTTTTGCTGCCCCAGCTGATGATACAGAACCAGTTGAAGCAACTGCTCTTTCTACTGTTGGTTCAGATAATTTTTCTACTGTATCTGCTTGTCTTTCTGGTGCTGATGGTGGTTCTTCATCTCTAACTGGTTCAGATTCTTCTTGTATTTCTGGTTCTGGTTCACCTCCACTAAAATCTCTACCACCTAATCCCCTTTCTAAAATACCTTGTTGTGCTTCTGCTGTTTTAGTTGCTATTTTATTTTCCCAACCAGCAGTTAATTGTTGAACACTTCTAACTGTATTACCTTGATCATCTACATCATCTAATGCCCCAGCAACTTTTGATAAATCTAATTCACCTTTATTAAATGTTTTAGGAAAAAAACTTTTAATATTTGATGCAATTCCTCTCAATCCAGAACTTTCAGTTCCAATTGCTGTTCCTCTTTGTTGTGCCATTAAATCAGTTCCAAAACCTTCAATAATTTGTCTGCTAATAGTATCACCTAAATTTTTTGCTGGTGCTTCAAACGCATCTACATTAGTTAAATCACTTTCAAAACCTTTTAGTTCTTCTCGTGGATCTATATATTGATCTCCAAATGTTTCTTCTGTTACATTAACTTGTTTGAATGTATCTGGTCTGGATGCTGTTCCTTGTTCAGTTAATAATTCATCTTCTTCACCACGCTCGGCNGCACCGCCAGTTTGTTCTTGTGCTGGTTGTTGTAGTTTTCGTGCTGCTTTCTTTGCTGCTATTCTTGCTCTTGATGCTTCTTTTGATTTATCGATTGATGTTGGTGTTACATTTGCTGATATTAACCCACCAGCTACCGATGATATAACTTCTGGTTTTACTCCATCTGCTATTTGTGCTGCTTTTGATGTTATTATATCTGCTGCCTTTCTTCCTTCTGATGTACTGACTGATGCTAATACTGCTGGGGTAAATGATGAACCTTTATTTATATCAGATGCTAAATTTACTGCTTTATTTATATTTTGACCCAAAGCAGATGTAACTGCTTTTTGAGTAGCAAATTTAGCAGTTAATTTTACGAATCCTTTTAAATCTCCTTTATTTGTTACATCTAATAATTGTTGTGCTTTATCCATTTCAGCAATGTCACCAGATGCTGTTGATAATTTTAATTGTGCTTCGGCAATTCTTTTTGCTTTTCCTAATTGATTACCAGCATCTCTAATAGATTTGCCAAGCATACCAACACCAGCAATACCAACCGCAGTCCCTCCACCTTTCTCAACCTCATCAGTTAAAATTTCACTACCTACTTTTTTTACATCTTGATTATCAGCATTAATAACTAATTGATCTTTTTTAACATTCTTCTCTCTCCAAGCATTCTCTGCTCCCATATTATAAGCATCATAAGCATTATTTGCTAATGCCGAACCTAAATTCATGGCATTTGCTTGTTGAACTCCATTACTAAATCCATAGAAATCCATATTTTATATTATATATATTATTAAAATTTATTTTTCATTATTATCATTTTTTTCATTCAACTACTTTTAAAAATATCCAGAGTGGCAACAAAATCATTATATATGAATGCCAATCTGGATAATTATAAAAAGTAGTTAATCAAATGGAACATCTTCAACTTTTGTTTTTGGAATCAATGATTTAGATCCTTCACCAATTAAAATTTCAAAACGATTATAAAATTTTGCTGGATTTTGTTGAGCATCAATATACATAAATGAATATGGTTCTGAATTTATAGCATAATTATAATAATCTAAAAATTGTTCTTCTGAACCAGCCAGATCTGAATATTCTTCTACTATTTTAGATAGTTCACCTTTCTTACCAGCACTCTGTTGTTTCATTATCATGATATTAGTTGCATTGGATCTTATAATCGGCGATATTGCTCTGAAACTTTGTACAGCAATAATAATACTTGTTTCTATATGTCTGAAACGACTTGCCAAAAAACTAATAGAATTATTTTTTTTAAAATCTTTATTAATAATATCATCAAAAACTAAAAGTGCTGTTGGCATTACTTCTCTATCATATTTCTTTTGACTTTCAATAAATTTATCTATATAACTATCTTTATATCCATCTTCAACATCAAACACATCCATTAAGTATTTTCCCTTTGGATCATTATAGATACTATTTGAGTAGATTTTCACTATGTCCCAATAATCGTCCCCATACATCTCTTCATCTCTTAATAGTCCTACAAGGGCATTCGTTTTTCCAGAGCGGACTGAACCACAAATTATTAAATTAAAAGGCGGTTTTGGTAGGTGTGGATGTACATCCCTATATTTAGTTTTATCTTCTAAATCAATTACTTTTTTAACCTTTGGTCCATTCATCATTTATATATATAATATAAAATTTTGTTTGAATAAAAACCCAAATAATAAATAATAATATTTCCAGAAATAATTGATGTTGAAATAATAATTGGTTTTATCATTTATTATAACAAATATAAAAAAATAACTACTTTTAAAAATATCCAGAGTGGCANNAANATNNNTAATATGAATGCCACTCTGGATAAAAATAAAAGTAGTTGAAATAAATTATACAAAATAAAATAATCAGAAGAAATCATCCCATACTCCATTTTTTGAATAATGATTTACTGGTTGATTACTAACTACTGATTGTAACTGTTGTTTTAATAAATTTTGTTGTTGTTGTATTGCTTGTTCTTCTTTTTTCTTCTTTTTTCTTTCTTTTCTTATTTTCTCGTGTCCTAATATAGCATTCAATGCTACCGCTTCCAGATCTGATTGCGATATTTGAGGTTGCTGTGATTGTTGTTTCACTATTTCTGGTTCGGATACAGATACGGTGGGATCAGCAACCTTATTAGTCGGCACTTCGTGATAAACTTCATCTCTTAATTTATTTAATTTCTTTACTTTAACTTTCTTCTCTAATTCTTTTGTTTCTTTTTTCATGGCAGCATTGGCTCTTCTGGTTGCTAATGCTTTTTCCCTTGCAATAGCAAGTTTTGCTTTATGTTCTTCTGATAGTACCCTTTTCTTCTTTGGTGGTTTTTCATTTACTTTCTTTATAATAGGTGTTTGAAATATTTGTTCTTGTGATAATTTAGGTTTTTCAAGTTCTTCTATTAATTCTTCATTATCTGAAACATCTGAAATCTCTGCTTTAATATTATTTTGTTCTGATTCTTCTATAACATTTTCTTCTATTGGCATCTCTACTTCTGGCAAACAATCCATTTATATCAATCAAATATTTTTATATATTTGTTTTTATTTTAAAAAATTACTTCTAATAAGAAAACATTAAATCTATTTTAGTTTTATTCAATGACCATGCTTTCTAAAATGTAAAACAACAATAGTTTTACCAACCAGATCAGTTGCTAATTGTTCATTATCATTTGAGATACTAATATTCATACTATTAGCATATATAGTATCAGAATTATTTAATGCTACATATGTTCTTTCAGTTGGTTCAAAATATAATCCAGTACCTAAATCACGATTACTTGTATCGAAGCGAGGTAGATGATATAAAATTTTAGATGGACGACCAACACCAGCATTATAAGATGTTTGTGTAAAATTATCTAATCTAACAAATAGAGATGCTGTTGATAATAATTCACTTTCACTATCAGATGTATACACAACAATCTTGGCATCAGTAGAACTTACAACACCATTAATACTTGGTGCTAAAACTGGGTCATTGTTGAATCCTAATATTGCTGCCATGTTTGCATTTGGAGTATCTTTATACAATGTTTCTGATGGGGCGAATATATATTGTGTTTGTCTATCCTTTAAAAATATTGGTGGTGTGGGACCAGAACCAGTTCCAATTCCCTCTGGTGTATAAGCTGGGGCGAGAGTTGGATTAACTGTCATATCATATATATCTCTTGTATCCATTTGGTGTAATATTCCATCTTGTGCTAAACTTTCTAATCTTGTAAAAAAATTATTATCTGGATTCCTTTGTGAAAAATTATTATATGTATTGATATGAGCATTAAATTCTTTTATTTGTAAGAATGAAGTATTGGGAACAGATGGACCACCAACAATAGTTAATTTAGGATATAAGTTCCATCGTGTTTGTCCCATTGGACAAATTAAATTTTCTTTTTTAGCACCAGATGCTAAATCTGCTGTAAAACCACAAATTCTTATAGTTGTATTACTATCATTTATATAATCAATATTTAATATTTCATTTTCTAATGTAAAAACAATAGATGCTAAATTTATTCCACTCACACCAGTTTGTGAAAGATCTAATATATTTGCGTGTAAAGCACCAGCATAACCATAATATACTACCTCTTCCAATGATACAGAACCAGCTGGATTTCTTGTTGCTTGATGAACTTTTAATTTATAATTACCCCCAGAAACTTGTTGCTCACAAGAAACAACAACATCAAAGTAATTTGCTTCAAAACCAGTTCCACCAACTCCAAGACCAGTAGTTAAATTAAAGTTATAATATGCTGGATTACTTTCTGGGGCAAGAACATTTGTTACAGCATCATCAAGTAAAATACTACGACATAAACCTACTTGGAAAGGTCTTTGTCCATATCCAGTATCAGTAGCAACTGGTGGAGAACTTACTTTCCTCATTCCAGTACAATCAACTTTAAAAACACCACCCATATGAGATAAAGGAAAACCAGCATTCATAATCATACATCCTTCTGTGCTATCAACAGTTCCACTATTTTTTACAATTTTAGGACCAAGAGCATCTGGTGTGAAAGCAACAGCTTGTGGAACACCAGCATTTATAAATGTATTCTGCCAATAATCTGATCTCATAAAATGGTCAGTATTAGTTTCTATTTTATTACCAGAACCACTATCATTTTGACCATCTGATGTTATTTTAAAACCAACATAGGCATTAGTAGTGCCATCTCTAACACTCTCAAATTTTAATTTACTATAAATATCTGGATGTGGCATTCCAACATTAATAGATCTCTCCATGATATCAACAAATTCTTCCATACTTACAAGTTTTTCATCTCCTAATATATCTGGTGTACAATATATAGTTCTATATGGTCCATCATCAGAAGTTGTATTAGTTAAATTTAAATCTTTACCAAAATATTGATACCATATATCAGTTTTTTTCAAAAATAAATTAGCAGCTTTATTAATCTTTACAGATTGAACTGCAACTTCTGAATTTGGTGGGATTTGTAATGTTTGTTTTAAAGCATTATGAAAACTGAATGGTGCTTCATATATTGTTTCACGATTTCTTGTGTCATCTCTAATATTTGAACAAATAACTAATGACATTTTTTATAATTTATATTATAAAATAAAAATATATTATAAATTATAAAAAAATATGCCGAAATCAGTAAAACCCCTTGAAAAAGTTAGTATTGATGATCTCCACAATTATCCGACCGAACTTGATTTACAATTCGATGTAAAAACTAATGGTGAAAAACAACCCAAATATTCACAGAAACAAATATTTGAAATCAATAAAGAAAGAGTTAAAAAAATAAAAAGTATGTCAGTAGAAGAACGCAGAGAATTATATGTAGGAAAAAGAAAAAAAGATAATGAAAAATATTTAGCATCTGGAAGACAAAATTTTGTAAAATATCCAGAGGCGATTTAAAATAACTACTTTTAAAAATATCCAGAGTGGCAGAAAATTTACTAATATGAATGCCACTCTGGATAAAATAAAAAGTAGTTGAATGAAAAAATAAAAAATAAATAAAATAATAATAATAATAATAATTTTAATTGATTTTAATTAAATAATGAAATGTGCTGGACCAAATGATTTCATCCATTGTTTTAACCATAAATATCTATCTGGTTTTTTATATGCTACAAGATATTGATTTTGTTTTTTAGTGTTATCATCAAAATATTTATTAAATAAATATATTGGAATTCTTTTACTTCTTAATGATAATAGATCCATATGGTCTTTTAATATTTTAATATCATATTTATATTTACAACTGGCTGGTTTATTATTTTCTTTATCTTCTGGGATTTTCTTTTTTTCAAGAACACCTCCACAAATACTGTTAACCATTTTAGCATAGAATACTACACATTCATGTTTATCAGTTAAATCAGCAAAGTTCTTACCTCTGTACCTAAATACAGTTTTATATTCTTTTATAAATGATTTTAATGTTTTTTCATCTAATGGTTTAACTATTTCTTCATTAAAATATCCATCATCATCTAATGGTGTTTCCATAAAATTATCATTGAAACCAATGATTCTTTTAAATTTATTACATAATATAACTTTTGATTTATCTGTTGTAACCTTTTGAGCATTGAAATCATCTTTATCAGAAAGATCGTGTTTATTATCATCATCATCACGAAAGAACATATCAGATACTGCCATATGTTTTGGTAGTTGTGCTGGATCACTAAAATATGAACTTCTTGAACCAATCTTACTGAATGGTATTTTAAGAATTTCATTCTTTCTAATTATCCATTCTGGAAATTGTTCGGTTGGTATTAATTCTTCATCATAATCATCTGATTTTATTTTTTCTAATTTATCTTCATAATATTCTACATCACCAATATCATCTTCATTACCAAATGGTAATGCTGTATAAAATTCAGCATTTTTTAATTGATTTGTTAATTCTTCAATATAATCTTTATTATTTTCTAAATGAAATTGTTGAAAACCTTTACATAATTTTTGAATATCTTTTGCTTTTGCACATTTCATATCTGATTCTAATTGTTTAAGTTTTTCACAGAATTCAGTTTTCTGTGGTACCATATCACATATGAAACCTCTTGATGAAATAATATTCATAAAATGTCCAAATTTATTTGTATCATAACAATCATAATTATATTCAAAACCAGCAAGTAAATTAACATATTCTTCTGCCATTGTTTTATCAACAATACTAAACATATCATTACCATATTTATCTCTTGCTATAATATCTTCTTTACAATCTTCTACTGTTTCATAATTATATGGTTGAACCATTTTACCTAAATGTTCAAAATGAAAGAATAATTCTGTAATATTTCTATTTCTACATATTTGCTGAACCATAGCTGCTGGTGTGATAGTTTGGCATTTATAATAACAGAAAACTGGTCTTTTCATTACACTATCTAATCCATAAACAATTTTAGGTGAAAAGATCACACAATCATCCTCATCTAAATCAATATCACCAGAATAATCAGAAGTATAAACCTTACATTTTTTATTTAATCTTGCCATGATATCAACCATAGTTTTGCTATCAGCACAACACATCCATTTAGGTTCTGAATTTAGTTTATCCATAAAATTATTAAAATTAGGGATTTCAGTTGCTTTAATGCCATTATTATGTTTATATTCATTATTGATGTACAGATAATCAATATCCCAATTTTTTAATAATAATAAACTATTATCAGAAATATCAGCATCAGAACATACAATTAATTCACATTCTTTTAATATTTTACGAAATAGTTTATAGATTAAAACTCTTTTATTACCCATATTACCACAAGTAACAAGATATTCAATTAAACTATTGAATTCATCAAGGTAAACAGTATAACCTTCAAAGTTTTCAAAAGCATTTAATTTACATAAACTATCGATAGTAATAACCATATTTTTACCCTCAAACCTATCCCATTTTCTGTGATTACTAAAATGTCTATGTTGGTTTATTTCATCCAGTTCTTCTTTGGCTTCCTCCCAATATTTACATTCTATATTAGATTGTTGAAATATTTTATTTTGCTCTTTTCCTAATGAAATTCTTGATACAATAGATAAGAACATTTTATCACTATTATCTTTAAAATAATGTTTCATAGATGTAGTTTTACCAGTACCAGTATCAGATCTGGCAACAATACATTTATTTGCTCCGCAACCAATAAACTCTTCAACAAAACCATATCCAAGTTTATTTCTATTGATAGTTACTGATGGTTGTTCATTATGACATTCGGTTGGTTTAAATTTAGTATAACCTAAAATATTTTCAGCACCTTCTTCATCACTTTTTTTTCCTAAATGTTCTAACATAAATAATTGATTATGTTTTTCAATATAACACCAAACATTTTTTAAGAACTCTTCACTATCTTCATATAATTCATATTCTTCATTTTGAATACATCTTTTAAATGACCATTTTTTAAATAAATCATATCTATCTAATGTTTTCATTGCAGTAGCAAATTTAATGTGATGTTCTCTGTCATGAAAGAAGTAATCTGGTAATCCTTCACAGAAATATTTTTCTATTTCAGAATCAGATAAATTAAATTTATAAACACCAAGATTTACTTTATCATATTCTATTTCTTCTTCAACTTTTGTAATTGGATTAACAACTTTAATAATGGGATTTCTTTTTTGTTTTTTCTTTTTTTCTAATCCATCACCTTTATAGATATTATCAAGTAACCATTTTTCAAGGTTTTCTGGCATTTCAGCTACTGGGACATCATTCTGAACTGTATATGCTCTGAACTCACCAGTAGATGTGGTAAATGATGTACCAGCAGATACTACATATCCACCAGTGGATCTAATATCAACATTAGTATTACCATCGGCAGTTTGTTTAACTGCTGAATTAAATTTAAAATATAAATGCCAACCACCACTACCAGTTCTAACAGTATAAGTATTAAATACATTATAATCAGAACCGAATTCTTGATTGAATAAATTAATATTTCCATCTTCTTCACCATCTTTATAGAAATCTAAATCAACAACTGTGATATTATTAATTTTACCAGTTGGCACACCCATATTATTTTGTTCTTTATAATGATTTTTATATTTTAACCATTTCTTTTGATGAGGGTGATAATCAACTGCTTTTTTAAATATTTTCTTTTCTTCAATTGCTTTAAAATTATATGGAACTTCTTGTCCATCTTCATTAACAAATATATATTTAGACCATTCATAAGTAGGTAATTTCATATAGTATTCTGGTTTAGCATTGGGTTGTTTATAAGGTTGTTTAGTCCTTAATCTAAAACATTTAAATTTATGTTCAATACCCATATTATAATTAACATCCATATTATTTTGATTGTTCGGATTATTATTTTGATTATTCATTCTATATTATAATAATATAAAATAATCTTTAAATATGTGCGAGTGAATTAAAATAAAATAAGATTAATAAATCAAATTTATTTTATTTTTTATCTTGTAATTATATCCAGAGTGGCAATCTATATTATATATTTTAGTGCCACTCTGGATAAAAATAAAACTTTAATTTTATCGATGAAATTAATATTTAAATATAATTTTATATTATTATTATATATAATGGAAGAAAACCAAATCAATCATATTATTGAACAATATAAAAAGAAAAAAGATAGAGAATATAATAACTATCATAATGTCTACAAACATAGTGATGAATACATGAATAAAAATAGAGAACGAGCAAAAATACATTATAATAAAAATATTGATAAAAGAAAATTATCATATGAACAAAATAAAGAACTTGTTAAAGCAAGAAGTTCATATAATTATTATAAAAAAATAAATAATATTTCTAAATTTAAAGAGAAATATCCAGACAGAGTAAAAATATTAAATGATATTGGAATCTTAAAAGGTATAGTAGTTAACTTTGATTAGGTACATCCTCAACTTCTGCGCTTTGCGGTGGTTCCTTTAATTCTAAATTAAAATTAACTTTTTTTTCTTCTTCTTTTACTTCTTTATTTAATTCTGATAAACTCTTCTTACGAGGAGTTGGCATCTTACCTAATTTTAATTTTTCTTCTTCTAATATAAGTTCAGTATCTCTATCACAATCAACAAATCCCCAGCATAATTTCAACTTTTTGCACTTTGATCGTTGAATAGATAGGCATAGCGTGGCAGCAGCTCCACTCACTCCGACAATTAGCAAAAGTAAATCATTCATATTGTATCCCTCCATACTCATTTTTTTTATATTATATTAATATTTTTTATAGATATAAAAAATTATTTCTAAATTTAAGATATATGGATATTTCTTCCAAAGATAAAAAAACAAATAACAGTGATCTTATAAAACAATTAATATTAATGGTTGAAGAGATAAGAGAACAAAATAAAATTATCATTGAAGAACTGGCATATATCAAAGTAGAAAAACCAGAAAAATCAAGAGGTTGGTTTGGTTAGTATTTTTATTTTTATCCAGATTGGCAATCTATATTATATATTTTAATGCCACTCTGGATATTTTAAAAAGATTAAATTAGTTTATTTTAAAATTTATTTTTTATAATTTATTTTATAATACATATTATAAAATGGCAAATTATTGGAGATCTGGTGATAAAATCAATCTTGATCAAACCGAAGTAGAAATATCTGCTGAAAATGGTGTAAATTTCACTGAAAATAATGTTATTGGGATTTATATTCCTCCGAGTGTAAGATTTTTTTCTGGTAAAGAAAGTCGGTTATCATTTGATGTAAAACTTTCACCAGATACGGCTGGTGCTTTCGGAGCAACTGCTCTTATGTTAGATGGTACTATTGGTGCCCAGAGTTTATTTTCTAAATGTCGTGTATATGCTGGTAATCGTGCTCAATTAATCGAAGAACTGGATGATATTGATACATATGTTTCTGTAAAATATTCTTATGAAAGTAATGATAGTTTAAGAAATAAAAGAGCATTAACCGAAGGTTGTTCAGTGTGGACACCAGAATGTAGATCTACCACTGGTGGTTTAAAATCTAATCAATCTGATGTAATGACGAATCCTTATTTCCAACAGAGATTTCATGGAGAAAGTCGTTTAACTGGTGCTGGTGCTGCTGGTGATAGTCAAGCAATTGCTGACAAGATGCAAAAAGCACATATTGAAATGCCCTTACATATGGGATGTTTCGCAAATAATAGTAAAGCATTCCCCAATGTTCTTACCGATGGATTATATGTGGAATTAACTTGTCAAAGTGCCAGAAAAGTTATGAGAACCCTTGATACTACATCTCTTTATCGTAATGTATTTAATAATCCATTATTCAATGGTGCTGGAACTACTACAACTGCTTGGGGATTAGCAAATCAAACAAAAATATTCTTTGAGAAATCTGTTAATATGCAAATTGATGCCCAGCATTTCCCATTTGTTGTTGGTGAAAAATTGGGTGCTTATAATGCTACTGCTGCTGCTGCTGTTACTTGGGGTGCTGGTGGTGCCCCAGTAATTACTAATATTACTACCACTGCTAATGAAGTTGAAGTAACTTGCCAACCAACTCAACCAACAGTAGCTATGGATCCAGCAGCAGCAGAGTTCTGGTTTTATTCTGATAGTTTAAATCAAGCTGGAACTTACAATCCTACATATGAAATTTCAGATGTTAAAATGATTGTTCATCGTATTGATGTTGGAGCAGAATATGAAAATGGTATGATGGCAAAAATGAAATCTGGTGGTGTAATTGCTTTTGATATTCCCAGTGTTCAATGTCATAAAAATTCTATTTTGAAAAATGATAGACAAAGTACAATAAATATCAATATAGATCATGCCAAGGCGAGATCGATTATTTCGGTCCCAACAGATGCCAGTATCTATGATAGTAAAGATGCTATAATGGCAAAAGATACTTATCTATGGTATCAAGATAGTGTAGGTGGAACCAATTCTGATAGCACTGGATTAACTGGTATTGGTAATCGTCTAAAATCATATAATTATCAACTTAATGGTATGCTTGTCCCATCTCGTGCTGTAAATACTTTAAATACTGCTACGGCATCTGGTGGTATTGATGGAGAAGCAATTTTGGAACTTGAAAAATCATTACTCGGTGCCCAGATCATCCCACTATCTTTTAAAGATTATAAAAAGAATTTCTGTATCGGACGAGTTCTTGCTATGGATAGCAATACAGTTTATGATGGTCGTGGAGTTGATACACGATTACTATTACAATATGATGGTGCTGCTACTGCTGCTGATAGACCAACTCTCTGGAAACATTATGTAAGTCACATAAAAACACTTGAAATCAAGGGTGATGGAATTACTGTTCTAAATTAAATAAAATATATTATATTATTATTATTTTTATAATTATCCAGATTGGCATTCATATATAATGATTTTAATGCCACTCTGGATATTTTAAAAAGTAGTAATTTTTTAAAATTTGTTTTTTAAATTTATTTTTTATTAATTATTTTTATAATATTAAATATTATAAAAGATGTCCAATATGAGATACATGGAAATTGCTTGTTCAAACAAGCCCAGCACTAATAAGATGAGTTTCCGTAAAGGTATTACTGAAATGGTATTTCAGATACCAGAAATGGAAGCATATGTTATTCCTTCTTCTATTAGAATTTGTGGTAATTTCAGAGCATATAAAGATGATGCTAATGGTGATATTTCAACCACGACTGCAAATATAGATGCGAGAACTGGTGTTTATTCTTGCTTCAATACTGTAACTACTCGTAGTTTAAAACACCAGACAACTATTGAACAATCCAGAAATTTTAATAGGTTCATGAGTTCCTACTTGCCATTATCTACATCGCAATTCGATAACCAATCACACTTGAATCAAACAGCATTAACAACTCCCAATCAACAGCAAACCAAACAAGGTGTTGTAGATCAATCTAAATCTGCTGGTACTGATTTCTGTTTAGCAATCCCAACTGGACTTCTACAAGGAAATTCTGCTCTTCCGCTTTCTTCTACTTGGGGAATTGGGGGATGTGAATTATCTATTCAACTTGAAAACGATGCCCAAGTGTTCTTCTCGCAAACTGGTGTAGTAGCTGCTGATTTAAATCCTTATTATGAAATAGAAAATCCCCATCTAATTTGTGAGGTAATGACACCAGATCCAGATACATTATCTAAATTACAGAAACAAGGTTCTGGACAATTAACATATCAAAGTATAAGTTCTTATTATGATACAGTAAGTTCAACCAATGCCCAGATTAATTTTAATCTTGGACTTGGAAAAGTAAGATCAGCATTTGTAAATTTTATAGATAGTACTAAATTAAATAATTTAAGAGAAAATGGTTTATCAACATTATTTCCCACATTATCTGGTGGAACAATTAATAATGTAAAACAAGTAGAATTTTTAAAGGGTGGTAGACAATATCCACAGCAGTTCCCACAGAATAATGTAATCCGTGATAGTCCTAAAACTTCAAGTGTTGATGCTGGTTTAATTAGAGATTATATTGATGCAGTTGTTCCCTATTCATCTAATCGTGCTCTGTCACTTGGATTAGCAAATTCTAATCGTAATTGGCAACTTGGAAATCTTACAACTGTATCTACTCCATATTATCTTGTAGCAGATGGTGGAGTTTGTTGGGGACTTGGTGTTAGGTACGACGCACTCGGTGGATCTGGTGCTGATTTCCGTAGTGAGAACTGGGGATTAAATTTAACTCTATCAAATAATGATGGTAATGTTGTATCAGCATTTATATTTGTAAATTCAGAACAGACATTAGTATATAATAGTAATGGTGTCCAAGTTGTAAGTTAAGTTTATTAATCTGAAAATAAAATATAATATAATATAAATGAGTGAAGCTGAAATGGGATTATTAGAATTATTATCTGAATGTATAATGAATCAATTAGATTTTAATGGTCCAAAAGAAATAGAACAATTCTGTAATGAATTAAAAATAGAATTAATATCATTACATGATCCAGATTTTATTTATGATGATACTGAAAGTGAAAGTGATGATAATGATGTTGGAGAACCAGAAATAATACAAGTATCAACAGATAATAACGGATTTATGAAGATAATATGATATAATCTTATATTTTACCTATAATTTAATGTAAATATGCCAATATATATGGTTTTAATCCATTATTATACCCCTTTTAACACTTAAAGAGACATAAAATTATAATTTTATTATGTTTTAAGTAGTAATATAGGCATAAAACAAGTTTAAAGGGATAAAATATGATTAATATAGACATAATATCGGTTTAATATTGATATTTAACAACTTTTAACTTATATTATTATATAAATAATATATAATGTATCATAAACTACTGATGATTAAATCATTTAATCTACCATCAGATGTTAATAAGAAATTAAAGATTGAATATAAATATAATGAATTAGAAACCAAATATAAAAAGGATTATAATAAATTAATAAAACACTTTCAATATTATATGTGGTTAAATAAAAAAATGAAAAAGAAAGATAAACAAAATATATCTTTACTAAAAACAATTAAAGAGTTCGATTACTATTCTTGTTCTTAATTTTTAAAAACATTGGAGTATCCATCTCTTCATTAAATTTATATAATGCTGAATAACATGATAAGTACATAAATAAATCTGATGTTCTTATTTTATAACAATTTCTTTTTTGTTTATGTATTGCTTCAATAAATAATTTATATTTTTTTACTTGTTGTTCTATTGTAAAACCTTTTCTTAATCCTTGTAATATTATTTCTTCACCATATTCTTTATAAACTAAATTCATATCATCTGATCTTGTTTTGAATTTGGCAATTGTTACATCACCATCTGATAAATATAATCTATACATTATTATAGATAATAATAATCTTTTATTTAAATATTAATATTTTTGTTTTTTAATTCTTTCATCTGCCATTATTTCTTTATGCAATTCTGGATCTTTTAGAAATTGTTTAATAATAGTTTCTTTTCTTTTTGCTCTCGCTGATGATTTATCTACCTTTGGTTTCTTCTCTGCTTCACCAGCTTCTATCTTTACTGGTCTTTTCTTTTTATCTTTTTTTTTACCCAATCGGATGATTCTTTTATTTTCATCATCAATAGTATAACCAGCATCCTCTATTTCTTTTCGTAATTGTGGTGCTTTCTTTCCTTTTGGATCTATACCCATTAAGTCATCATATTTTTTTATAATCCTTTTTAATTCGGCAAGTGTAAGCATCCTTGTTATAATATTTAAATTAAAATATTTTATATAATATAATTAATTTAAATGTTGATCCATAAAACACATTCTAAAAAAGATTTGTGTAATATTATTAGAACATTTAATATTTCTATTGATGATCCAGAAAAATTAAAAAAAAAAGAATTAATAAGAACTCTTATTTATAAATTTAAATATATCGATGAGATTGAACCAGATTTAGATTTTTACATGATATATAATTTAGTTGATTTAAAAACATATTTATATAATTGTAATCCAAAGAAAATATTATCAATAAAAGATAAAAATGAAGTTATATTAATATGTAAAAGAATACAACAATATATTAATAATAATTATATAGTTAACCATTCTTCATTTAATAGTATAGATGAAATTCAGAAAACTGCTAAATATATTGAACCATATGGTGACATTCCATCAGTACGCCGTGCTTGTAAATGTTTAAATAATCACCCAGATAAAATATTTAATTTACAACCTAAAATCTCAAAACAAACATTAAGAGAATTAGAAAAGAGAGCAGAATATAAAAAGAAATATGAAAATAAATTAATTGTTAAATATGGTAAATATCTTGTTGAGTTTGATTGATATTATAATTATCCAGAGTGGCAATCTATATTAGTTATTTTAATGCCACTCTGGATATTTTTAAAAGTAGTTATTTTTTAGATTGTTGTTCTTGTAATATTTGATTTACAATATCAAATTTAGAAGTATTCATTTGTTTTGTTATTTTATAGATCACCGCACTGTTATCATTTACATTTGCTAATCTACCATTTGGATTACATATTGCAGTTGTTATATCTGTTAATGTAATTGGATTAGTTATTGTAAATGCCATTCCAGCATTTTCTGTAAAATAATAATCACCATCTCCATTCATTTTATCTACTACACCTAATACTGATAATTTTATTCCACCAGAATTACCACCAACATATTTAGTAGCATCTAAAATATCTGATCTTATTGTATAATATGGTCTTGTCATCAGCTTCGGTATTCTCTGTGCTCTTGTTGTTATTGATTGAGTATTCTGAATAATATATGGTTTATATTTCATACCATATCCAAGTTTTACATCTTCATTAGAATGTTGAACACATAATGGTGGTGCTAATTGAGTTGAATAATTTATTCCACCCCATGCTTGTATTGGATAATCTTTTAGATCTGATACAACTACTTGACAATTTGTTGTGACATATTTCATAGAAAACATGGTATCTTCACCAACTCTAATCTGTTCATTATTTAATATTGTACTTGTTTTTGGATGAAATTGTTCATAAGTAAATCCAAGTAATCCCCAAAAAGATTTCTTCCAATATCTTTCTGGACAAGTATTACCAATATCTAAAAATATTCCACAATGAGCATCAAATAAAACACCATCTTCTATATTTTGATTTGCTACTGCTATACTGGTTGGGGCATCATCTACTGTTGCTTCAAATGCTCCACCCCTTTCTAATAATGACATATTAACTGGTAAATATTCTGGTGGTCTTCCAGCAATATAAACTAATTTCTTTGGATAAGAAACCCAATATGGTTTCATATCTGGTGTATAATCATTATATCTTAATCTTTTATTTATTTTATAACATTCTGTGGCTGCTTGTGCTGATATTGGCACTTCTGTTTGAATACTTTGTGCTGGTTCTGTTGGTGTTGCTGCTATTTTTACAGTGGTTACTCTACCAGCATCAGAAGGTTGATTGACATTTTCTGCTGTATGTAATGATTTAAAACCAAATGTTCCAGTTAAAGCATTATATTCTAATGATGGATTATTAGCACCAATATATCTAAAATTTAATAGATCAGTTATTCGTTGAAAATTATTAGTCCATTTACTTTCTGTATCAGTTGTTGGTGTTTTATTTTGAATAGCATAATCACAAGCAGTGTTTACTGTGTCAGATGATTGACCACCATTTTTATCTATTAAACTTTCTGGTGGTCCCAATGCATATCCATTTAAACTGGACATAATTACTTGTCCATAACTCATTGCGTGTTTATCCCACCCCAAAATAGTAGAATTTGCTAATATAGTTGTTGCCCCAGTAAATCCATCATATAATTCTGGAATATTCCAACCACCACCAGTTATCGATGTTGCCAATTCTGGATGTAAAACAATTGTATCATATGTTTGTCCAGTAGATAAAGTTGTTCCTACATTTCTTGTAGCAAATCCGTAACATAAATCATTTGTTCCCAACATTCCATCATTATAAATATCTTCTTTTGATTTATCATATTTGAATCTTATTGGTGCTGATGTATAAAATTCTTTATTTATTGATGTATCATTTTCAAAACCATCAGTACCTAAAACAGTTGAACCAGATGATATGACTGGAATACAATTCATATGTAAAAATCTATCATCATACATTTCTAATTCTACTGAATATGGTTCTTGTGCTTTGAATAAATCACTTAACATTTTTAAATTTTCATCTGTCCATTCAAATGAAGTTATTAAAGGAGTATTTGGAGTTCCTTTTACTACTTGATTTACTATATAAGAAGGTTGATTTATACCAACAACTGCTGATGGATTAGTTGTTATGTTACTAAAATAATCATGTAATTTTCTACCAGCAATAAACATCTCTGGTCTTTTTACGAATATATATTGTGTTGTTGATAAATAATCCATAGAATATTGTTTTTCACCAATAGATAAATTATCAGCATAAGGATCGGCAACTAATTTATCGTGAGCACCAGTTACTTCTAACCAAGCTGATTGGTCATTTCTACCCATTCCACCACTTTCAATAGGAAAATATGTTTCAGTTGTTCTCGCAGTAAATATTTCATAATTTTGTTCAGATACACCAAACTCGTGCTTCCAATATAATGTTTCTGGTTGTACTATTAAATCACCTTCTGATGTTGTATAATCTACATTTTGCTGTAATTGTTCTGTTATCTGGGCAGCAATATTTGTTGCTGGTGTAAATCCAGCATCTACTTTTAAATGTTTTAATTCTATATATTCTACATAATTTGCAAATGCTATATAATCATTTACTAATATTTGGGCATCAATCCAATTAAGATCAGCTCCAACTGAATTGAATGGATTCGGAACTTGTGGTGCTAAATTTCTTATTTTATAATTTTGATCTCTCATAAACATTGTGAATCTTTTATTATCAGTTCTTGGTCGATACCATTGTTCTGTTGTTGTATAAGAATATTCTCCACCAGCACTATCAAAACCATTCCAAAATTCATTGGGACCACCAGATGTATACAAAAAATAATCACAATCAGCAACTTTAAATGAATAATTTTTCTTTATTTTTAAAAATCCCACACCTTGATCTTCATCATCTTTTTTTTCAAAAAAAGTAATCATTGGAAACATCAATGCTGGATCTGGATCTGCTCCACCAGATGATGCTGTGGCAAATTTATTACCACCCTCAAATCCAATAATAAATCTTCTTGGTTGATATAAACATCCTTCACCATTATTAGTTTTATAATATCTCTGTTGTACATAAGTTTCATTATCTTTTAATTCTTTTTTTTCATTTGTATTTTTCTTTTCATTATTTTCATTATTTACAACTACTGATGCTCTATGTTGAAAATCTCTTACATTTGTTTTATCTGTTACTATATTTAATTTTGTATATTCTAAATTCTGTTTTACTATTTCTGATGGATTACCTTCTTCATCAAAACCATTATCAGTATAAATAAAATCACCTATAAATTCTATATTCTCACCACCACAACCATCTTCTGAAACAAAAGCATTTAATATTTCTACTGTATCACCAGCATCTAATTTTACTCCTTGACCTAATTTACATGTAAAGATTGCTGGTTGCTCATCATTATTATTTTTACCTTGAATAGATTGTGATCTATTACATTCTATTAACTGAATATCAGCAAAATCCATTATTTATATAATATTATATATAAAAATAGGAAATTTAAAACCTAAATAAAATGACAAAAAAATATCGCTATGCGATGATAATTATTATTATTTTTATTTTTTATTACTTTTATTTTTATCCAGAGTGGCAATCTATATTAGTAATTTTAATGCCACTCTGGATATTTTTAAAAGAAGTGATTTACGAATAGAATGTTTGGAGGCGACCATCAGATAATCTGGCAAATCGTAGGATTTCAACCCATACTCTCTGCGTAGTATTAACACCAGCACCAGCAATATATTGAGTATGTAAATCAATACCCTTACTATCAAGGCGTTTTCCATCAATAAGTTTAAAACCTTGCCAGAAGTTTTTACCTTGTAAATTTAATCTTTGTTGTAATCCCATAAAATTGTGTTTTGCTAATGCTACAATACAATTACCTTCTCCACAATATGCTTCACGAGAAACATAAGCTGGTGCTCCTTCTGCTGAAATTAGATGGTGGAAATGAGTTGCCGAATTTTCAACTGATTGAGGATAAAGAAATTCATTATTGTAAAATAGATTACTGGTTAAATTTGTTCGTCCGCCATCAGCACCATCAGCAGATGGACCAATAGAATTGTACCTACCAAGTAATAATTTATTGGCAGAAGTAGTTGCTTCTGGACCAAATTGAGCAAATGCTTTTAGGACTTGCATTCCATTACCACCAACATTTCTTACAAGTGCTTCACCAGCAGTAGTTGCCGTAACAGTATTAGTAGATAAACGATAATCAATGTAACTAAAAGTTAGATCATTATTCTTTTGTCTATAATCTGCCATAAAATCTGAACCATAAAATAGATAATCAGCAAATATCGATACAGAAGATACTGGGAATAAACTATTCGGATCAGTAGCATCAGCATCTGTTTGAGAACAGATACGACCATCAGATACAAGATCAGTCCAATATAATTCAACTTGAACACGAGGCATCATAAAAAGTGGTAATTGATTGCCAGATTTTAGATAGGGAAATAGGTCGTGTAGAGATAAAGCAAATGAACTTTCTTTATCATTAAGTAAATGTTCTTCAACCGATAGACCTTCACGAACATGACCAGTTACAATACCACCAGCAGCTCGTTCATCATAATCACGATGATTCGATAAACCATATCCACCAGCTTCTTGTCCCTTTTGTGCTGTAAAACAAGGAGCATATGCCACTTGACGACCAGTTTTATATTGTTCTCTTTCTTTATTAGCACTATTAGATACAAATTGGGATTTACAACCTAAAAGTTCATTTAGACTATCCGTTTCACAGATTGTAGTACCATCTGCCGTTTTCAGCACGGCACGACGGATTAGAGAATATAATCCCACATTAGCAAAAGGGAATGAACTGGAAGCAATACCAGCAGTTCCAGATTTCTTTACTTTAACAACTAACTGGGAATTTGGGTGGAGAAAACCTTTTGGTTGAAATTCAAAACGAGTGAAGGTATCACCATTTACTACTGGATCCAACACATCCGTAGTAAATTGTAATGCCGTAGATACTGGCATAGATTTAATATTAAGGAGAGATGGACGATTATCTGACATATTTTTATAATCTATATAATAAAAAATTTAAAAAAATATTTTTATTAAAAATGTGTTTAATTATAGAAAATAAAAATATATGTTAATATATAAATGAATCAAATTAAAAAACAAGATTTACAATTTGGATTATCTAATGAAAATAGAATTCAACCAATATTAGAGTTAACATTTGGAAAATTATTTAATAATAATATTAAAAATAAATTTCATCCAATAGATTTTAAGAATAAAAAATATGGTGTTGAATATAAAAGAAGAAGAATCAATTTTGGAAGACATCCAACTTTAATGTTAAATATAAGTAAAATAGAAAAAGGTAAAATATATAGTCGTCAAGGAAGAAGAGTTTTTTATATATGGGAATGTGATGATGATATTTATTATTGGGAATTAAATTTAGATCAATATTCTGATGGTAGAGGTGGTACAACAAGAAGAGGTAGAGATGAAATTGTTGATGTAGCACATATTGATATAAAATATATTAAAAAATTATCTACTTTGGAAATTTAACATTGTATTTTTTTGTTATAGAATCATCAACTTTCCGAGCATTTCCACCGAGTATATATGAGTAAGTTCTCGCATACGCCCAAGATTGTGGTGTTTGATTTGGTTTAGAACCACTGGATTTATATGCTCCCTCACCTTTCTTAAATACTTCATCAATAGCTTTATAAGGAATACCAGTTATTTTAGCAATATTTCTTTTTGATCTTCCACCTTTCATTGCATCTATTTCTTTACCATATTTTTTACTAAACTTTTGTGTCCATGTGCTTTCTTTTGATTTAAATGATGTTTTTGGTCTATTAGTTCCCTCAAATATCGATTTAATTTGTTTTCTTCTTTCAGCACCTTTTAAACCTTCTACATAAGATTTAGGGACATTTCTGCTCTCACCTTTATATGTTATTTTAATTTTATCAACCATATTTATATTATATATTAATATAATATAAATGGAAAAAATAAAATTATATAAACCCTTTAAAAATACTGGTAAAGGTTATAAGAAGTTTTTTGTTTATGTAAAAGCAAATAATAAAAAAGGTTATAAGAAGATTGGGTTTGGAGATAAAAGATATGAAGATTTTACACAACATAAAGATAAAGTTCGTCAAGCATCATATCT
>JGI24006J15134_10000533_pt1 | contig 23577 bp, 24 predicted proteins | sample LinPmetageLP53_FD_15134 | JGI IMG/M metagenome (IMG submission 15134)
AATGATGGTTTTAATACCGATAACAGCACCTATGGTGATAATGATTATGGTTTCAGTGCTCGTCTCGAATACGATGCATTTGAAAACTTCACCCTCGGTGGTGCCTATGCGTACCAGAACACCGTCGCTGAAAACTACAGCAGTTATACGGTTGATGCTGGTGCCAAGTTCGGTGCTTTTGATGTAAATGCTGCTCTCGTTGGAGCAGAGTGGAATGATAGCTGGAACAACTACTCCGCAGTAGGAACTGCCAGCTACAATCTTGATGATGAATTTCAGGTTTTTGGTCAGTACGAATATGGTGTTCTTGAGAACAGCGCGACTGATCTGAGTGTTGGTACTGTTGGTGTCAACTACATCTTCAATGACAATGTTCGTTGGACTAACTCTGTGGGTTATTCCTTCAACGGTATTGATGGTGGTTACAACCTCTATGACACTGGGTGGGCAGCCACCAATGAGAGTGGACAGTACCTCATCCGTAGTATGATTCAGATTACCTTCTGAATAGATACTAGTACTCATTTAATATAAGAGACTGCTGGATCACTTTCGAATGAGTATAGCCCCCGCCGCAAGGCGGGGGTTTTCTATTACTCACTATATACTGTATGGTTATAGCAGGTATAGATTATTCATTATGTGGTCCAGCAATATGTGTTTGGAAAGGAGAGGCGACAACTCCATTCGAATTCAAACACTGTAAATTTTATTATCTTACAGACACAAAGAAATATGCTAATACGTTTCTTAAAAATATACATGGTAGTAATTTTGACGAGTATAATCATGAGTGTGAACGATATGATACAATCTCATCATGGGCAGTAGATGTTTGTTATGGGTGCGAAGAAGTTGCCTTGGAGGGGTATGCATACGGAGCAAAGGGACGAGTGTTCCATATCGCAGAGAACACGGGAATACTTAAGTACAAGTTTTTCCAAGCATCAATTCCAGTTGATGTTATTACTCCATCAGAAATTAAGAAGAAGGCAACAGGAAGTGGGAATGCAAGTAAGCACGATATGCATTTAGCTTTCACAAAAGAGACAGGGTACAATCTTCTTGCCGCAATAACACCAGACAAAAAGGAAGTGTCGAATCCAGTGTCCGATATCATTGATTCGTATTATGTTTGTAAGAGATTATGGCAAAAAATTTGGATCGAGCGAGTCTAGTAGCACCAAATTATTTTTTATAGTTCCATACCTTGATCGAAACCAAAGTTAGTACAGCAACCAGTATAAAATACCATGGAATCCATGTTCTGGTTGCAGAATCTAAAGCTATTGCAATATTAGATTCAGAACCGGTCTCTACACCCGGTTTTGCATTATTAAATACTTTACTCGTTTCGCATCCGCCCATAATGAGCAATAACAGGGGGTATATGTACTTCATGCTTTGTTCGCTGCTACAGCGTTCCCAAAATAGAACCCGACAATGCTGATTAGAATCTGTCTGTTCTCTTTAATGAGCAGATATCCATCAATTGGTTCAATTGTTGTTGTTGTGAAGGTTCCTGCGAGTCCGAAGATGTCCCACCATTGTCTTCTGGTCTCTTCGATTTCAATTACTGTTGGTATCTGGAAGAAGGGTAGTATGAAGGGGGCAAGTATGGTTCCAAATAGGATTGCCAGTACTATGCCCCTTCGTACCCATTTACCTGCTGTTATGGAAACTCTCTCGACAGCCGCATTTTGGTTATCATTTGTAGCTTTATTAGCTTCCATGATACGGTTGAATATTTCTGTTTGTTCTTTGCGTCTTTCCGCATTTGAGCGAAACAGAAATCCAACGAGACTACTACCAATCAATGATATAAATTCGACTGTCAAGAATTCCATTAGTTATTACTTACGCTTTTCTCTTCTTTAAAATAGACTGAATGGCACTTGTATCAGGTGAGATTGGAGTAGCAGCGGCGGTCTCGACAGGATTCGCATCGCCACCCATTCGACTAAGGAATGTTGTGAGGTCGGTGCCGTCAACGATACCGTCACCATTGAAATCGTATTCAGCATTATCAGATCCCCATGCAGCAAGGAAGTCATTTAGTGCATCTTGATCAGCACCGGCAGATGGGCTTGCTCCGGCTGATGAGTTTGTGACTGGATCACCAGCACCAACTTGTTTGTTGCCGATACCACGATCTGATTTAATACCAGCGGTACTAATCATTGCTGCTTCTTCTGCTAAGTATGATAAAAAGCTCTTGACTGATTCTAGAGCTAAGTTTTCGGAAAGATTCATCTGGGTTCTCCTAGTGTAATTTTGATTTAAAATACTTCAGCATGGAAGTATTTCGTTGTGTGTTAGTATTTATTGATTCAGTATCTTCGTTGTCCCGGTTTGGGAAAAAGGCGCCCATTTCAATTCCAGTTAGATTGTTTGATCTTGATGCAGAACCAACAGCATTTGATGTTCTGTATACATCTCGTGGACTTGTGATTATAGCACCAACGTCTATGTTAGCCTGTGGAAATCTTTTTGCTGCTGATGCCAGATTTCGTGTAACACGAGAAAGGTTTGGGGTACTAACTTCCAAACCATTGATGCCCTTTGCTAACTTATTCGCTTTGGGTAGGATTACCTTTCCCGGTGGGAGATTGTCAGCAAGTTTATCATTGATACCTGCAATGGGAGCCTTTCCACCAGATACATTTGTACTTAATGATGTTCCGCCTTTTGGAGTTGCTGCTGCTGCTTCTTTTAGTACAGTTCCTGGCATTGTTTTCTTCATCAAGATTGATACGAGTTTCGATATTCTATCTTCATCTTTTTTGTTTGCTTTTTGTCGCTTACCTAAACACGAACCAGAGTTCTGAACCACAGGAGCAGGGCATCCAAGCAGACCCGGCATTCCTGCTATATTTCCGGGTTCTCCGATTTGTCCTGTTTGGAAATTGCCTCCCATTACGTTTGCAATTTGCTCTAAAATTTGGTTGGTGGTTGTGTTCATAAGTCTTTTAGTTCGTGCGTTATTCTATGATCTAGTGCTATTTCTTCTAAATTTAGTTCTGGTAGTGTTGTTGGTAAGCAATTGAGGTATTCTAAAAATGATTTTATGTATCCGTAGTATTTTTCTTCGCTTTTATAAAACAGAATCCTTGATGTGCCCTCACTACCGAATACGTTTGTTAGGATTATTATATGATTAAGAATAAGTCTTAATTTTAATTCTCCCGTATTATCATATCGAAAAAATAGTCGTTTAATATACTTAACTCTGTTCAAATCCTCATAAAACTCCTCTTCACTTTCACATGAAGGATTGTCATAAATGCTAGAGGCATACAATATAAAATTATCATCATTTAGGGGTATATTAAACATATCACCGTCACATTTTTTTATTTAATCGTCATCTTCTGTTCCATCAGCACCCTGTTCTTTTTCGTCATCATCGACTGGGTTGATTGCAATAACTGCAATGCCGGCTGGAGTAGTTTCTTCTAGTTTGGTATCTAATCTAGATACACCGTTCGATGTCTGTGTGACGTTGAGAACTAGTTCAAATCCTTTACCGTCATTGTACTCTGAAATGCCATCGCTGTTATCAAACTGGTCAAATGGGGTGTCTAGTGATTTACCAAAAGCTCCACCAAAACGAGTAATTGGGAAACGAGTTTCTCCCTCGTCATTGAATTTCGTGGTTGCATTATAATCAAAATCAAGACCTGCAATGTTTAGTTTTGCCCTAAGCATTCCAAGTGCAGCCCGGGGTTCAATGTATTCTTTACTAGAAAATGCATCTAGAAAAGCATTGATTCGGTTGAGCTGTGATTTTCTTTGAATATTATATACACCTTCATCACTTACCGCAGAGACTTCTCTGGGTGTTGCTGATGGAAATTGAACACCACCACCAATGCTGTGTTCTCCACTTTCGTAGAGTCCAATCTTAGTTGCTAATTCTTTGAAATTTTTCATTTAAAATCTCTCCTGAGTATGTTCTTAATAGTATTTAGGCGGTCAAAAGATTCGTTGGTTTTTTCTTTCTTCCTCCCACCTTTCTTATTACCTTTACCGGTGGCTCTGTTTGTGCATATTCCATACGCAACGTCATCTATGTTCTTTCCAGGCGCCTTTATATTGTCTGAGTTGCTATATCTTTCTTTAAACTTCGGATTATCTAGCAATTCATTGGCACATGTGTCTCGTTTCTTGATTTGAGCCTTGGATAGTTTCTGTTCAGTTAGACTTGATACAGTCTTACCCTTGATTTCCATATTTGGATCACCAAACCGAACTGTGACAATATTGCCCTTTTCATTTCGAACCTTCACAGCAAACTTCTTACTTTCACCGGAAGTTCTTTGTGGTTTGTTTAATTTTGGTTCAGCTTTTTCGTCTAGATAAACTTCTGTGTTTTTTCTAATCCTGAGATTTACATTTTCCTCTTCACAGAGAGCAGAAATTTCATTAAAAGAAGTAGAAATTTCATTGTTTTCTATGATGCTATACTTCTTTCCTTCTAGAAAGAATATATCACCGGAATTCAATTTGTTTATTTCTTGGGTTGTTCTCATCAGTTAGTATCCAATTGGTCCAGTCTTTGTTTGATCCATGTTAAATCTGTTCGTATTTCAGATAGTTGCTCAACAATTGTTAATCTGAAGTTTTCTGTTTCATCAATTCTGATCGATACTTCTACTACGTCTCGTTCGATTTGAGATATCTTCTGAGTATATGTAGCATCCTTTACAGCAACTTGCCAAATAATGGTTAATAATGTTAGGGCCCATCCCAGAAAAATCGCGATTGTTCCTATCTGGGGTTTTCTATTATTTGTCATCAGTGTCCTTATCTTTAGATGTACATTTACAGTCTTTTTTGGATTTGTTGGGTGGCTTTGGTGTGTACCCAATGATTGAGCTATATGGTGTATCTTGTAGATATTTCTGTAGTAATTCTAAGGATCCCATAAAACCAGCACCATGATCTTCTTTTATTCTTTTTTTGCTACCCGAACCGTTTCGTTTTCTGTTGCTACTTTCGTCTTCAAATCCAGCTATTACACCATCTTTGTGGGAAGCATCTTTACCATCACCATTACCATGAGTGCCTTTTTCGCGGTTATACTTCTGTAGTTTGGCTCGGTATTTTTTTCTCTTCTTCTGGTAGCAGTACTCTGAGTCAGATCCGGTTCCGCATTTTCCCTTTTTGTACTTACGGACCTTTCTACCTTCCACAATAGTTTCATTGAATATTGCATCAATGTAATTGTAATCATCCATGATGTCCTGTGCATCTCGTTCGACAGGAACTCTAAATCTCTTACCATCAACTGTTATTATATTGTACTTATCGGCTTTCTTATCATTTAGAACTGTGGTGTTTATTGGATCAATGTCGATTGCTTCTACTCCAATACTAAAGAATCGCATAACATCAAGAACACTATTGAAGCTCTGGATTGCTTGTTGCACCATTGTTCTAAGAGATTGTGTCGTTTCTACGTCTGAAAATTGTGCTTGTGCTGGTTCTTCTTGTGTTCCTGCAAACGGATCAGTAGTGCCAACAAGATCAGAATTGGAATTACCAGCACCATCAAGAGAGAAGTCTGATGTTACATCATAGTCTCGTGAACGGAAAGAAAGGTCATCAACGTCGAGTGTATCATCCATAGTCGCTGTCAGAGCGCGTAGATAGTCTATGAAGGTCGTACCATCAGTTTCCTGTGTTTCGATTCGTTCTTCTATATCCGCAGCAGAAAAGATTATGTTTACATTTGCAATTCTTTCTAATCGCGAAATGTATGCATCGGTAATTGGCTGCACCTGAGTGTTTGTACCATCTTTGTTGGTCGAAAGTATATGAGAGGCTGTAGCAGTTGAATCTGGACCAAATTTAAGTTCTCCTGTTAATACTTCCTTCAGGATAGCTCTCTTAAGGTATTTGTCCACAGACATATAATCCTCAATTTTACCAGCGATTTCATCATAGATGCGAGTTGCTTCTGAATACACATCTTCTTTACCTTCTTTAATTGTTCTTCCACTAGACTCTAACGACGAGAAGGTTTGGTTGATTTTAGATTTCAGATCAGCGGTGAGCTTCTTTACTTCTTTTCGTTGGGTGAATGGGGTGACCATTCCCAATGATGACATTGTGTTGAAAAGAGTAGTTGCTTCCCCGGGGATCGTGGGCATTAGTTGCTGCTTTCCAGCAACAACATTTGCACGAATGAAGTCATTTGTTGCGGGATTCATAAACACGAGGTCTGCCTTTGGCACGGCATCCTGTCCACCGTTCTGTGCCCATTCTGGGGTGAGCTGACTAACATTTGCTGCATTATCATATGCAACGTAGTCTGGTGGAATTTCTTGTATAAGTGAATCAATCACTCGTTGTGCTGCTGGTGCGAGAGTTTCACTGACATTCATCATTTCAGCTACGTCGGGAGAAATACCACCATCCATTGGGTTTCTTCCTGTTGCCATATTCCATGCCATAACTGCACCACCAATGAGTTGTCGGGGTTGGTGATCCCAGTCTGGGTTGGTTGATGCTTTGTCGGTGATCATCCTTCCATCACTTGGCATTCTTGGCATTTCCATATCAGGAGATATCATTTCGCCGCCAACTGGGGCAGGAGCACCACCAGCATTTCCGGGTGCCTGAGATGAACCAACGTCAAGATCCTTTGGATCACTTACACCAAACATCTTAAGGAGTTTGTTTGAAGTCTTTGATGCTTCAAATTCTGGTTCTTGCATGACACTGAATGCAATTTGTGGTGTCATTTCACCCATGGGGGGTGCATCTGGCATGTTACCAACAAGGATTTCTTGGAAACTTGGATTGAAATCTGCTTTTGGTACAATTCGGATCTTGTTATCCTGTGCGTTTCTGATTACGAGAAGCTCAGGCCATGGATTTGTTTCTGCTTGTTTTCTTGATGCCTGTCTATCAATTCGCTTTCTATCTCGTTCTTGAGTTTCTTGTCCATAGTCCGCACCACCACGCATGGTATCCATTGCCATGTTCTGTGCAGTATATGTGTCTTGCTCAAAGAGATATTTCATTGGAAGGAATGCTTCGTAGAAAAGATCAAGCTCCTCTTGGTCCGAAAATAATTCATTCGTTAGATTGAATTCTTCCATTTGACTTTGTAGATCAGCATACATTTGTCTGGATTGTTTCTTTGACATGAGAGTTGGTGTCATACCACTAAAGTCTCCATATCGTTTTTCTTTTGCTGCTGTTCTGGCACCAGAAGCGGAAATGTTTTCAATTTCTCCACCTTCTCGTTCACCAGCAGATACAACATTGTAGTTGTCAAATTTGAAGTCTTTGTGTGACCCAATTCGTTCAAATTCATTTACTCTATCGGCACCTACAACTACAGTTACGTCCTTGTATCCGTTATCTTGTAGGTGTGTGAGTGCGTGGAATGGGGATGGTTGGGATTGAATATTTGCATCGGGGAATGAGGATTTCATATAACTTCCCTTTTGGTCCGGCGAAAGGGGATTTCGTTTAGGATCGTGTGTTTGACTGGTAAACACATGATGATCATCATCACCAGCGAGTTCCTTCACCTTATTGATGAGCTTTTCATGGCCGCGGGTGGGGGGATTCATTCTACCAAATGTAATAGTTGTCTTCATTCCAACTCCATAAGAGATTGTGCTATTCATATTTATAAAAAAATGTCGGAGAGCCTTGCGACTCTCCGACCTTACTGTGTCGAGTAAATGTATATGAAATAGGGTTGAACTGCTGGATCACCTCCTACCTGTGTGCAAAAGAGTTGCTAAACAACTCGACACGATAAGAAATGTTCTTTAGTCCTTATTCCATGGGAGGAATTTCTTGACCCAATTCCAAAGTGGAGTACCAATTAATGCACCTGCTACGAAAACTATCACACTGTAAAATACTGTTCCTAAAATTCCGCTAAATGGTTCTGGCATTGTTCTACTCCTCTATCTTTGAGCACTTGTGGTGCTTATGATGATTTCGCTTTCCGTTCATGACCAAATACATGGTAGACTTGTTTAAGTTATTCTCTCTACAGAATTTTGAGAGGTTGTCTATAGTAACTTGTCCACCATCAGGTTTCGTAATTATGTATAAAGGTTTTTGATTGGCAACTTCATTTTTTTCCTCTTTTATAGTAGCCTTTTCATACCACTGCCAAGATTTACCATTATTTACGAATTCCCCACCATTTTGTTCGATGAATTTTTCTCTCCAGCGAGGTGCATAGCTATCCTCATTGCACCGAACCCATTCACGGGTATTTGGAATATTAATATATGATTTGTTCATGCAAACAGCCCTAAACTTTCCTTATATTCTTCTATTGTGTCATGAAGTTTCTTTGCATATTGTAGGGGGCTACCCTGAAATACTTGCGTTGTACCATCTTCACAACTTATTAGAATTTTGAATTTTTTGATCTCCGTACCAGTTCTATCTTGCCACATAAGAGCATATGCAGTAGCTTGTAGGAAATAATTTTCAATATCAGAGGTCCGCTTTCTTCGCGTTGCTCCCTTGAAGTCGATGATGCTTAATTCACCATCATGCTCTGCAACACAGTCTACACGTCCTGCCAATCCCACAGATTCACTCCAGAGGGGAACTTCAAGTGCAACAATGTTGTCTATCTTGTCTAGTTCCGGCTGAAGCTGTAGGAAGAGTTCTAGGATGTCTGGGCGGACTTCTGACTTGTCTCTATCAACCTCAAACTCATTGTTCAGATAATTTTCGATGAGACTATGGAAGGTATTACCACGGGTGGTGACCCGTTTCGCTTCCTTTGGATTCTCTGCACGCCATTTTGCAAAGAATTTGGATTTTTTAAATCCAGTAACTGTTGTAACACTGGGCAACTTGCCATTGGGGGTAGAATAATATCTGCCACCTTCGTTGGTGGTGGTGGCAGATATTTCTTCTAATAATGGGGAACTAACATGTGTAAATTTCATACTATAATTATACCAAAAATAAACAAAAAATCAAGAAATTACAAAATTAAAATTAAGGCGTGTATTTTTGAGCTAATTCGCCAATTAGTCTCACTCGTTCTTTTTCGTCAAGATTCTTGATGTTTTCTGCAATATAACCACTAAACGCTTGGATTTCGGTATCGCTTAGGCGTCGTTTCATTGCATCTTCTGCAATAAGAACGGTATCGGCAACATATTCGACAATTAGGTTGTCAATATTGCCAGCGAGTTTATCTTCGTTGAGTAGTTCAGCCGATTCGGTTAGATTCTTTTCTTCTGAAATTCCATGAGATTTAGTATAGATGCTGATTGCAGTCTTTGCTAAGTCTCTGTTGATTTTACTGTCGTATTCGTAAGACATTGTTGGTTCCTTGTTAGTGCCATATGGCATAGTTACTTCTTATGTATAATAATTTGTGAGTATCGCGGTTAACGGAAGAACGATCCCCCACCGCCCTTTGCAAGTTGCTGTCGTAAATCGTCTACATTTTTGTACAGATCTCCTGCAATCATTGATCCAAGACCACCAGCAGCAAGAGCAAGACCCTTCTTTCCAGTTGCGGCTCCCAGAGCACCACCGGCGGCACCAGCACCAAGTAGTCCAGCACCAGTTGTGGGTCCACCCTTCCATCCAGCATATGCACCACCTGCGCCACCAAGTCCTGCGCCAGCTGCTGCTTTGAGTGCTGTCTTACCGGGACCAAGTAGTCCACCAATAATTCCTTTAGCTAGTTTAGACTTTGCAGATCCGCCACTCTTGATACCCTTTTTGATTCCTTGTAGGGTATCACCGAATATTCCTCCGCTTGCCATTCCTGCACCCAAAGCTGCACCACCGATAGCACCAGCGGCCGCTGCCGGGGCTTTTTGTTGATCAATTGCTTGCTGACCAACACGCATTATAGCCTGTTGTTTAACTTGTGGCATAATGCTAGACCAACCTCGAATGGTTGGTTCAATTGTTTTATATGCAAGATTTTTTATACCTTGTACGTGTTCTTCCCATGATTCATCTAATTGAGTCGAGTTCATTGTCCTGTTGCCCTTCGGGTGAGTGCGTTAAGTGCTGTTGCTGCTGGATTGAATCCACTAACATATCCGAGTGTTGATGAAAGTTGTTGTAGTCTTCCCATACCACTTTGGGCAGCAGGTCCACCTCCACTGTCTCTGGCTGCTCCCTGTCTTGCGGGATCAGCTACAAGATCCTGACCACCAGTATAATTGGAAAGTGTTCCAGAGATGCTACCGAGAAGACTTGGTACTGTTGCAATTCCTAAACCAAGTGCAATTGGATTTGCTGCAAGTTTACCTGCTTTGCCAACTGCCTTCTGAAGAAATCCTTGTTGCGTGTCGGGAGTATCGTCGGGGGCATCGACAGTATCTTTGTCTTGTTTGCCCTTTTTACCCTTTTTACCCCCCACCAATTTACGAATAACCTTACCCGCTTCCTGTTTAACTTCATTGAGTTCTTGTTGATCTCTTCTGGTGTAGATTTCAGTGGAGTCGGCCCATGTTGCATATTCCTGTCCGGTGCTTGCAAGTCTGGTATTGAACATGGACTGTGTTATCATTTTTGCTAACTCATCTGAAATTTTCTTTGATCTGTCATCAGGTTTGTCATCGGGAGTGGTATCAGGAGTGGTGTCGGGCGTAGTAGCCTTACTAGGATCTTTTGGTGTATCTTGTTCTGATGGTAGGAATGCTGATCCACCAATTGATGCAGTCTGAGCAACAGCTTGAGGAACTTTACTGGCCACTTTACCTGCTTTACCTACCACGTTACTCACACCAGCAAGTTTTGGGGCGGCTTTCGTTGCAGCTTGGGCACCCTTGGATATAAAACTACCAGCACCGGGAAGAGCAGCAACTGTACGCAGACCTGCTTGTCCGTATTGTCCTTGTGCAACATCAACACCAGCACTTAGAGCATCAATTGCATCTCCAACAACAGGAACAAACCCAAGCAAATCAGTGTAGTTCTGGATAGTATCAATAGTGCTTCCAGTTCCAGATTTGAACCAATCTTTATGTAAATCACCTAATGAATATTCATTGAGTTGATTTCGTATTTCGTCTCTTCTGGTCATCGTTGGAGTGGTCCTTTTGCTTCGAATAGAGTTACGCCATATTTATTCGTAGGATTATAGCTCTGTGTTTGAAGTTCAACAAAGTTATTGGGTCTTCGATTCTCATCAGGATTAGGAGGAGAAGCTGGTGGTGGTTTTGCTATACTTGCGGGGGGTGTAGTTGTGTTGACGTTGTTTCCGGTGACAGGATCGTTTTGTATATTTTCGCCAGATCGTGTCGCAGCAGCTTGCCGTTGTGCTTCGCCGGCAGGGGGACTATCTTGTGCCGCAGCAGCTTGCTGCTGTGCTCTGCCGGTAGGTGAACCATCTTGTCTCGCAAAGGTGTCGGGATCGATTCCGTCAGCTCGCTGTTGTGCTCTGCGGGCAGCCCAAGAAGAGTCGCGATCGGCTTGCTGTTGTTCAGGGCTCTGCGGTCGAATGCCCATCGCTCTCTGTTGGAACGCAAATTCTTCATCAGATAGGTTTCCTTGGGCCCGGTTTCGTTCGGCGGCAGCTCTTCGGTCTGTGATATCTAGAGCGGTTAGGTGTTCGTCAGAAACACCACCGAGCTTATCGGCACGTAGTTGCTGTTCGTATTCTTGTTGGCGAGCGACCTGACTGGGACCGGCTTCAGCGGAGTAATCGAATGGTCTCGCCAGCGGATTCCTTCCATCACCAATCTCTCGGGCAATGTCAACGGCTGTACCAGTTGTCTTTTTGAGAGCCTCGTACCCCAGTCTAGGGAGGTAAGACAATCCCTTCGTAGTGGTATCCAATCGGGTCGGTTCAAACACCTCTAATCCAGCGTCATCTCGGAAAATTCCTTGGCCAGGCAGACCAGGCTGAGACATAACATCGACGGCCGTCCCTACCGTATCGACGGCAGTATCAATGCCCTTCTGGACTTCAGGTGAAAGTATAGAATCTGGATCTGGTGTGAAAGTATCGTTACCATCACCACCAGTTGTAGTATCGTCAGTTTTAGTATCTTTATCATCACCACCAGTTGTAGTACCACCACCAGTTTTAGTATCTTTACCATCACCACCAGTTGTAGTATCAGGACTATCCTCACCCTCTCTGGCATATTCGCTACGATCGGCTGCGGTATTTCTTCTTAATCGGTGAGCCTTTCGATACAATTCAATCGACTTTTCTTTGTCTCCCGCTCTTCGAGCAGCCTTTGCTTGTGCTTCGATTTCTTCGATTTCGTCTGTAAATTTTCTACGTCTGGTTATGTTAGTACCATCGTCCTTCATCTTGTCGAAATCTTTCATTCTACCTTGACGCTTCTTGGTGCGATCTCGGTAATCTGCTACAGACAGACCTTCCCGTTCGGCTTCATCTGCTTCGATTTTATCCATCTTGGTACCAAAGTCTGTTTTTGCTTGTGTGTCAACTTCAGCAGCCAGTTCTTCGTCACTCATTGCATCGAGTCGTTTTCGTTCTTCACTTCCCTCTGGTGCTCTATCAAGAATATTATCAATTGCTTGATCTCTTCCGGGATTTCTAACATCAGCAGGATTTCTTTGACTTGGATCAAAACCACCACCGCCAGCACTGCCACGAGTACCGGTACGTCTTGGATCAGTTGCTCTGGATCCCCTAGCTCCCGATGATGCTAGTTGATCGGCAACTTCTGCGCGTCTCTGTCTGTCTGCATCAGCTTCCTGTGATCGAGCTTCCTGTGATCGTCTGGTTCTTTCTGCTTCTACATCAGCACCAAGTCCTGCATCGGGACTCTCTTCTTTATCAATTTGTGCCTGTCTTTTATCAACTTCTGCTTGGTCTCTCGCATTTCTTTCTGCGGTTTCCCTCGCGATTCTTGCACGCTCTTCGTCTGATAGGTCATCATCCTGACCCCCGGGACGAGAACTTCCGGGACCAGCAGATGGTTGTTCAACCAATCTCTTACGCTTGAGGGCACCACCATCTAGTTGCTTGTAGTGGGGATCAATGTCAGGTCTATAGAAGCCATGATCATTTTCTTTGATGTGATCAATGGTAGATTCCCGGGCACTTTTGAATATTTCATTTAACTTATCTTCATTACGTAGCTCAGTTTCATTGAGTTTTTGTCCTCGTTGTACTGATTCTTTCCATGCTTCGGTGATTGATCGTGGATTTGGCATAAATCTGCTCCTATTCATAGTATATATATTTACGCAAAAATAAACCCCCACCCTAAAGTTCACCCTCTGATATATGGTGGGGGTTTTTTTCAGCCTAAGGTAGCGAGCCCATAGGTGAAACAAATGACGTAGTGGAAACTAATCCGCTACGTCATTTCAATTTGATTTCTTTTTTATTGTACAGGTGAAAAAGGAAGCTGTTGACGAATCTAATCATGTTGACCATATAATTCTCCACTCTCAACTTATTTAGTAAACCAAGGCTGCCAAATGTCATCAGATATATTAATGTTATCGGTACGACGTGCTGCACACTCGTATATTTTATCATCTGAAGTTGCAAAATGTGTGATAATTCCTATAAGAGCATAGTTCCCGTCTTGATCCTCACAGACTAGGGCACCACCAGAATCACCAAACCAAACAGTAGTTTTGAGTGGGAGGAATATAACTTCGTTTGGTCTATTTTTTAGTATACCATAGAACCTAAACACATTATCCTTGCTTATTTTCTTATCACCACTACCATGGGCAATCGTGTGCAGAGGAAACATAGTACCAAGTTTCTCTACATTGTCTATTACTGGCATAGGAGTATGTGTAGATTCAGTGCCGAATACCAACAGACCAATGTCATCACCATGCAAGAAGTAATCTTTATGGGTTAACTGCATGTCAATGAGTATCTCTTCTTCGCCAAACTTAACGTATTTAAGATTACCATATTCGATACAATGTGCAGCGGTTATTGCTATATTTTTAGTGACAAGGACACACGAACCAATAAATTTACCATCTCTATTATACAGTGATCCAGCAGCAGGAATGGTGCTGTGATCAATGAAGTCGAAATGTAGTTCTGTTTGTGCTTTAGAAAATCCTGATGGACGATCTGTATCGTCTAACTTTTCACGGGATACACAACAAGGTGTTAGGACGATCAGCAGTGATAATAGGGCTGATCTTGGGATTAACATCTACATTATATATGCCAGTTTTAGGAAAAAGTTCGGTATTTTTCAAAAAAGTCCGTAGCAAGTGCCAGTAACCGTAATAACTTCTTTTACATAAATTGGGAAGATTTCACTGTCATTGGTTCTTTCTAGAGTAAACCCAGTGTCATATCGATCCTTACAGTGTACTTCACCGTTGGTTACTAATATACCCTTTGGGGCCGCTCCTTGAGTGAATCCTTGTCCTGCAAACATTGGTATTACTTTATTATATTCAGCCATTGGATTGCCCTTTCTTTTTTCGGCTTAGTATATATCTTATTCTGCCCCAGAAGCCTTCGTAGATGCCCGTGGATTCTCCCCACTTGTCCAGAGGACATGATGTAGCAGGGAGCTTGAGTTTCACCGTGAGTTGCGCTCTGGGATTTGCACCACAACCACACTTGGTACAGAATCCCAATGGATCCTTGTAGCCCTTTACCTGCTTTTTGTGTGGGCATTCACCACATATTCTTTTTCGTTCTTCAAATATTGGTAACGATACTGGTCCTTGTTCTATATTTGATATTTCTGCTCGAACGTAGCTACGAATGTTCTTGAGTGACATTTCTGGTAAGTTTGCCAGAAATGAAATTAGTTTTGTTGGGACCAGCTTCTTTGGTAGATTTACAATTGACTGTATGCGTTTTTTTCTATTATAGATTCGCATTTGTTCCATGAACAATTCAAAGTTTTTCTGCTCATCAATAGCTTGTGGTTTATTTAAGTTTCGTGCGATGGCTTCATACTTTGCATCGCCTCGCTTGCTTCCCAAGGTATTCGAGAAATTTGATATTAATTGATTGCCGCTGGGTGATTCTAGACTCGTATTACTATTTTTAGTATAGTTGGTACCATTTCTAAAGATGGTTCCTTTTCGCAGAGGATCTTTTGGATTAATCGATAACATAATATTTTATACCTTTCATAAACAATTAGCGTCTGTTTGTCTACAATTGTAGAGGTTTGCGTTGGTAAATCCAATCATTCTTTCAATATTGACAACAAATGGTTCTCTACTCTTAAATCCAACGGGACCACGGAAGCCGGATGGTGGGTTAACTCCCTTTAATCCACAGTTTCCGGGATTCGGACTTGCTTCAGGAACTCCTGAGCAGAATTCATATACCTTTCCTAGCATTGGTCCAGTTCCAGTTTTTACATTTGCATATGTTATACCAGCACCACATAACCAACCAAATTCTTCTGGGCAAGTTGGATCGTCTGCGGGAACACAATCTGTCCAGAATGGATTCCTAGAAGGTCGAGCAACAAATCGACAATTTGCCATCTTGTTATTCTCTCCATCGTCTGGTTGTCCGGGAATTCCCTCAGTACCAATAGTCATGCTTAGGTTTTTGTTACCAATTTCGTTATCGAAATTGATCGTGTCTTGTTCTGATGCAAATATTGGAACCATGGTTCCTGCAAACTGACCACGTAGACTGACAGGGGGTGGTTCTAAATCGGGCACTTTTCCTCCACCCCAACCAGTTCCTAGTCTATCATCAACTTGGAAATTGCCAACTCCAAATAGTCTTATTTTTTCTAGTGATGGATATTTTCTCTTCATCCAGAAGTTTGGCCAAAGTGCATCGTCTGTGTCATTATCAACATATTCTGCGCTTACGCCGGCTAGGGTACCGAAGTCTGTAGAACTATCTACACCGTCATAATGCTTAAACACAATTCCAGTTTCTGTTGGGGGTAAGTGTAGAGTATCGTTGAGATCCATCTTTGATGCTTCTTTATCATTCCAATAATCAGCACATTTATCTAACACAGAACCTTCAGGAATTTTATCTGGACTGGGCAATTCGGTGGTGTTTTGTGCGCCACGCGATGGGCATATGAACTGTGGAATTCCACTAATTGCATAGTTTTCGTTGGGGTCGAATGGGGTGTATACGCGCTGACCAATGTCTCCAATTAGTGGATCAAATCTATAACTCAATGCATTAAAGGTTGCATCTCTTTGTAGATTCATGCAATAGCCACCATGGTTTAGTGTTCTTCCAGAACGTATTGCTCGAATAGTACCAAATGTACAATCATCATCGGCGCATCTTATTACAGATGTATTGATGTCAGTACCATCGAGACATGCGTTAGGTTGACCCTCCTCCTTGACGGGGCAAGTTTCGTTAGTCCCATAAGCGCAGACTTCACTCTCAGATATTCCTCCACCACCAACAGTATAAGAAAATACGTGACAACTCATTGGATCTACTCTACCAACCAGAACTCTCGGAAGTCTGTTGATATATTCATCATCATCAATTGCAATCAGTTCTTGTAACAAACCACATCGTTGGAAGCCGTTTATGTCTGTGATCTGAGAACATCGTATCTTGTATGGATAGACAGTGACAGTAAATTCTTGCGCTCTTTCATGGAATGCACCACTTACTGTTTCAGATGCATTACTACATATACCGCGTGTATTGTGGTACCCACTACACTGGGGACAGCAACATCCCCATATAGGATTCGTTTCCGCCCCGAATCTGGCAGGACATGAACCTCCTTGAGAACTATACTTATTCAGTGTTGAATATACCACAACTCGGAAGGCGGCACTTGATGCTTGGTAGTGCCAGAGAGCACATGTGTCTAGGGCATCGTGCGCACGCATTGCACACGGAGCATCCGACAATGGTGCCCATCGAGTTGCTACCCTACCAAACCCCGGAATTAATGGTTGGCACCCGGTAAGTTTTGGTCCTAGACCACCACAACCTTCGTCTGGGTCTCCGGGTTCACATGAATTTCCACTACATAGTCTACCGCGAATGTAGTTACCACCATCCTCTATACACTCGCGTTCTGTTGTAAAATTCTCGCAGCTACCATCGGGGAAGCAGCAGTGACTGAACAGCCCTTCTGTGCATGGATTTATTTGTGGTACGTCCGGATTTTCATCTGGACATGGGGCACTGATCAACACTCCATCACAATCTTCTGGTCTGTTAACCTGTGTACATTGACCAACCCCCAGGCAACAAGTATATGTCTCTGCAAGACAGTCATCACAACTTCCCCCCTCAGTCCATACATGAGTCTTGCTTGGACAATTCTCTTGCCATGTGTTATAGCAATCGGGAGTTGGCATTCCCTCTGTTATATTATTATTGCAGCAGGATCCATCGGGACCATCCTCTGGGTTTGTACATGGAGGCTCTAAATCTGCACAGTTGGTATTCGGGTAAAAGGTGGCATCATTTCCTATTCCAACGCCCTTGAGACACTGAGCTTCACTGAAATCGTCCCCACAGGTATAAATTATACGGTCATCTGGTCGTTCATATGTTTGACACTGTTCATCGTCACCATCCACCCAGCCGTCACTACCCGGACCCTGACCATCTCTCCATTCACATTCACAACATGCACCGAAAACTTTGGGTGGTAGACCACACTCAGCAGTTTCACAACTGAAGGCTTGGGCCTCCCATTTATTGGGTCCGCCGGGATCGCAGAGTGATCCATCTTCACCACAACATGCAACCGAACTAACATCGTCTTGGCACACAGGATTATTTGATTCCCAATTAAAACAGCAAACACCGTCATAATCACAGCATGGACCATCTGGATTCTCGTCAGAACATGGTGGAAATTCACACAGCTCAGGAGTATTACAAAACGTGTTACTGTCGCTACAACTTGCATCACCATAACAACAAATGCAGCCAGTTGTACAGTTACCACCACCTACGCTTCCACATAGCTCAAATGGCTGTGAACATATGTTATCTCCACTACTACTACGAAGTTCTGATCCTATGGTACCAACAATCGATGCATTGTTTGGATAATTCGTTGTCACGAATTCTTGCAACTCGTATGGAGATGCGCTTTTTGCCTCAATGACTTGTTTGTTACGGGATTGTTTGATGTACGCAGTTGCTCGTTTGAATGGATTCTGTCTATCGTATGGATCAAATTCCTTACAGCAATTATATGGTGTGACCTTGGGCACAATGCAGCTCGGGTCGTAGCCTACAGCGTTCTCATCCTCACACTCCCCGTATACGGGCCCATCAATATTAAGTACGCATCCTTGATAAGCAGCTTGGCAACAGGTATTCGACCCCTCGTCGAGAGGATCTGGGCACTCTTTATTTTGTGAAAATGGTGAACTACACCCAGCACATTGAGCGGGAAGGGTATTGCATCTTACTCTTGACGGAAGATCTCTTGGTTGTAACTCCATTGATGGTTCACTATAGCCGCTGTCAACATCACTGTATAGTCTTATATTGTTTGGGAATGGTGGGTATGGAGGAATCATGCATGTACCATCATCACTACAGTCACAGCACTGTGATGTATATTCTTCAGCGTCGGGCCCGACGAAACACGAAAACCCGGACGCGCCGTTACCACCAGTAAGAGTATTCATATTAATTTGATATAGACTTGTTAGCCTACTCAAATTCCAATTACCACCGGCACCATTTCCCCAGTTACATGCCCTGTTTCGGGGGGTTGGTCCCCATCCTGTTCCTGACCACGACCAGCCGCCCGGTGTTGCGTGGAAATATATTGGAATGTTTGTATACCATGCCTCAAACAGTTCCTTCTCCCACTCTGGAATCTCAACATCTATACCAGCAACATCATACATTTCTTGTATTGGGTATCTGAAATTAAACGTACCCCAACTAAAATCGATGGGTATTGATGGACGATCGTTGCCCAACTTCACTCCAGTATTGGTAAGATTGGAATATTCTTCATGCCATGGATCGATTCTATCAATAAAGAACCCACGATCATATGATCTTACTTCACCGGAGGCTGGAATTCCCTCGACAGGTGCAGTTATCTGGTAGTCTGACATTTCTCCAGATAGTTTATATTCATATTGGGCCCCTTCTGTTATCAGGCCAGTTGGATCACTACTTTGTCCTTCTCCCCGCCGAATCTTTTCTTTACCAATCGACTGATTGATAAATGCTGACAACATGAATCTATTTGTTTTCTGTACGGGGAGTAGTTCTGCACCGGGACCATAGTTATCAATTGGATCAAGGGGGTCTGGCTCTCCAAAATTTGGTGTGATGTAACTTCGGATTGCACTTGGAACTTGATAATCGGAAAATTCTCTTGGAACACTATTAGGATTTTCTGAATATATTCTTGCAAACTCTTCTTCAAGAGTATCATATTTTATAAGTTGATCTTCTCGCCAATCTTTTGCATTGAATCTTCCCGTGTCACCCAGTCTCTGGACGGCTGGACCCAGTTGACTACATTCGAATCTAGCCTTTTCCTGACCATCATTCGGTCCCAGTCCATCATCAGGATATGGGCCGTTGTTCCAATATGTTGAAAGTGTAGTTCTGTCGCCCGGTGAGAAATCAATCGATTCATCTTCTACCAGTTCATCAATTTCATATGAAAACACGGGAACTCCGGCGCACATATAAATCATACCCCACGGTCCACCGTGTTGCTTCTGGCATGGTGTATATCCACCCGCAAATGTGGATCTTCTCATTCGCTCATTCACCAGTGGTGGGTGGAACGCAGTGATCTCTCCTAATTGATTGGGACCGACGGCTATCGGATTGCTTCCTCCACACTCGAATGTTGCACCATAACCAAGAAAATCACATGCGTTTTCAATAACCGCGCCCTCGGGGGTTGTCCAACCTTCTACGGTTCTGGCGCAACATGACATTTGATTACTATCTTCACCAAAGAAGTGTTCGTTTAGTGCGTAAATATTACCGGGAACTGCATCAGATTCACCTTCTTCCTTACAACAGTCCGTGCCGTCACCGCCATATATTGGAAATCCAGCAGGATCTGTACCAACTTGCACGTCCGAAGCAATAGTACACCAGTTATTTGGTATCCATGTGCCGTCGTAGCCAAGGTCACATGTTGATCGAGTTATGTTTTCTAGACAGTTGCCCCATGTAATACAGCAACTACCTAGTTCTGTGTCTTGTGTGCCTTCTTCACCGAACCCGGTTGTGCATGGATATGCAAATTTATCTTCCCCGGTCTGTAGATAGAATTTATCTGCGCGGACCCAAAGTCTTGCTCTGTATAATGTACCAACTGTAGTTGTGTATAGGTCTGATACTGCTCCCTCAATCCCATCAACTTGTGGTGCTGAGAAGAGTTTTGCACCATCACCAAAGGTTGCAACATCTGCAAGAGTTCGAAGCTCCCGATTGTGTTGCATCATGTAGCACTGCCACGAACTAAATCCTCTTGCACTCAACCCCCCTCCCGCGCCACCGTTCGACAGTGGGTTGATTGGGTTATGATTGGATCTACAACCACTTCGAATATTCATTAATTCTGGTTCATAGATATCACCCTCGTCGAGAACTCTGGCATCGTGACTATAGTGCGCTGATTTTAAGTGGGCTTGGAATTCACTAGCGTCACCAATAGTATCCCCATGTATATCCTCTAAATTGTTTTTATAGAAGTATGGGTTAAGTGGGTTTGTAACTCTCTTCAGTTCCGGAAAGCACATGTAGTTACCATCAGTTGGGTGGGGGATTGTACTTGCACATGCATTTAAAGGATCGCTTGGGGTGGGTGGGAATCCAAACCGTCTATTTCCGAAGTCATCACTATAGTAACTGTTGCTGGGTGTGGATAGTGGGGGTCGTCCCTCGTCCCACCATGTATATGGAACACCAACAACAGCAGGCTCGAAGTGCCAATAATCTTTCCAATGAACATATAGAACCGATATCGATTCTTCTTTAACCCTTGCCCGGTCCTCGTAGGTGTATAGTAATTTTTGATTACATGGACTTGCTGTCTCAGGACACAACGCTTCCTCATCAGTATTGCCTCCCTGACAAAGTTGCTCAATATATCCCGCATCGAACCAATCTTTTCTGGAAAAATTCATTACAAGTGCGTGTTGACATAACATACAACTCATACCAGTTGTATTCCATGTGTTTTTTACATTAGATCCCGGTGGACCATCAGTTAACTGTGGTCTGTTTGTTCTGTAATACTGGTGGCCAAACATTTCTTGAACATGAGACGCACCCAGCATGAGTGGATTTATTGCGTATGCAGTGGTTGGTGTTGTTGATCGGTATGATTTACCAAAGGGATCACCCTGTGGTTCCTCTTCCATGTGCCGGAAAATTTTATCACTGTTGACACAAGAGATTTCAACTCCGGCCACTTCCCCACAACAACACTCCCTCTGCTGACTCATGCTATCCCTTCCATCTCTTTCCCGTTTGAGAGGAAGCGTTATCTAGTCGTTGGTGATATCTTTCGGGAGTGTAGTTCTTCATTTTGCCCATGAGATCATTCCACTGACCACCAGTCTTTTTGTTTGGTGTGAGTTCACTGTCAGTTGTCATTAATGGAAATGTTCCGATGTGACGAATTACTTTCTTCTTACCACAATGCGGGCACTTTTCTTTACATGCTTTGTCTCGATTGCCTATGCTTGTAAAGATATCCCAAATTTCTTCGCATGATTCACATTTATAATCATAGCTGGGCATTAAATTCGTCCGTCACCTTAAACATTTCTTCTTGTTCGAGTTCAGTTTTTGGATAGAGTCCAGCATAGTTGATGAATAGTTCATCTTCCTTGTGGATTGCTGTTGCGGCTCGGAGTTCAATGATTGCATTGCTGGTGTCAAACTTGATTTCTGTATTTGGAGTATTGTGATACTGTACAAAAATTAGGTTTCCGGAGGGAACAACGAGGGATGGTCCAACAATCTTGCACGCATCACATGAACAGGGTAGAACCGGTAGGAAGTTTGCAAGAAGTTTGCTTCTGGAATCTGGTTCATTGCTCTTGTAGGGTAACACAACGAAACCACATTTTTCGATGAGTTCGCCTGGCTTGATATTCTTCTTGGCAACTGCAACGTATCGACCATTCTTTTTCAGAACGGTCATTTGGCTGAGTGGGGTAAATCCCTCTTCGAAAACAGGGGCATCTTCTTCGCGAGGTGTAGTCTGGTGCTCTAGATCTGATGTGTGCGTTGTTGTCATAACAAAGTCTCCATAAAAAAGTTATATCAGTACTATGTATACAGATTATATAAAAATATATTGAATAATCAAGGACTAATATCCAGAAGCAGAACCAGCCTGTGGGGAAGCTGCCATCCCAGCAGAAGCAGAACCAGCCTGTGGGGAAGCTGCCATCCCAGCAGAAGCAGAACCAGCCTGTGGGGAGGCTGCCATCGCTCGAATACTCTTTCTTCGTTCCAACTGATCTGAACTATTGAACGCCATGAAGTCACTCCTTGCATGACCACCGCGCAATTCATCGGCAGTTGATTCGTCATCAAGATCACCTTGCTTCACATCTATGAAATCAGGAATCTCCTCGCCTTCGGATTTATGAAGAGCAATTACCTTTTCTCGTTCGAGAGCAGCTTCGTCTTCATCCTTTGTCATACCACCGAGGGCTTTTGTTTTGCCTCTGGCAACAACAAAATCGTTTTCCGTAATGTATTCTAAAAATGATTTCATCTGAGTTTCAACTGTAACTTTCTTTTATCTGACACCGACAATCCACTCACAAGAGTGAAGAGGCGGAGAGTGTCCTTGTTGTCCTCATAGATGCCACGGTGCAGGGTTGCATTCGGGCAGAGTGAGGAGAGAGTATCGAATCCATATGAAAGGCTGTCCATCAGCCCTGCGGTGTTCTCCATGATGTCCTTGCCACCCACAGCGACACAGGCAGCAACCCGTGCATCGGAGATGTCAACGTCGCTCAGGAGAGTCTTCTCGATGTTGGTCTTGACGGCACGCGAGACAGATTGCTCATCCTCGAACTCCTTGAGCTTCGCAACACCCATCACCATGACTCCACCGCACTGGAGCACGGTAGCATAGTCTGTGGGATCGAATGAGGTGTAGGGTGAGGACTGGTTGGTGAGGACATTGAAGACGTGGAAGAGTCCAGAGATGGTGTTGTTCACCGTTGGCCAGAACTTCTTCACCGTGAGTCCCTTGTACATCTTCTCGATCTTGGCATTGTCGAGAATGATGAGGGGTGAGATCTCGTTGTTGACTGCGAGTTTGTTGGTGGTGTCTAGAACCTCGTGTGCGTTCTTTGCCACCTGTGGAGATCCTGCTTCACCTCTGGTTGGAAGTGACAGGACAACCCCGACGCGCTTCTCTGGGTTGTCATGCCCGATGTACTTCATGTACTTCTTTGCCACTTCGATGAGGATGTCTGTTGAACCGCTGCCGCTTCCTCCACCGGCACCGATACAGACGAAGAGGTGATCCACGTTGTTCCCGTAGATCTTCCTCATCAGGTCGAAGATGTGCTGCTTGTACTTGCTGGCGGCTTCCCGTCCACGGCTCATGTCCTTCCCTGCTCCCTGCTCACCGACATCGAGCAGGAGCTTCTGTGCCTTGGGAAGATCGAGAGTATCGAGATCCTGATTGG
>JGI24006J15134_10000535_pt1 | contig 23514 bp, 17 predicted proteins | sample LinPmetageLP53_FD_15134 | JGI IMG/M metagenome (IMG submission 15134)
CCACTTGCCATGTTAAATCCTTTACATATTCCTAGCTGCGCGAGTGGATACTTTGGGGTCAGTGTCTAACCAAGACGTAAGAGTAAAAGACACGGCCTGTATATCTTCCACGGTTTCGCAGTCTTGCACTAGACCCTCGGCGGTTTCCACTAGCACATCCCCGTCTACAATCCAAGCCGCAAGTTCGTTCATGTAGTCAATAACTTCGTCATTCATTGACCCCATAGCGTTTACTAATAAAAGCACGGCATATATAAGGGTTCTGATTTTGTACCGACTTTCGAGGGCTTCGTTGTATTGCTCACGAAACTCGGTAATTCGGCTTTGCTTCTGTTCTTCTAGATACTCGGCGTCAGCCGCATCTTTTGCTTCTTGAGGTTTTTGCTCAATTTGGTCGCCCACAATTGGCTTGACCCAGTGCCTCTTGGGTGTGTCTGGGAGAACGGGGTCAATCAGCCACTCAGATACATCATGCTCGGCAGGGTCAGCCGACACTTTAACTGTAAGCGTTACTCTGTGTACTACGATACTCATGGGCGTGGGTTCCGAGATATTTGCTCTCGAATCCAACGAACGTCGTTGGCAATTTCGATGAGCAGGTTTTCGTTTTGGTTTATCCTTACCTCAACCTCGGCTAACTTAGCTTCGTGCCTGTTGAGTTGATGCTGAGACACTCCGTAGCTAGCAGAGATAGAGGCCAGGATAAAAAGGACAGTGATTCCAAAACCCAACGTTTCGGCGTTAAATCGCGGAAGGGTCATTTACTACTATCCTTCGCAAACAGCAACCCAACGCTAGCTGTGACTGCTGCAATTACAACGGACCAATCGACCGGGGTTCCATTTAACGTGCTAATGACGGCTGAACTAACAACCACCACAGCAGTTAAGACTCCAGATATAGTTGTCTTCCAACTGCTCATTTTTTGCCTTTCTTGGCTGGCTTTTTTGCAGCCTTGGGCTTAGTGGTTTTCTTGGGGGGTCGCCCCATTGTTTTTCCGTAGGTTCCTGTTCCAGATGGCATAGATGATCACCTCCTCTCTTGGGTTAATAGTCTTTTAAATAAACGCCTCGACCGAGACTTAACGGGTTCGTCAAAAGGACTCCGCAGGAGGCTGTATTTCGCTTCCTACGGCTCCTATCGGCTCTGTGGGTGTGACTTTAGCTGGAACTGGCTTTGTAGGCTCAGGGGCCTTGTAAGCAGCCACAGCGATAAGTGCAATTATAAACAAACTTATGTAGTATTTCATAATAAAAAAGGCTTCCCTGCCCCCGCTTTCAATCCGTTGATTCTGCTGGCTTAGTGGGATCATGGGGAGTTGTGGTGGACCTGATAATATACCCACCGCCCCATAATCTTTCTGAATCATACCGAAATACATTATACGAATCTTTGTACTTCGATAAATACCTTCCGCTTTCCTTGACTAGCTTCATGTGGGGGATGGAATGACCGTTTCGACCGTTTACCACCACAAACCCGTGAAGAAGTGCTGAAGCGTGAGCGTCTCTGTTTGGTACGGTGTAGACTTCTAAAGCCCTGAAATGTTCGGCGGTTTCTTCCCATCCATTGGGAAGCTCTTTTGGCTTGATCCAGCCTTTTGTGGGCCACCAGTCTTCTTTCCTGCCCGCAGTCTGGTGTACCGTGTGCTTAAACTTTTCGTATTGGGTGTTCTTCCCAGCAGGTCCGTCATGCTCAGGAAGCATTCCGCTTTCAATCATCTCATACATGGAGTCGATGACACTTGACCCACCCCACTGGCGACCGTTGGTGATTCTGGTGTAAAGGGCCAGAGGAGATAGCCAGACCTCATGCTCCAGCCCACCAAGCTGACGGTTGTACGCAACCATAAACGCCTGATGTGCAGCATGACACACACATTCATGGGAGTTTCCCTGGTGGGTAAACCGTCCAGAGAAGTCCTCGGCTGAACTCTTATGCTTTTCGTGTTCGCTGATCCGGTCATCCCACTCACTACGATCAATAAAGAACTTATCGGGGAAAGGTTTAGCCCCCGCGTAGTGCATTTCGTCCAACGTAGGGTCAGCAATCAACCCGTCAAACTCAAAGCGAACGTCGATTAACTTTTTATTGATCATTTTTTAACCATATCGGAAATTCTGAGAACGGATCGTCAGGAGGTAACCTGTGTTCAATTGCGGCACGCACTCCACGCGCTTTAGCAAGTATTTGCCTAGCAATAGCTTGACGGCGTTTGTTGTTAGGTGCTTCGTAATAATCTGCCCACATTTGCCTAAACTCTTTGTAAGATTTCTTTTGGGTGTGTCCGTTTTTGTTTGCCCAGTCTACTACAAATTGAATGTCTCTGGCACTTGTGCCTCCACCATCACGAACAATTCCAGTAAAAAGACCTACAGTGCGTCCCCAATTATTAAAGTTATTTCCTTTATTCATGTTGGAAACTTCTACTACAGCGCGTCCTGTACTTCCGAATATACCAACTATCAGGTGATCGACGTTCCTGGCATCAATTTTATCTATGGAAAGGCTTTGTATTAATCTCCCTACGCCAGAAGCCCTTTCTGTGCCTTCTCGCTTAGAAACATCCAATCGCTTTTCGTAAGGAGGAACTATTGCTCTACCTTTAAAGCTGTCTATATTATCCGCCACATCAATCCAAGTTTTATACGGACCTCTCATTAAGAGCGAAGGGTCAACTGGAGAAAACGACGTCGCTAAATTTGTCAAATATCCTTCAGACGCTTGCTTGCCCGTAGCACCTCCTGAAACGTAATCAATAAATCGCGTTACTCCTGTTGCCGCAGCACCAAGCTCGTATGGTTTAGGAATTGCAATCCACACATTAGGGGCAACTCGTATGTTGTAATAAAGGTCTTTTCTCCAAGCCGGAAGCTGCCTGTACTCGTCCCGCTCTTCCTCGCTTCCACTCATATTCCAAGCGTAAACCATTAGCTCTGGAACAAGGCTGTATTTCAACCAAGCTTTGAAAAATGCTCCTGGGTGTTTTCTGACTCTGCCTGCTGTTCGCCTAAGCGCTTGAACTGCTGCGTTAGTAAAAGGAATCATTTGGTTTACAAGTTTAGTAAAGCTCCCGCTAACAGCGAAATCTAACAAGTCCCTGGCTTGGTAAGAAGCGTATAATATTGCATCGCTTTCGCTTAACCCCATATCAAGCGCTTTCTTTTTTGCGACTTTAAATTCGGCCATTCTGTTAAGTTGTTCCGACCCTTCGGCCAGCTTTTGATATCTGTTCCAAGCGTTTTCTAATCCTTGTTTTGTTAGAACCATTACGTTTTTTTCTTTGACTAGATTTCCAGTCAAGTGATGTAAATGCGTTGCGTAATCTATTCGGCTTTTTAAATAATGACCAAATTGCCCGCCGCCTCCAAGCATAAACTCTGACGCAAGGTCAGCGTCAGCGCCGGTTAACGATCCTTTTGCTGCTTTAGCTACGTCCCGAAGCTGGCTTCCGACATGCGTTAGTTGCGGTCGCGTAAACGTGTCACGAATAATATTTCTAGCCATAAATGCTGGGAAATACGTGATTGTATTACGCAATAACTTGGCTTGAACCGTAAGAAACCACGGAAGCGGTGCCGCAGGAGCCATGTTGTCAAATGCTTCTTTAATGTCTGCGTGAAATTGCCAGAATGTATCTTCGCCTTTAATTACTATCTTGACAGCATTAGCGTCACCCTTTTCGGTTCGTCGCATAATTTGAGCAAGGTCTACAGGAACGCCTTCGTACATTCCCCTCGGATCACCCATAGCCAAACCAACCATCATGGCTAGCGCATTGTTTCGCTGCGCTTCGTACTGCGCAATTTGACCCATTTGCAGCATTGAGACGTAAATATTAGAGACAGGCTCCGTGCTACCAAAAAACCGNTTAATTACTTCNTTAGTAGACGTTACAGACGACCGGCTTTTAAGGTCAATTGTGTCAGCAAACACAAGGTTGTTTTCGTCAAGCACTCGCTGCATAGTTACATAAAACTGATTGTCTTCTTTAATTTTGTCGTACTGCTCTTGGGATATTCGTCCGAAATGCAGCAATGGCTTTAAGATAGTGGCGTCTGCAAATGCTCTGTACCGCTTTGCTGCCTCTTTAAGTCTAGCAATATCTTTTGACGGAAGAGCGTTAATCTCATCTAACGCTTGCTGGGACACATCAAGGTCACCCACCAACCCACCACCAGAACCTACCATCTTATTTCTTTTGATGTTGTTGGCGTTAATCATTCGCTTTGCTTTTTTGCCAACAGCTTCCTCGCCTAACTTAAAGTAAATAATTCGCAAGCCTTCCATGTACTTGCCTTCGCCAAACTTAGCGTCTGCAACTGCTTGTGTTGCTTCCATAAAAGCTTCTGTATAAAGCTTTGTTTCGTCTGCTAGCTCTTGAGGTATTTCGGTTCCGTCTTCTTTGTGCGAGTTAACTGCTAACTCTAATTCAGCAACAATTAAATCAATGTCTTCAAATAGCTCTTCTAACGCTTTTTTGTCTATAACTTCGCTTCTTTCAATATGCCGTTCTGAAATCATAAAAGCGTGAACACGTTCTAAATCGCGTTGAAAAGTTTCTTCTGTTGTAAAATCAAAAGGAGCAAACAGATACTCTAGGTTTCCGACCCCTTGTGCTGACCCGAGACGAACAATTCCTTTGCCTTTATTCCACGCTTCCCAGTCAATGGGGCCGTGTAATAGCTGGTCCTCGAATTGCGTCATCTGTCCTTTCAGGTTCCTGATTAACATCTCAGGGTCTTTGAGTGGATTTACAACGCCACCCCTGCGGGCTTTAAGAACGTCAATTGCGTGAAGAGCAGGGTCAAGATTGTCCCCGAACCACACCTGCAATTTGCTATACAAGCCAGGGTTAAACTCATGCCCAGTTTCCGATTTAATTCTTGTAACTATTTCCTGGGCAAAATGAGCCGTGTTGTTTAAAGCAAGTTTAATAAGACTTTCTTTGTTGCCGCCAAAACCTTCAAACTTTACATTCGCAATTGTTTTATCTATGCCCGATAGTCCGGCGTGCTGCCGTATCTTATTGCCAAAGTTTTCAAGCTTCTGAAGCGCTTCAGGCGCTCTTGACTTTAAACGGTCCAAAATGAATTTAGAAAACGTCGGTGCTTGATCAAGCGTAGCATCTGGGTTTACCAAGTAAGCCCTGATCCATTCTGCAATAGCTTCGCCTACAACGTAATCTTGTTTTGACTGCGGGCCAGTAGCTTGAATGGAACCATACGCCGCAAAATTCATAATTTCTTCCAGCATCCCCTTGGCTTCGTCGCTGAAATCCATGATTTCTATTTCAACGTCTTCAATTGTGCCGTCAGCGTGCGTAACTGTAGAGGGATACTTATCCACTTTGATAAGCTCTGAGCCAATCTGGGTAGCGTCGTCTACATAATGACCAAGCTCGTGCGCAGCCGTATCGAGGTCGCCCCCGTACTTAATTTTAATTTGACCAGTGCGAGGCTGGTAAGAACCAAGAACATTTTTCTTAGTCTTTGCTTTTATTGGAGTTCTTCCAACATCTACGGTAGCTATAACTGACCCAGGAGTTGGGGGAGTTTGCCCTTCTGGGAAAGGCAAAGGCGAGACTTTTATTCTGGGAAGAACAGTTGTTTGCGGCCTAGCCTGAAGCGGTGCTGATTTATCCATTCCGCTAGCTGTTTTAAAACCCTCGAACTTCTTTCGGGTGTCAGCCTCAGCAGTTTTAATTGAACGTAATACGTTTTTAGTTACAGATTTTGCCACGGCCATTTGAATCTGAGCTTTAGTTTTTCCTTTTGTGTCTATGCCTCTAATTTTGGCTTCGACCTTTAAAGCAGAGTCATCAAGAGCGCCTGCCCACTCAAGTTCCTTCTCGTACACCTTTGCTGGGTCAAGGTTTCCATACCGCTCTTTGACTTTTTGTATAGCTTCATCTAAAGATTTTCCGTCCTGAACGTACATCGCAACAACTTTGTAAAACGATGTTTTAAATTTATTCAGTCGAGAACGCTTTTCCTTTTGTTCCGTTGCAGCCTCAGTGGGGGTGGGAGCAGAGATTTTTTCCCATATAGCTTTTAATTTTGCGGATGGTTTTCCTGTTAAAACCCTGTCTTCTAGCTCTAGCTTGCCAGTTGACTCTAGCTCGGCCATTTGGCTTGGAGTTATTTTTCCTAAATCAACGATTGGAACAGAGTTTATTGACGTTTTTCGTTTTTCGCTTTTATCTAGCTTTGGCGATGGTTGGTTAGTTTGGTTGCTTGGCGGGATGTAAACGACAACGTTTGTTGAAATTCCTTTTCTGCCGCCGCTCGATTTTGCTATATAAACAACGCTGTCTATGGGGTTGTATTCTACGCCTGTCTGCTCGGCCATTAACGCTTGGTCTTCGTTGTTGTCAAATAATCTGTCTAGAGCTTTGGGGTCAACTTGAGTAAGTTCCATCCACTCCTGCTCAGACACAATCAATGGATTTTCTATAGTTACATTCCAAGCAGCCGTTTTGCCGTATGTTTTGGCAAAACTTTCTGACGAAATAAAGTAATTACCTTTGCCCGAATAAAGTTTTTGTGGATTGCCTTCTCTTGCGCCCCGATAAACAACCCCTGCGTTTATTTTGTCAGCAATTTCCATTTTCACTGACTCGTCTGCTCTTTGTTCCGGCGTACTTACGTCTATTCCAGAAACGTCTATTGGCCCCTCAGCAGCCTCAGTGGGGGCTTGGGCTCTTAGGTCTCGCACAGGGAAAGGAACCGTGTGCCTGTTGTCTTGCCCTTGCAGCGTTGACGGCCACGTTCCCGTTAATTTGTCCCAGTTGCCTTCATCTTGCTTTGTCCAAACTATAGCATCGCCTGGAGTGGTGCTGTCACGGCGACCTTGAATAGACCGAAGATTTACCGGCATAGACGTTACGCCTTGCTTAATTAACGCAAGGGCTCGATGGCGTCCTTCGTGCGACGTAACAACAGCATTGCCTTTCCCATCATGATCAAACTCAAGCAATGGAATTTGGTCAAACTGCTGGCTTCCAGACATAACCGACGAAACCGTTGCTGTTTTTGTTTTATCTGGTGTTTTAACGTCATCGGCTAACTGTAAAAATTGTTCTGGAGACATATAAACTATGGCGGATCGTGAGCCGTGGCTAAACGCACCAGTTTCTTCAAACGCTTCGTCAGTGAAATACTTGTCTCCGTCTTTGTTTGTTTGTCTGCTTCTGACCAGAACCCCCTCAGCAGCCTCAGTGGGGGTGGCTTTGTCCATAACATTTCGCAGGTCGGTTGCTGATTGCGCCGCTGCTTCATCTGCTCGCGTAGATAAATCACGCTCTACTGCTTCGCGTGCTTCTTGTTTTGGCGGGGGAACACTTGGCCCTGGAGGAGGGTCTATCCCGATGGGAGACTTGGCTTCTGCGACAGCATCCAAGATACGATTAACTATGTCAGGCTTATTGCCTGTAGTCCTGACCCCAAGGTCTTTAGCAATTTCTTTTAGCTCGTTTTTGGTTTTACCTTCAAGCTGCTCTTTTGTTTCTGTGAACTTAGCTCGCCGATTAATCTGGTTTTCTTTCTCGGTCCTCTTGCGGTCACCTTTGGCTTTCCTTGAGTCTAAAGCTGCTTGAAAAAACGATTTTGGTCGAACCTTAGCGGCAGCATCTACAAGATTTTTTTGCGTAGCAGTTAGCTCCGTCCCTTCGTCCTGGGCTATAGCTAAATCAATGGCCTCTCTTATCCACGTTCCACCCTTTTCTCTTGTCATTGCAATTGTAGTTGCTACGTCTTTGTCAATTATGTCGCTGACAACGTCGCGTATTTTGTTTATCTGCCCGCTTTTAACCTTAACGCCAGTGATGTTTGTGTGCGTAATAGGTGCTTTGGTTTTGCCTTCTGTGCCAGCAATAGGCTGACTTACATACGCTCCTACGCTTCTGTTATTATTAACCAGGCCGCTTGTAAAACCTGCCCCTGGGAAAAGCTTGTCTAACGCTTTTGGAAGATTGGTTTTTTCGTCTGGGCCTGCTTTAAAAGCAGCTCTTAATATTCCTGCGTCATGCTTGCCGATAAACAGCGGCGTTCCGCTTCGGCCAGCAACGCCACCAAACTTTATAACTACTCCAGGTGTTTCTAATGCTTTTCCGTCACGGTCTTTGTAAGTTAATTTCGCAACCCAGTTTGCGTCACCGCCAGCTTTTGCATACTGTCCTTGTGTGTACGATCCGTTAGCCCATAAAACAAACGCTTGTTGACGACGAGCCTTTTTTTGCCGTGGGGTGGTCCCCATTATTTCGTCGTACTTATTAATTACGTCTTGCGCTTTATTCTTTCTGTTGTCGGCAAATCGTTGTAATTCAGCGTGCTGTTCCGATGTCATCCTAACTGGATTGTATAAAGGAAGAGAAGCATTGGGTGACGCAGCAGTCCCTACCTCGAAGTTCTCATCATTCGCGGGAACGGTTATGTTTTCCTGCGGCCCAAAGGTTTCAGTTTTAGTAGTTACATCTGTTTCAATTCCCACAGACTTGTAAAAATCTGCGGCGTTTTTCGGGGACGTTCCACCCGTAAATTTGGACAAAAAACTTAACGCATCTTTTTCGTTAACTTCAGAGGGCTGCTTACCATCTAAGTCTCTATCAATTACACGCTGGCGAAGTGCTTCATGGCCTTCGCCGCCCTTTTTAATAAAGCTGTCTGGGATTGCTGCTGAACCTTCTAATATTTCGTTTGCGTTTTCTATAGCTTCGATGAGCGCTGCTTTTCTCATCGTCCCAGCGTTCTTAATACCAAGCTCTTTAGCTATCCCTTTAAGCTCGTTGACATTCATAGCGTCGAGCTTTGGATCACCTTCGGTTGGCCCTGGTGCAGCCTCAGTGGGGGCGGGCTGTTCTTGTGGATTGAACTCAACTATTTGCGAATGTCCAAAAACTCGCCGCAACGCTCTTACGTCTTTAATTCCTGCGCCTTCATCAAAATCTCGCAGCTTGCGAACATTCACAATGACTCCATCGTGTCCCCGTTTAGCAAGCACAGACCGTATTTTTCTTAATGCCATCGCCCAGTCAGAAGCAGGTGCCCCTTTGTCTGGGATGTTTATTTGTCCAGCTAGTTCAGCAAGTTGTTCGTCTGACTCAAGAACATATGGGTTTTCAAGCGTAATGTTCATTTCGCTTACATTTGGCCCGTAACGCTTTGCGTCTTTTTCTGACAACGCAGTGTAACGACCTTTCCCTAACGCTGGGCCTTCTACTCCCTCGGCGTACACTGATGACTTGTCAGTACGTCCTTTGCCGTGAAACGTAGTAAAAGATGTTGGCTGACCAGTTTTGACGCCTCCCCATATGTCTGGTGTCGCACCAAGCTCGGCCATGCTTTGGCCTTCAATTTCATCCATGCTCAGGATTGGCTCGGCTTTAACAACGTCTGCTTTAGGTGTCGGCTGAGGTGTGGGTTGCGGAGCAGGCTCTGGTGTTGGTTGCGGTGTAGGTGTGGGTTGAGGAGTAGGTTCTGGAGTGGCTTCAGCGTCTTTAGGAAGGAAGCCAGCTTTTTGTAGCTCTTTAGTTATCGGGTTTTCAAACTCTATCCCTGCGTCAACAAGTGTTCCTATAGATTGAATCAACTGACGCTGGGGAAATTCAAAAATTTTGGCCCATCTTGGGTCTGTGAGTATAGCTTGAACCGTGTCGCCGGTAATGTTTTCAAGCATTCTTACTAACACTTTTGCTTGAAGCTCGCTAAGAGTACCGTCTTCAATTGCATGATTTATGTTAGGTATTATTACTGCCGCCGAACCGTGCTTGTTTTTGTCATTGTCAGGCAAAAGATTTTTATTAACTATATTGAGAGCGTCCTGGGTTTTTTTATCTGTAGCGGGTGCAGGCGTTGGTTGCGGAGTAGGCTCTGGGGTAGGTTCTGGCGTGGGCTGGGGCGTGGGGTCTGGGGTTGGTTGAGCAGGGCCAATAGCAGCCTGCCTCTTTTTGGCTATAGCAATTCGTTTTGCTATCTCATCTCTCTGTTTAATATCATTTTGCAGTCCTTCGTCCGTTGCAATCCCTTCAACATAATCATTATCACGATAACTTTTTTCCGATGATTTAATACTTTCTTCTAATTCATTAAATTCACGTTCAGCTTCTGTTATAGTTGCAGGCCAACCTCCAAACTCATCGGGAATAAGGATTTCTATTCCTTTAGGGCCAAATCGCCCGGACGCATCTTTGCTCGACCTTCCTTCTGTACTAACTCCGCTTTCGTCGAATCGCTGAAGGTCTTCGGCTCCACCTTTAATGGGCGCTTCTGTAAACCCAAAAGTGTCGTGTTGTTTTTTATCAAACGAGTCAACTGTTTCGGGGGTAATGGCAGGTACAACTTGTACCCCGCGTACTTCGTTCAGTGCTTTCTGCTCTGCTTCTTGCTGGTTAGCTGCTTGAACACTAATCACTCTCTCACGCCCGTTGTGCATAACTGTTACGGAATGCCACCTTGGTGCATTACGAAAAGCGTTTAAACGCTCCGCAAATGGACGCAATGAATCAGCAAGCTGTTGCCGTTGAGGACCGCTTAACTTACCGCCAGGAAGTATTTTTGCCAGCTTTGTTCGAGTAGGTGAATTAACAAACTCAAGCACGCCGTCAGGGTTAGACATCATTATTGCTTGGTTCATTAGGAATGATGTTTTGCCGAAATCCTTTAACTCTTTTGTAACTTGATTTTTTATTTGGCGGTTGAACTCAAACTGATTTATTACTGCGCCTTGCGCACTCACCACTTCACCAAAGCCAGCACCAATGACTGCACCTTTAATGGCTTCTGACACGGCTGTTGTGATAGCCGACTTAGACATTCGCTTGTGGTCAATGAAGTAACCAGCGGCTATAGACTCACCTATAGCAGTCAACGCTTCTTGCCAAGCTTCACTAGCTACTGTCGCAGGTAGTAAAGTAAGTGACGCCATTCCCTGTCTTACAGCGGACTTCATTACTCCAGAAACTGGACCTTTAGTTCCTAAGAAACCTCCAGGTTTAAAGTACCGAAGAATACCTTCACTACCAGGAATAATCTTTCCTAAATTTGCTGCCATTACCATCGGGGCAGTTTCAGCCATTGCCAACAAAACACCGTAAGCTACTGAATGCTCCTGGCCGTGACCTGCTTTGCGTGACTCTAGGTAGCCATCCCCAAACGACGTTGCACCAGCCAATGCTGTAACGCCGCCCATGCTCTTCATTACAGGAGCCAGATTGCCTGTAATTGCTGCTGCTAAAAGAAACGACATAGCGTTTCGGGCAGGCGCAGATATTTTTGCAATGTTAGGGGAAAGAAATTGCTTTTCTAATTCTTGTACAGCAATGCTGTGATTGTCGATGAGTTCTTTAAAGCGAAGTCCGGCAGTTTCTGCCCCTGGAACTCCAACAGCGCCAGCAACACCGTATACAGCCGTACCAAGCATTCCAACAGCTTCTTGGCTAACAGACAACGACCACAGTGCAAATTTTGAAAGAGAACCTCGTTTCGGCATGTTTACCATGTCGGCAATATGCAAAGCTAATTCTTTACCCCGAGATGCTTCCAGCTTGCGTAGCGCTAAAACGTAATCTTCTTTGCTGGTTTTTTGAAGCGACAACTGCTTAACAACTTCTTGATCGCCTTTATGTTTAAACTGGTCGTAAACAATAGACGCTAATTTAGCACGCGCTGTCTGCCAATTAGTATCGATATGAAACTTTTCAAAAACTTCATCGAGGTCTGTTACAGAACCCCAGTAACCTTGTTTTTCTAAATGATCCCTAAGCCTGGAATAAGATTCAGCGTTAGCTTTTCTTTGTTTGGCAGCTTTAGATAATATTTTAGAGCGTTCGCTTTCCGGTATAACGTCTAGCTTATCTTTTATGAATCCTGGTAAAAAATTAGCTTGGTCGATTATGTATTCTATTTTGTTTATGTTGTCTAACGCACCTTCGCCCAGCGTTTCTGGTTGCGCACCGCGACGGTCAGCTTTTATGAGGTTTGCTTGGGAAGCGGCAAGCTGCTGATCGAACTTATTTAATGTAATTTTGGCTTGTGTTGTGTGTTTAAAAGCATGATCAATTAAAGCGTTTACTTTTTCGTCGGTTAACTCGGGGTGGTTTGTTTTTAAGAAGTGGCCTAAGTATCGGCGCTTTTCTTCTTCAGGTAGTTCAAATAACCGTATCTCTTGTCCGTTTTCTAAAACAATTGCTTGGCGATTCTGAATGTGATCCATCATCACTTGGCGAATTTGAAACAGCGGGTTTTTAGCCTGGCTTTCAAACCACTGCTTACGCCGCTCTGCATGCGTTTTTTGTAGCTTTTCGTAAGAACTTGGGCCTTCAAACGGAACGGCTGTTCCTCCGTACCCTGGAGTAACTGCGTGCATTAACTCAGCCAGAGCGTTTATGCCATGCCGAGCGCCTTCCATGCCTTTGTGTCCGAGACTTTCGTACCACGGCATGTCATCGCTAATGTCTTCTGAAGGTCGTCCTCCGACGCGAGGATCGTATTCGCCTCTCGCTGTATCTACGGGATCAGTTTCATAATCTCGGTCAACTAATCTTGCTTGGCTATCAACCCAATCTCTAGCTTGTGCCTCTCTACCCTCTGACAGTGCAAAACCAATTTCGTCAAACTTCCGTGACTTTCGCGGACCAGGGTCTTTCCTAGCCATTTGCCCAAGACCCATAAGAGACGCGCTGGTAGGATCAAGTCCTAGCATTTCTTCCGCACCAGCCGCTAGCACATTGGGATCGACAGCGATGTCTTGACGCCGCTCTTCGCGTGCTTGGTTTAGACGAGCTTCTTGCTCGTTATGCTGCTGTCGTTGTTGCTCTAAATACACCTCGGCATCAGGACGAGGTTGCCCCGCAGCCCTAGCGTCTGACCGCTCCCATTCTCCGTCAAGCCTTGCTTGAATGCGGCTTAACCGTGTTCGCCTGTCGCGTCTTTGGTTGATTAACTCGCTAAACGCTCGCCCTTCAATGCGGTCGCTCCACGCAGCGCCTTCAACCAATGGGTTTTGGGTGTACCACGTTTTGAAACCTTCGTGCAGGTTTTGACCGTGCAACTCAGGAAGTTCATGCGCAGAATACCTGCCAAGCTTTTCGTCGGTGTATTTATCAAGAAGCTCATCAACTATTTTAATAGCGTCAGGGCTAGTGAGAATTGCCTGCTTTCTTTGTTTTTCAAAATCTTTTTGTTTGCGAACGCGCTCGTCTCTTATCTGAGATTCTTCTTCTTCTTTAGAATGACGAGCAGATTCTGCTTGCTGAATAATTCTGCCAGTGGGCGTGTTCTCTGCACTGCGGTTAGAAAACCCCATGTACGGTCGCTCATCCAATACTTGAGGAGCCCGAGGTCGTTCTGGTACTCCGGCATCTTCTTGGCTGGGTTGATAACCAAATTGTTTTACAAACTGTTCTTCGGTGCCGCCTTGTTGCTTCCAGCTACCAAGATGCTTTTTGTATTCTTTAACGCTTTCCATCCACTGGTCCATAGCGGATGACCAGTTCCTATAAGCGTCTGTTTGTTGTAGATTTTTTTCGGCTTCTTTTTCCCTTTGGTAGCGTTCTCGTTCAAGCTGCCGCATGCGTTCATTTTCTTCTTCGTTTAAAAGAAGATTTGTGAACTCAGTATTTTCGCGGTCATAGACAACTGGTTGCGCGCGTTCTATTGGCGCGCCGCCTGGAACCGGAATAGGTTCTGTTAAATCAGCAACCGTAGGTTCGTCGAAAAGAGAATCTTGGTGGGGTATATTAATCCCCTGCTCTTGAAGGGAAGGTACATAGACTTCCTGTCCCTGAGCATTTCTTACAATGCGTCCCATTAAAATTTAACCTTTAAGCAGGTAACTCGAACATCCCTTGATCCATATCTAAGGGATTACCACTCATGTCTTCCATTACATCATTTTGAGCAATCATGTCCTGCTCAGGCTGGTAGTCTACTCGTTGGTCATTGAACTCTGGGTCTAGGTCTTCAGGCTCCACTTCTAAATTATCAAAGCCTCCCTGACGTTCATCTATGTCCCCTCGCGGAACAGTGTATGGGTCTTCTTCTCCATAATACGCTTCCTCGTGTGCTTGATTTTTCATTTGCAAAAATTCACCACTGCCAGACGTTGGTGGTGTGTATTTTGTTTCAAGTTGCGCTCTAATCCTCGCTTCGTCGGCAGCGGGATGGTTCGCGTTTCCGTGGGCTGCTTGGTACTGATTATCTATCCAGTTTTGTTTGTGTTCTGAAAGTAAACCAGCAAGGTTTTTGCTTTCGTTATGATTGGCGAGGTCTAATTGTTCACCACGTAAAGTTCCATGGCGTTTGCCTCGGTCTGTTGCACGCTGCTGAACTGTCTTTCGATCCGATTGATCAAGCTCTCTATCTTTTTGATCAGTCTTTCGAGTGCCGTCCTGTCGAAGCCAGCCATTGTGCGTTTTCTTTTCGTCGAACTCATCTCTTTGCCGGTCTTCTGAAACACGCTTGTTGTAATTATCAACACCGTCAACAATTTTTACTGACGTTCCTTCGGGAGTTAGCTGCCATCTGTCAAATATAGGGTTGCCTTCTCTGTCGGTTACTCCAGTATCAATGTCGTATGTCTTAGGTTGATTTGGAGCAGCATCGATGTCCCACAGCTTTCCGTAAAGCTGATTCATATTCCATTCTCGGGTGTATGGATCAACTTCTGCATTGTTTTTCCATTGCTCTATTTCCCCTAATATTTGCTTTTGTTCTTGTTCAGTTTCCTGCTGGGCTTGCTGCGCTTTGTAATTTTCGAGCGCTATAGCGTTTTGAAACTCTTGAGCCTCTAAGAACCTTTGCTGTTGAAATCTTTGGTACTGTATCTGAGAGCGGCGTTGGTCGCTCATTTGCTCTCTGTAAGCGCGACCGTCTGCCAAGTGTTCTCCAGAACTGTCGCCATAATACTGATTGCCGCCTCCATATCCACCGCTATCGCGGATTTGAATATAGTCCATCCACTCGCGCTGGTTAGAGGCTATCTGTCCTCGTTGAGCCATCGCCCTTCGTTGAGCGCGGCTCATGTTCAGTATCATGTCACTTTGTAGTCTAGATTCAGGCAATGTTTCGTCGTCCCATTCCGCGATTTATGTCTTGCTGATTTTGGTTAATGTTGAACTGCATTCCACGCCGCCACATATTACGCAAATTTGGCAAATTGTTAATCCTGTTTCCAAGCCCTTGAACTGTCTGCTGTCCTCGTTGAGCTTGACCTAATCTCGTGTGAAACCGGGGCGACATATACCTGTAACCGCCTAAGCTAATGTTTCTTAACGGAACCTGCCTGTTTCCTCCACCCAACCACGGTATTAGCGATGGACTTTGCATAGTTGGGTTTCGCTGTCCCCACCGATACCTGTTTGTCGCGCCTTGATGCCTTGTAGTGTTACGGTTCATACGGTTTCTCATGCCTGCGGTAGTCGGAGTTGTAAATCTTGTGGCTCCCCTAAAATTGCCGTACTCGCCTCCATGACGAGACAATGTAGTTACTCGCCTATGGGATGTTCCGGTGTGAGGATTTCTGTAATTTCCGGCGTATTGACGCCGAGCTTGAACTCTTTCGCGGCGAGCTTGGCGTCTTGCCGCTGTAAACTCAGTACGGCTTCCAAAATCACTGCGTCTCCGGCCCCCCATAAAATTTGAAAAAGCATCTCGACCAGCACCAGAAAGACCCCTTCGGTAATGCCTAAGTTGTCGGCTAGAACGATTTACGTTTGCGCTAGCACGCATACCCAAGTTTGTTCCACCGCGACGAGCTTGATTAAGCATTGCTGCGTATACGTTTCCTCCGTGACCTGCGTGAGCAGTCATTGCTTGATGCCGACCGCCAAAATCAGCACCGTAGGAAGATACTTGAGTTTGAAAACGCCTATGAGACCTCCTGCGTGGACGAAACCCTGAGTACAGTTGAGGTGCATACCCACCGCTTCGACGGTTAAACATTCGCCCCCGAGAAAACCGAGACATATTACGTGGACGTCTAAACAATGCCATTATCCCATTACTCCCATGCTTCTAAGATGATCCTGAAAATTACCCGCCCCAGTAGAGTAGTTAGCAGTCATGCCACCACCGCTAAATTGTGGGTTTGCAATTTGTGTTCTGCGAATGTCTGCTTTTATTCGCATTTGAGCAACTTGTATTTGCGCTCGTGCGTTTGCTGAGTTTGCTGCAATGCCTGCTCTTTGTGTAGCATTATTGGCAGCGTTCATTGCTGCTGAGTGTTGCCGATCCAAAGCCCTTGAAGCAGATTGAAGTTGTGCCAGCTCTCTTTGCAACTGTTCTTTTCGTTCCATAGCTGCAAACTGCATTCCTGCTCCAGTTGCCTGAAGGTCCATTGCGTCAGCCCGAGCATCACGGGATTGCTCTGCTTGAGCTTGCTGTATTCCTAACTGAGAGGCGGCTTGGTTATATCTCTGACCACCCTCTGCTACAGCTTGACGAAATCGTTGTTCGCCAGCCATATTTCCACCAAGCATTTCCATGCCCGTATCATGAGACATTGCTTGCTCTTGTCGTTGCGCTTGAATTTGCTGCCGATTAAGAGCTTCCAGTTCTGAAGCTCGACCGTGAGCCATTTCACCTGTCGCTGCCGCAAACGGAGCAGCAACGTCACGCCCCCTGGCTCGTTCTGCTGCTTTACGATACTGCTCTTGAATATCTTGCAGGCTAGGGATATTAGAAGAAGGGTACATAAGTTCACCATTTCTTTTCAGGACAGTGGGCCGTTGCCCAGGCTATTTTATTGAGGGTTTTTCCCTCTTTCTTTAAACCACAACCACAAACCCCACACGATCCAGTAGCTTCGGTCTTTGATTTGTAATGCTCACAAGGTACGCAGATATGGGTAAATATAGCATCAATGCTACGATCAGAGCGATATGGTTTTCCCGCAGACATCCAGCGAACTGTTTCTGTAGCTAATTTACCCACTTTACCACAACAAGCCATATTACATTCCTCCACTTGGGCAGGCTAAACCAGCACCAGAATTGTAAAGTTTGCTAGCTCTAGCTTCCATGCACTCTTTAGATTTGATAGACCGACAAAACCCTACGTTGTCTATAAGTATAGGTCGTGCGCCCCCAGGCTGCTGTTCTCCTAACTTTTTCCCGCCTGTATTTTCTCCAATATGCAAAGGCTTGTCGCTGGTAAGCGTTTGGGTTCCAGTTAAATTTGTTGTATTGGCTACTCCGCCATTCTCACTGACATACATTTTTCCGTCTGCAATAGACACCCAAAAGTAAAAAAACATCCACGGTTCGTAAAGCTCAGGATTGTGATTACCGTTTAGTCCCCTGAACGTAAAATCAACGTTTCCTAAAGGATCGCCACCGGCGTTGTTATTGTTTACCACAAAATTTAAAGCACCAACAAAACTTGGACTAGGCGAGCTTAGGTCAAGAAATATGCCCCACTCTCCATCAAAGTCATATTTCATATTCGGCGGGGTTCCAGTTTCTTCTATTGACCCTTTCATTATTACCCCCTCGGGTAAAAAAACGGGACCGCCGACACCGCCACCATACGAATAACTTGCGGCGTAATCGGCTTTAATCCAAAACCACACCGCTATTCCATCCGGCCCTAACCTGTAACAACAATGGTCTTTATGCTCGTAGGATGATGACCCATTAAACTTAGCGGCTTTATCTAGCTTTCCCGTGACATATTCTGCACTAGTTGCCGTTAAATCTCTATTGCCAGCACAATCATTGGCGTCATCGTCAAACTTGTAACACGAACAAGGACAGTTGCAACAAGGACATCCTGGGTTTCCTTTTTTAAAAACCATTGCTATTCATCATCCTCGCAACACCCACAGGACTCTACTATGACGTATAAATCATCTTCGCCGCAGCCAGATGGTTCTATAATTGTCCCGCTTACAACTACTTGAGTACCCGATTCTATTTTTTCGCAACTTATGTTTTTTGCTTCAGCTATTCCTATATCTTCAATTTTTGCGCCAGCTACTACTTCATTGCCTACTTCATTTTTATTGTCTTCTTTTCTGCAGTCAGACAAACACTGGTTAAAAAGTTTTTCTTGTTCAAACTTTAATCTTTTAAGCTCGTCAATTTTGTCGTTTGATGATCCAGTTAAATTTATTGTGCCTGTCGGATTGGCGTTAAGAAGGGGAGTTGAGACAATTGCTGACGACAATGTTACTGTGCTTCCTACACCATCAAGAACTGTGCCGAGTGCTTTTTGATTTGCTGCTATTTGTTTATCAATTTCTTTAATGTCTTTACCGAAATCGTCTACGCATTTTTGATTGCATTCCGTTAGCTTTAGTTGATTTTCCGGCACGGCTACTTGAAGTTTAACACTTCCTATGCCTGGGATTCCATCTTTGGCTGCAGGTATTTCTTCTGTTGTTTCTGCTAAATATGTGACATTTACTGGAATTGCGCCGACGCATGGATCACCACCGCCGCCGCCACCGCCGCCACCACCTTCTCCGCCACCGCCACCGCCTCCACCACCGCCACCGCCAGGAGAACCGCCTTCAAATCCATCCGAAGGATCAAACGAAGGCACGTCTCCACCGCCTAATGGAAAATCAAACGGTTCGTCGTTTGGAAACCCAAACTCTCCTGAGTCTATTTGCGGAAGTTCTGGAAGAGCTATGTCGTCAAACACATTCCCTAATATGTCTGCTAGCTGACCCATTACTTCTGGTAAAGCAGTTGGGTTTTTTGGGTCTGAACATATACCCTTCATCGCTTGTAACGCAGCAGCAACTTTATCTTTACGTAAAGCCATTACGTTCCTGCGCTTGTTATCTTGACCGTTGCAAAAGCCCCCCTAGCTTTGGGATGGGCGCGGTACTGTAGTCCGGTCCCTGCGTACCCTGTCCACGTTCCGGTTTCCCTTGCAGCAGCGTCTACCGCATCTTCGGCGGTCTGGCCCACATGAACGGACCACGTAACATTTCCGCTGTTCTGCCCTAATGCTGCACATATCGAACTCAGCTTTCCCTCAAACATTCCTGAACTGTCGCCCAAAGCAAAAGGACCAAAAACAATATGAGAACTGATAGCGTTGCTTCCATCGTCTTCGTCTAAAGAGGGTTTAAGATGCCGCAAGTATCCGTCATGAGAACCAAATACCACAGGAGACTCGTTAGACGTAAAGTCCCTCCGAGTATGACAAGCCGACGCTACGTGGTCTGCCTGATAGGACACAGGCCAAAATGCTGCTGTTACCTTGTCCCCATCCATGCGGGTTTTAATGTCAATAAACCAATGAGATGTATTCGACCCACCGTGGATGAACAAATGTACACCTCTGTAACGCATGTCATACGCCATCGTTACGGTTTTAGTGGAAGTGTCGATATTGAGTAGTTCTTCAGGAAGAAGCTCTCTAGATACGCTTGTAGGGGCTGTACCGCACCCAGGAGGCATGACGTACAAACCATCGCGGCTCATAAACATCATGTACCCACCTGCTATAAGGCACCAGGATTTAGGACCAAGAATACCAATCTGGTCGTCAAGCCTTCGGGCCGTCCCCCCTAGTGCTGGGTCACCAGTCATAATCCACAAAGACGAAGTACACCCAAGAACCAAGCAGTTCTGGTGATAGGGGACCAACGCGATGATTGGTTCGCTAATCTGACCTGCTGACGTAAGACTACCTACAATGGATCGCTGTGCGTCATCTGCCGAGTAATCCCAATCCGTTGTGTCTCCTTGACGAGACATTTTAAAGTTTTGTGGGTTACTTGCCTCTACGCAGACAAGACGGTTTCTCCACGCTGCTATTGTAGTGCAGTTTGTGGGGACAGAACCCTTTAGCCAATCCTGAAACAACGGGTACATCTTGTTGTCTACGGGATCGTAAACTTTAATTGTTCGAGCAATGCGGTACTTTAAACCTGTTACGTTTTCTGCATTGGGNGCAGTAGCAAGTGTAATNTCTTCGCCGTCTACCTCAGTTATTTCAAACGCACCTGTTACGGTTCGTCCTGTTTGACCTCGGGTAGAACGAGACACACGCATGTCAGTGTTTATACCTTTAGTTGTTTCAGCAACAGTTACAAGTTTAGTTCCACCTGTTAAACCAGCAGAATCAACTGCTAGTATTGCTACATCTCGGCTACCAAGACTTTGTACAAACGTAATGATTACTGTGCCATCACTTAAATCTGTGGCCGAGTTTGTTCCGCTAACATTACTAGTAGGAACAATTGACAACGCTTCTATTCTTGCTTGTACCGTTGCTGCATTAGCGTTCCACGCGATAGGGGCAGTGGTTTCTACCTGTCCATCAACAATGACTTTTAAGTTAAACGTACCGCCTGTAGCACCTTGAGTAAGTGTCTGGACTTCGTCTGTTCCACCGCCTGTTAGCTCATGGCTAAACGCTGTAATTAACGGAACCCGCTGTGCTTCGAGGTCGTTTTGAAACGTCACCGTTACGGGAGTTCCAGGTAACGCGCCTCCGCTGCAAGCTACGTTATCGGCTCCAGCAGAGTTTTTTCCAATGGACGATAGCTGAACTAAAGCGTTTTTAATTGTCGTTGCGTCAGCGTTAAACGCTAAGTCAATAGTACGTGACCCGTTAAACTCAAGAAAATATGTACCAGCTAAAGGAGTACCGTCTACTGCTATTGTTTGTATTTCATTAACGCCTGCACCACGAGAAAGTATGACCACACAATGGTCGTCTTTGTCTACACCGAGAGTACCAAAGTTTTTTCCGCTAGCTGTAAACCCAGTACCGCTAGCTAATACGCCGTTGGTTCCAGAATCAACCAAGGTATCACTGCCGTCACCATTATCAGCAATGTATAGCTTTTGTTTCAGAGGAGCCGAGACTAGCGAGCGGTCGCTTGCTAGCGTAGGAAGAGTTCCAGATGAACCATCTGCACCGTTAGCTACCTTTGTCATAGTGCTGGCGTTAGACTGATACCAGAACTCACCGCCAGCAGACGCTACAAGAATGGTTTCTCTTTCACCGTCTTTGATGTACTGAATTGTGTCTACAAGACGTACACGGGCAGACGAGCCAGAGATTTGCTGGCTAAACGTCTTGCCTAATCCCGGCCTGCTTCCACCACGCTCTCGCCCTTCTGAGCGGTCATCTGTCCAGACGTTGAGCGCATCGGGTGTGGAATACGGAGCCTGTTTTTCGTAGGAACCCCGTTTGTCCAAACCCTTGACAGGCCAGGACAACGATAGCTGACGTTGTTTTGCCATAACCCATGATTAGCTAAGTGCTGCGGTGTCGTTCGCCGTAATGATCCACTTGTATCCACTGGTTCCGTTGGGAATGCTTGTAAGCACTACCGTGTCGCCAGCGTCACCAAAAGTAATCACTGTGTTTCCTGCGGTATTGCAAGCAGTAGCGGCTGTAACCGCACAATCGCCACCATCAGTTTTGAGGGTGAGGACAATAACCTGACCTGATTTAACAGGGTCTTTTAAAGAACGGGCTTCCGATGCGGCTGTAACAATTTCTACAACCGTCCAATTGCCTTCTGCGGTAATGCTACCACCAGCACCGGGATCGGCTTGGTCGAAATCCGCTTTAAGTAAATCCGCTGTAATTCTGTGACCGCTCACAATAGTCTCCTAATTAAAAGTTAATCGTATGCCAGCAACGGCGTCTGATGCTGTAATAATTTTTAGCCATTTAACCCCATCCAACGCACTTGCTGGAATTGGGTATGCTTTCGCTTGTGTTGCGCTTGTAATTTTAACGACCGTTGTAGTGGCCGAACACAACTGATTGTACGTTCCTGTTTCACTGTCAGACACGTAAAACTGAATGTCTTGCTGGGTCATCGAGGCAGGCGAAATAAAAGTGCCTGTTTCAAACGGACCAGCCGGAATAGGGCTGACGTTTGCTATTTCTGCAACTACGTCTGCGCTATATGTTTGTGATGCGTAATGATTGTTTGCCATATTACTTTCCTGGTATTACGCCGTTTACTTTGACGTAGTAAAAGTCTCGACGACCCGTACCTGTATGGGAGTCATAAGTGTCCTGCAAGGTACTGGGGTCGCTATTGGTTCCTAATGAATCAGGAGTGAATTGTCGCCTATCGTGGTGGACTGCTGCAATCAATCTTTCTACAAACTCCTGTTTTAACGTAGGTTTGTTACCATCGTCTAGACGTTTATTTGCTTCCCACAGACAGGCTGAAAGGATCACTTCCCCTAAAACCTCTCCACCCAACGGATAAGGGTTGGAATCATTGATTGTTTCAGGGGATCGGTTGTATCGGTATCTCAGTATGTATGCAGCATCAGGGATGGGATGGAACGTTAGCCTCCACCTTTGACCCTCTACCGTACTCTCTACTTCTGCCTTCGGAACGATAGCAAAATAGAAAGGTTTATTGGCTGTGTTGTCATTCTGCCGTGCTACCCGTATATCTGCCTCTGCTCGCTCTTCTATGCCTTGGTATCGCGTAAAGTCCGAGTCATAGGTAATCGGGCCATTGATTCCAGCGAAGTCGTCAGGGAGCAAATACCAGACTCTACGGAGGGTGTAAGAAGAACCCGCTGCTGCTGTCACTGAGGTGTCAAGCAAGGTAATCTGGGTAGCACTCTGATAGCTTGCTACAGGGTAGGTTGACCCACCCACTACTAGCTCTGCTTGCGTTGCATCCTCGGAAACGTAGGTGGGCCATGTACCCGTTGCCAACGTCACCACACCAGAAGCCACTGTTACAGTCCCAGTAGTGTAAGGGGCTGTAGTGGTAATAGTAGTGACGGGTCGAAGAAACGACCATTCATGGGCAAGATTTGCTCCAGGGATAGGAGCAGGTCGGTACACTGACCGAAGTGCTTGCCGAATAATGTGGTCTACGTCAGCGGTTTGTTGAGTAGTCCAGTTATCGGAATCACGGTCGTAACCAACCTCCATGCCGATTTCTCGCTGAAGGTCTGAATATTTAATTGAAAGACTTGATTCAGCCATTTATTGCCATTTTCTTTTTGCGGGCTATAGTCTTTTTCGGCTCCATGACAGGCTCCATCTTTTTAGGAGTGTAGTTATTGTACTCCATATAAGAAGAAACCGTATCTGAGGTTTTGCCAGCAACCTTCCACATTAAACAAAGGTCCGCCATTCCTTTATGATTTAAGTACCCACCGCCGGTAACAAACTTTGTCAGTTTATTTCCGTACTCTACGTGCTTCAGTAAATCTACAGGCACGTTAGGAGTCTGTAACATTTGTTGTAGCTGTTCAAATTGTCGCATCTGCACTTCCATAATTTCTCCTTAATACTAACTTCGTTGACGAACACCGGTCCTTCTTGCCATTATTACAGATTCGCTTGGCCTTCTATCCATACCTCTATGACTTCGTTGACGAACACCGGTCCTTCTTCCCATTATTTCAGCTGCGCTTCGCCTTTTATTCATGCCACCCATACTACTACTCATGCCGCCCATTTGGTTGCCGTATGCTGGTGATGGGCTGCCGTATGCTGGTGATGGGGCGTATGATGATGATGGGGCGTATGATGATGATGGGCTGCCATAGCTTTGACGTTG
>JGI24006J15134_10000542_pt1 | contig 23366 bp, 41 predicted proteins | sample LinPmetageLP53_FD_15134 | JGI IMG/M metagenome (IMG submission 15134)
TGAACGACAGTCCATCTTTGAACCTAGCGTTCATCTCAATCCGTCGATTTTCAACGGGGGGCATGAAACCACTATAATCATCAACCATAGCCTGCATCAGGGTGTCAATACCCTCTTCAAGGGTATCTGATCTCTTCACTACATTAACGGTCATATTTCTCTTCTTTCTTCAATTTATACCTAAGTATAGATCATAAACCAGTATATGTCAAGGAAAATCGTAGCCGCTAAGTCCTTGATTCTAAACGATTTTTTAAAAAAGTTCGATAATCTGTCCATCCATCATCTGTCTGAAACCCCCAAGTTCGGCTCCTAATACCATGCCAAAACAATGTCCAACAAGGTTTGTTCTCGTTTAGTTCTAACCAGTGCATATCTGTGGATTTTTTGATTCTCCATGATCCAGGCCCTCTCCAAAAAGTCCCCGTTGGTGTATGTTCGTGATATCCACCAGATATGATAAATGTCCCCCAATTCCAAGGATGATCATGCAAAATAGGTTCATCAGAGAGAAGAATTTTGTGAATATATGCGTTGAATGGCACTTTCACATTCTTCTCTAAATGTTCTGATTTTTCTCTGAAAATCAGATGATGTCGAATCATATACGGTTTTTCACCAGACCGATTATAGATGATTCGTTTTCTTGTCAATGGCATTATTCGTATATCCTATTATGTGTATTATTTACTTTAACAAATGTAGTGCATTTTGGCAAGTCTTTTAATCGTTTTGCTCCAACATAAGTGCAAGCAGACCTAATACCGCCCAGAATATCACTAGCAGTATGTTCAATAGAGCCACGGTAAGGAACGGTAACTGTCTTACCTTCTTCTCCTCTGTATTCTCTATTGGAATGGCCATGCTTATCCATTGCAGTCTTGGACGCCATTCCATAGAACTCCATACCGATTGGTTCTGGATTATCATCTTCAAACACCAACTTGCCATCACATTCTTCATGACCAGCAAGCATACCACCAATCATAACAAAGTCAGCTCCAGCAGCAAAGGCCTTTACCATATCACCAGATGAATTACAACCACCATCTGCAATGATATGTCCACCAATGCCATGTGCAGCATCAGCACATTCAATTACAGCACTCAATTGTGGATATCCTATTCCAGTTTTAATACGAGTAGTACATACACTACCACCACCAATACCTACTTTAACAATATCAGCACCAGCAAGAATAAGCTCTGCTGTCATATCAGCAGTAACTACATTACCTGCAATAATGGTTGCATTATTTCCAAGATGACTTCTCAGAAGCTTAATTGATTCAACAAAATTGATTGTATATCCATTAGCTACATCTAATCCAACAAATACAATCTCAGGAAAAGTATTTGCAACACCTACAATTTCTAAAATCTCTTCATTGGATATACCAGACATTACACAGAGATTGTTTTTACGTTCTACTTGATTCCATTTTTTACCATTTGTATTGTAATGTCTGGCAATACAAGTCACCATACCAGATTGACTTAACTTTTTATGCATTTCAAATGTGCCAGTGGTATCCATATTACTAGCCATAATAGGAACGCCAGTCCATTCTTTACCACTATGATAAAATGTATATGTTCTTTCTAGGTCAACATCAAATCTGGATGTAAGAGTTGACCTTTTAGGACGAATCAATACATCGGAATAATCTAGTTTGATATCGTCTTCAATTATCATCCGTTTGCTGGTCCTGGCGTTTGGGGATAAACATGATGCTCATCAACCATATATTCATCATTCCAATTGAATGCTTCCTTGACTACAGGAGCAGATAGACCCTTATACATTTGATGCAATTTCTTGTCCTTTGCAGCCACCAGAAGAGCTGCTTCACTCTCATGAAGACCTTCTAATAGTTGAACGAACATTGATTCCCGCTTGTTCTGATTAATTTGATTATCACCACCACGAATGAAATGATACAACTTGCGAGACTCATAGGACAGAGAAGAATGCTCTGTGCCTTCTGGAGCGTCATTGCGAGTATAAGGAACATCACCATCTGGTAACGCCCATTCAATCTTCGGATCAAAGGAAGACTTGATAACCATTCTCAAAGATTGATGATCATTCTCCCTTAGAATATTAACCTTATCTTTCTTAGTCTTGACTTTTGAAACCTTTTCCAAGATTTCTGAAATTAATAAATTCATTTTAAAATTCTCCTATAAATTCAGTGAGATTTCTCAATCTCTTTTGTATGAAATAATTTAGTAGTTTGCTACGATCACCATATGGAGCTTCCTTATATGTATTAATTATCTCTGAAGACAGCTCTTCTGGTGTGTATGTCAAATCAATCAATTTGCGATTTCTTTGATAGTTTCTTTTCACTTCATCGTTGGGCGCAACATCTTCGAAGTCATGTTCCAACCATGAAGCAATTTTCTTTTTAGTTAATGGTTTTTGTCGGAGGCCTTCAGTAAATGTATTATCGGGAGACAGAACATTTGGAACACCATCACTAGTGTCACCTTTAAAAATATGTTCTTTAAGATACTCGTCAGGATTTTCGCCATTTACTTTTTTCTTAGTGATCGGACTATACTGTTTTACATTAGGAAATCTTTGAAGTTGAATGAAATCCTTGTCTCCAGAAAGTATCATGATCTCTTCTGAATATTCCGAACAAAGAACACCGATAATATCATCAGCCTCTGCACCATATATTTCTATAAACTTATATGGCATATTATTTCTAAGCTCATCTCTTATCTCATTAAGACATGAAAAAATTGCGTTCCAATCGTGTGTGGATTTTTCTCTACTCTTTCTCCTTGAAAATTTATATTCTGGAAAATAGTCACGCCTCCAATAATGCTTGGAATCATAACACAAAACCAACTCTCCAAATTCAGATGAAAATTTGGTACGATACATACGCAAAGAATTTAGAATCATATGTCTTACCATATTCCCATCAATCTCTTTAGACTTATTCATATTTAAATGCATCATCATACTTGCTAAAGAAATCTGATTCATATCAACTAATATCATTCTGGCACAAACATATGAGCATTAAAACTCATACTCCTTCTCTCACCTTCACTTTTAAAGGGATATACAAAATGTTTTAACCATGAAGGAAATACTAACATTTTTCCCACCTCTGGTTTAAACTTCAAATTGTCACTTCTAAATACTTGGTTCTCACCAAACATAAATTCTATTAATCCATTTGCTGGATAGTGGTCCTCAAAATCTTTTTCTATTTCTTTGTGCATGTTAGGTGGCAATTTAAGATAGACAACTGATGAGAAATCACCAGTATGATGATGCCAAGGATTATATTCCCCGGCATATTGACTGACTACCCAGCTTTGAGTTAGATGAATGTTATCTAAAGTTGGAGTTGCATTACCAGCAATTTTCTTCCATGAATGATGAGTACCTTGATTTATAGATTCTTTTAGATAATTCAAACATGCAGACTTCATTACATTTAAGAGAAACTCTTTATTGTCTTTACCTTTTATGGGGATTTGAACTTCTTTATGTACCTTGCCGACCAGTTTGTGTGACCAATCCCATTCCACACTTGCAGCTTTATTATCAAGCACCTCGTCAGCAGTATTATTGATTGTGTCAATAAATTTCTTNGGAGCCACGGTTTCCATAATTGTAGGACTAAATGGTCTATGAAATTTCGGGATCGTTGTCATCATCATCCTCTAAATCTTTATTAGTCTCAATAAATTTTTCTAACATACCTAACATATTTAAATCAATTTGGCCATGAATAGTGTCATCATTTTCATCAATATCAACATCTACTAGAGCTTCAAGAAATCCATGTGTTAGATGGGGAATACCCATACTTCTATATATACTTCCTTTTGTCAGTTCAATTATTAGTCCTAAATCACGAATAAAAGATGGCTTTGAAACATCAACACCATTTTCACTCAACATCTGAACCATATGAATAATCAGGCTTTGATTAAGCTCTTCAGCAAATTCCATGTTTTCTTGCAATTCAAGAGCGTCCTCGTCAGGAATTTTAACCTTTTTTTTAGACTTTGGCCAAGGGCCCTGTATCACGTTTTTAGTTTCCTTTGCGTTTCCGTTTTTCTGGTCCGACATTAGAAATTCCTTTCTCTTCGTTAAACATTTCTTGAGTATATACACAACCCATATCTGGATAAAAAACACCTACATTTCTTTTAGGGGTTCCATCATTATAAAATGCCATTGCAACACAACGGTATCTAATTTTATTCTGTTGATGCTCACCATAAAAATTATCAATCCATTCACCATCTTTAAGATATTTTTGCATATTCCTTACATATCCTTCATGACTGGCTAATTGCGCTTCTGCTCCCTTCATTTTTTGTCTTACAGCACTTCTTGCTGAACTTGCAAGGTCTTTTTGAGTCTTAATCCAACTCTTAATTTTTTTAGGGTTCAGTGCATGATCTTCTGGTAAGTTCTTAATTGAATCATGAAATCCTGATTTACCATAGTCAGGATTTGTTTCTGCACGTTTTTCTCTCGCCTTTTCCAAACGTGCCGCAGCTGCTTCACGTTGATCCTCAGTCATTGGTTTACGTTTCTTACGAACCTTTGGTGCTTTCCAATTACTGTTATCAGTCTCAACAGTAATTTTCTTCTTCCTGGCCATTTTAGCTTCCTGTTTCTTCTCTACGTTTTTGCTGGTCTTTTTTATATCTACGAATACCAGCTGCTTTGGCACGCCGGCGCTTTTCACCCTTTGCTACAAAATGTTCTCGTTCTCTTAGTTCATTGAACATTCCATCCAACATCAACTTCTTCTTTAGAATTCTCAATGCCTGCTCGACATTGTTATTTCTTACATCAACTCTCATCTTCCAATATCCTTTATGTCACTCTTACTTATTACTTGATACGGACCTTTATTATAGGCCGGGGCAATAGTAAAATTATGTGGAATTAATTCTTTCTTCGGTGCAACACCCACTGGTATGTCATTTGACATCTCTGCTACATTGCGTTTATTGGCGCACTCGACAGGACTCGAACCTGTGACCCACGGTTTAGAAGACCGTTGCTCTATTCCAACTGAGCTACGAGTGCCAACAACTTTCTTTAAAAACTTCGCGTGTTGACGCTCTGCCTCAATCAAAGATTTGGGTTTCTTAGATTTCTTACGTTTACGAGTGCTTGTAGTTGTAAAATAAGCTGGTAGTATGTGCATTGTCACAAGTGTATCACGCTAGGTTAAATATGTCAAGGTTATTTTGTAGATTTTACTGAATCACGCAATGTTTTAGCAATTATATCTGAAATAAGGATAAGTTCTTTATCACCATCTTTACCAACGGTGGTATAGATATATCCATCTTCTTCCAACTTGTCTAACATTTTTGAAATGATAGGATCAAACATACTTCTTGCAGCAAAGTGACGACCGACATAATAACAACCAGCCATACAACCTGTTGCGATTAATGCATGTAGTATCGGGTCCATAACAATATTTATCTCTCTTATCAATGACTATATAAACTATACAGGAAAAGGAATACAATGTCAAGAACTATTTTAATTAAATAGCGCCCAAATACAAAATAAAATGAGGGAGCTAGTACCAGCACCCAAAATATATGCTTTTAGCAAGTCAATATCATGCCAAACAGCCACATTCTTAAAATATTCATCAGATGGCCCGTGGCCTGTCCTCAATGAAAAAAAGTTCTTACTCATTATACTCTCCTATTTGGTTGTTGCGATAAAGACACCATTCCAATCAGGTTCTAGTGGTTGGGTCTTCATAAATTCACACCTCTCAATCCACATAGTATAGTAATTTTTCATCTTACCGTCGAATTCATTCATCAGGTCATTACATAGTTGAATAGCATTATCAAACTTTTGAGCTTGATAATATTCATGCATCTTTGTGTGTTGGGTTTCTGGTATACTCCAATTAGTATTTTTCATCGTCCAATCTATATCACTTAGAACGGTATAGATTCGAATACCTATGGTCTTGCCCTTTACTGCTAGTTCATCAATCTTCAAGTAGAAGAAGTCATCTTTAGTTTTATCATAAGTGGCTTCACCAACCAACAGCAGACAACCATATTCCTTACACTTACTTTCAATTCTAGCAGCAGTAGAAACAGAATCTCCTAGTACGTCATAGCTGTGTCGTTTAGTGCTACCCATCTCTCCTAGATATCCAAGACCAGTATTGATACCAGCGCCCATACCTATAGGTGGTCTACCCTCTGCTGTAATTTTATCATTAAACTTTTCTACTGCCTTCAACATGAATAATCCAGTCTTGACCGCACTCTTAGGATGGTCTGGATCATCTATCGGTGCATTGTGAATATGCATACTCGCATCACCAATATACTTAATCACCATACCATTTGAATCTAGAATGGGTTGTGTGATTGCATCCATGTATCCATTCATAATTTCTGTAAGACCCTTCACATCATCACCGAAACTTTCACCCAATGGAGTAAAGCCTCGAAGGTCAGAGAAGCAAATACTGATTTCCTTTTTCATACCATCTTTGATTAACGATGGATTTTCTTGTAGTAATCTAACAACAGTTGGGCTCGCATAACCAGCAAACTGTTTTTTGATTTCCATCTTCTGTTTGTATTCTTCCATGAATCGCATGAATGCTGCCAGCGCCCAGACAATAAACATAGTAAGAACAGGATAAGACCAATCTACTAGATAACTATATTCAGCAAATAGATATGCTGAACCATAAAACGAACCAACAAGAAATAGTGGTAACAGTATTGCTCCAAACCACCATGTAAGCGTAAGAACGACAACTGTCAGAATTATCGCACCGGCCGCACTGATTGTTAATTCAGCAAGATCAGTCCAAAATGGGCGAGTTATGTTGCGTCCTGTCATCATGGTAGCAAGTGATGCGGCGATAAGATCGTGTGTCTCTATGACCCCCACAGGAGTTGCTACTGGGCTTCCTAGACCAGAAGCAGTACTGCTTAGTATCACAATCTTACCTGTTAAATCTGGCAACTTCTCATGCAATGGGTATGTATTTGTCTTCCATTGAAAATCCAACCATATGTTACCGTTAGCATCTGTGTTAATTATTTTGTATTTTGGTATGCGGATTTTCTCCACACCGGCAACACCAGTCTTCATTTGAAAAGATATGTCTGCTGCAGCCATTCGTAGGACTTCCATACTAATAGATGGATATAACTTTTCACCCACTGCGACCACTAAAGGCATACGTCTAACAACACCATCTGCTTCTGGTGAAATTACCATCATACCAACAGCTTGGGCACTCTCAGCTANTTCTGGAATAGGACCGACNACNCCGGGATATCTATACACCCAAGGTTTCCAAGGTTGTCCTATAGAAGCAACACCACGCACTACACCAGAATTACTGTTGTCATTACTAGGTATTTGTCCGATGATTGTAGGTGTATTTTCGAGTATGTCAGCAAAGAACTTGTCTTTACCACCTCGGTCTGGGTCAGCGAATAAAATGGGCACAACAACAAGACCAGCACCTGCTTCATAGAGCTTGATAATTTCTTTACCAAGAGTTTCTCTATCCCATGGCCACTGACCATATTCCCTAATCGTATAATTGTTAATCTCTATAGTAACTGTATTATCAAGAATCTGTGTTGTCTGATTGCGTTGATGTTGATCTAGTGCTTTCATACGCACCATATCTAAAAACCAAGGGTCAGTGAAACGTACACCACATAAAACTAAAATTACAATTAATGATAGAATCCACTTTTTCATATTAATCCTGTATTACTGAGACTGAACACCCTCCACTGGAGTAGCAAGTACCTGACATTGAATAATTTTGAGCGGCCGTAGAATTTTGTGAAAGTGAAAGGGAATATGGATCAGTGCCATTTGTCAAACTGATTGTTGCATTATGGGCACCAGAATTTTTTTGTTCTACATAAACTGTATGGTCATCTCCATTAAGTGTTAAGGTCAAATCCTTTGCTCCATCATTTACCTGTACTGTCCTTGCTGTGTTGTCATCACCATATATATATGCGGTTACATCATGGCCATTAAAGTTTCCTACACTTCCGTTTCTCTGTCCAATATTTAATATATTATTATCTCCATGAATATCTACCATCGCTGTATTATTACCACCTTCCGAAGTATCTGTGGCCCAAGATTGGGTTGCTGCTGTAGCAAGATTTCCAAGTTCTCCATAACCCTGACCAACTCTAACAGTGTTATTATCCCCATCAATATGAAATCCTTGATAATTTGAATCAGACAAATTATTCCTTGTATTTTTTTGTCTCAAATCAAACGTATTATCATCACCTTCCCAATCATATGCTACAGTCCATATGTTTTTGGTAATGGTGTTGTTCCGACCATCTTGGAATATGTTTACAGTTAAATCATCACCAGCCTGTGTAATATAAACCCCATTGGCATATGCTACACTACTCAGACTGATAGATAGTAATAATGTTAGAAGCGTCTTCATCTCTTGTTGTTATCTCCTGTACAGGCATTCCGCCCTGTGTCATATTAATTGTGTATCCATAGTCGTTTATCAAATCCAGTTCTACCGTACTGTTTCCAAACCTTCGTATGATGCGTGTGCTACTGCCATCAACTAAAGTATTGACTTGTGTTACTTTATTAAATCCACTTATTCTGCCATCGAACGATCCAGATTTTGCTTGAGCCTTAATAATTTGATCAAGAATATTAAGAAGTAAGTCTACATCCAAATCATTAATGTCCAACTCGTTAAATTTAAACAAGTCTTCTTCTAATTCATTCTTATCTAAATCCTTGAACTCTAAGAAATCAATATCAAGCAAATTCTTACCAGATTTAGATTCCTTCAATAACTCAATAATCTTTTCCTTCGGTGGCTTAATGATCAATAGATTGTTAATCTGATCAAGAGTAAGATCAAGGATTACAGGCTTCGATGGTTTACCCTCACCAGTACTGACATAAGTGGACTGAAATGCCTTAGTCATTAAAACAAATCCAGCACCACTCTCTACTGATATCTTACCTACTGTCCCGTCTTTGTTGGGTAGTAGGATAATCAAAGACTTACCTATTTCATCTACCGTCATACTGAACGCAGTTCCCAACACACCAATCCTCGCTGTCGGTGTCCGAATTTCCACGTTCTGATTACTCAGTTTCGCAATATTACCACTGGCATAACGCACTGTGCCAAGGGCAATGTTCATCACCAACTTAGACCCAGTTTTAGAATTGGGGTCATAGATAAACTCATCAATCACCAAGGAACTGTGTGCGCTCACTGATACATTTGTATCATCAACAAAAGTGATACCAACGCCACCTTTGCCAGTTCGCACATTGTCCTTGAACTCAATATCAGAACCCTTCTGTAGATTCGACTTTTCACCAGACCTCTCAACAGAAGCGTTCCCCTTGTGTTGCACCACATTACCAATAGCACCATAAGCACTGGTACTAAAGAGAATGAAACTAATCGTCCATAGTAACCGTAACATTATGACCTGACCCCACTGTTGTTATGGATACACTGCCATCATGGGCACCATCCTGTGTGATAGCAAATGTACTTGATGAACCCGTATGATGCAAAGTAGTATCTTGGTCAGCTGCACCAATATGTGTTGACGTTATAGTATTACTCGATCCAATTGCTGTAATGGATGTAATCTTCTTATCTGAACCAATCATTGATGCTGTACTGTTTTCATTAATAGTTACAGTATTACTACTACCTGTTGCAACAAGGTCAATATCTGCATCACTAGAAGCAGCTGAACTACCCACGTTCACAGTAGTCGTATTTGAACTACCTGTAATTGCTTGAATGATACTGTTATCATCGGCCGCAGAGTTAGCTCCAACAGACACGGTAGATGTGTTACTGTTACCTGCCTGATTGATTGTCAATGTTTGTGTTGCACCAACTACAGATGCAGCAATGGTGTTAGTGTTACCAACCTGATCAATGTCCAGCGTCTGATTGTCACCTGTTAGAGTAACAACCGTACCTGTAACACCGAACCTATTAGTCTGGCCATCTTGATTGATGTTCGCAGTAAGGCTTGCACCTGACTGCGTAATGTAAACGTCACTCGCATAACTCACACTGCACATAACGAAATAAGCGAGTATTGTAAGTATGCCCGTTCTCATCTGATTTTCTCCTGTTTATACGCCCATAATTGTTTTTTCTCACCTTCCCTTATTATTTGTATAACTGCTTCTTCGATTGCTTTTCTAACAGCATATGTAGTAGATTCATTGTCTGTTATTCCAGCTTCTGTTTCTAATAATTTAGTTCCCACATCCAAAAACTTGAATACGGTAGCAGACAACTTGGTACTCAGGATTGTCTTCTGAGTACTGACTGCTAACAACACTTCACCCGTCTGTACAGATATCAATCGCAGTGCGACTGTTACCATGTCCTTACGATACTCATCAGATATACCAATACCCAAATACCTTACACCCATACCACCTGTACTCGTATTGGTATCATACCCAACTATACCCCCTGTCAACAATACTCCCGCGAACAGTAGGGGCTTAATCTTTTCTGCTTTATCTCCTTCGTGCAACTTTCTTGTGTTTCGTATAATCTGTCGTTCTTTAAGAAGATTGTCTAATTCCATTCTCTCTATGACTTGAAACCACTCACCATTACCAGCCTTCTTCAAAGCTTGGATTAGCCATATGTCTCCACCTTGTGTCACTGCACTACTCAACAGTGCGAGTGATGCACTTGATTTTCTTTGTCCTGTAACGTCATTGAACTTGTACACAGCCAAAGGAACCTTACGCTCCGGCGGAGGCATATTTCTTAGTTCATCAACTAGCGGTGCAGATACATTCTTTGGTTCGTCTATTGGTTGAGTAGACGCGCAGCTAGAAAGTAAAGTCGCCAACAGGAACAGTGATAACAGTCGTACTACCATTTGGGTCCACTATTGTTAATTCTATGGTTTCAGTGCCCTTGATGTAACTTATCGTTGTTCCCTCAAAAGTAACTGTGCCGGATGAAGAAGCAGTTTCTCCAAACATACTATCCACTAACTGCTTCGAAAGTTGAGCGTAAATTCTTGACTCCACATTCTTCATAAATTTCGAAAGATTTGTATTTGCAGCATCTCGTATTAGCTGTCTTTCAGCTGCTTCCTTCTTTTCTTTAAGCGCCTGCTTTCTAGAGAACTCTTGGTTCTCAATAGTTAGAACATGTGCGCTATACCCTTGGCCACTGAAAGCTGGAGATTTCCATGTGTGTGTTAATTGATTTGAAAAAGCTACCAAAGGAAATACATTACTTGATGCAATACAAAAAAGCACTATGTAAAATACATATTTCATTTTTTTAATTTATCAATTTCTTTTTTATTTGCAGTAATTTTTTTATCTTGTTTGGCATCTAATTCTGATTGTCTGACTTCTATCCTTTTTTTATTTGCTTCTTCAAAAGGGTTCATCTGTTGTGTTTGTATCTCTATAATAGTATGCAATTTTTGGTCCAACCTAATCATGTCATTATCTAACATTCTCACCCGGTCAACTAAACTTATTAATGTGCTACTTGCTGCACCCAAGCTTGGTAATATATTATGTGTAACAAATTTCCACACATAATATATAAAATACGCCATCCCCACAGCAACCACTGTAGGAACACCATATTGATTAAACATATCAATAATAGCGGTAGTTCCCAAAATTAATCCTTCCTAGTATCTTCTTTTCCATCAGCCGCAGACAATCTGCGAGTATCGGGTTTAACACCTAACGCATGACATATAAGAGTATCAAGTCTCACTACCTCAGTGTTAATTGTTCTTATACGATTATCTAATGCACTAATCATGCCATTAAGACTAACTGCCCTATTGACAACTGAATCCAGAATATATTTCAAAAGTAGAATAATAAAGAACCCGCCGCCAATTACGGCCGCGATGGAAAAGCCTAGGTCAGCAATTAAATTAAATGCTTCCATCAGCGACTCCAAATCTATCGTGATTATATGACCACGATATTACTGGTACTATTTATAATATTTTTTTTAAAATTGAGACTTTGTTAATGTTTGTTTTAGAATTGAGACAAATACCATTCTAAGTACAAGTCTTCATTTAGAATGGAGTAATTATTGCAATTACCATAGGTTTTGATATGAGTATATACACGCTTTGGAGCATATTTTTCTACCATTGTTTTCCAGAAACTAATTGGTTCAACGGTGCAATGTGCATTTTCTCCACTTGGAAGAACTGCGATTGCTGGTTTAGTGCATATTGCAAGGAACACAAATTTATCTGCTCGTGAAAATATGTTATTAAAAATTTCGGGTAGATGTTCCCTCGGTATATGTTCCATCACATCTGTAGAATATATACCATCAAATGGGCCGGAAGGTAGTTCTTCGTATTCTGGAACAGCAGGATCATACAATGAAGGCATCACACCAAGTTCTTCATGGTGTTTCCATTTCGTATATTGTAACCCTTTACCACAACCATAATCTAATAGAGTTTCAGATTTAGTATCCTTTACTAAATCTACAATATGATGCAGCTGTGGTTTTAAACTATTGCCCGGATAGTTTGTGCTTAATTGGGCATGATATTGTTTGTATTGATCAATCCACCAGTTCATTATGTAGTCTCACAAAGTAATCTGCATCAACCAAAACAAGAGGTTTTGTTTTGTTGCGTTTTAGAACCACGATTGGTTCATAGTCACCAGAGTTTTCTTCTGCCTGTTCATATGACTTCCAGACATTAATTGCTTCTTGATTTTTGCACTCAATAGAATATGGAAACTTCTTTCTTGCTGCACGAGCCATAATCAAATCTTCACCCCCAGCGCCCATAGAACGACTTTCTATATCCTCTGGATGAACATCCAATTTCTCTATAAGCAAATTACGAAACCACTGTTGTAATTTTCGACCTTTTGCTTTAGCACTACTCGTTTTCATATTATGACCACTCCCATCTCCATGGCAACATTGACATATCTATAAGATTGAAATACATCTCAATAAAGTAGATACATATTATCAACATAGATGTTTTAAATATAAATCTATATGGTTGAGGTAGACTATTCTGCCACCTATTAAATCTACTACCTTGTATCTTTTCTTCCATATTGGTTTTATCAGCTATTTTATTTGCCCACCAATTTGCATCTAATATATTTTTTAACATAATCAATGGCCAAAAAATAAATTTAAGCANTTTTTTCATTTTTATCTCTTCACCATTGTCTCCAAGTATTTGCAATAATTGCAAAGCATGTTATTATATGTAGGANAATCCAAACAGTCCTGATTATTGCAACCCTGTCTGCTTTGTTATCTTCATCAAATGCTTTAGACCCAATGGCCTTACACCAATATTTCCACATCAATCATCCTCATCCCAATCTATAATTTCATCTTCAAGATCACTTGATAATTCTGATCCACAAAATGTACAATGAGAAATAATATAATGTCGATCACTCATAGAATGTTTTATAGAGAATTCTGCTTCACATTTATCACATACAACTAATTTCATTGAATTTCACAAAACCCCGCCGCACAAGCAAGTTCTTGTGAACCAATTGTCATATCTGTTTTTTCATACTCTGACAATTTACTCCACTCCACTCCCTTGGGCATTTTATCAAGAAGAATTTCATACTCTTCTTTTTTAATATCTTGATATGGTGCCTGTTTATATGTATGTTCTGCAAATGGAAGAAAACTAACACCACTCATAAAATCAAAATGTTTAAAGACCCATGCACCAACATCTAACCATTCGTTTTCCTTAACAGAAATAGTAACTGACGGCTTGTGTTCACACCAATATTTTTGATATGTCAACCATAATTCCAACTGTTCAATTGCAGACAAATCTGTACGAAATACAGCACCATCATCCACTTTCATAGGAAAAGAAAAGACAGATGTATGACTTGGATTCATTGCATCATCTTCTACAGGAAATCCAGAATCCATCATCATTTTTGTAAGGGGGTCTTTCTTGTCTCCACGCACTGTACGAATGTAGTAAGGATTATGTCGAGCATGAATACCAGATGCAGCGTCAACCAGCTGAGAGACTGTCCCTGACGGTTTAACACACGTTACAGAGACACTTTGATTGATGCCTATCTTTTTTGCAATCTCTGCATTCGTTTTGATTGCTTCGTTTTTCAAATCTAGTAATAGTTCAGGCAAATCGTGTTCAGGCGATTTACCATTAAGAAGTTTACTATCCATGATACCAGTAAGAGAAACACCAAGAAGTCTTTCCTCTTCGCAATTCTTTCTCCANGCAGATGAAACATATTTGAAGTTAACAAGAGTTGCTTGGAATGTTCCTAGAATCGTTGCAAGACGCACCTTTTCCAAAAGAGACTCCCGTGTATCAGCTGGGCGAACTACTACCTCTGATAAGTTACAGAACTGACGATTACGCAAAATAATTTCTGAGCATGGATTTGTTCCAAAGTCATAATCTGTAGTATTACGTCTACCACTTTGTTCTGAAACTTTCACAGCACTTTCACGATTGAAAATACCACGTTCACCAGACTTGGATTCATAAAGAGCTTTCCACTCATCCATGAATACACCGATATCTGGCTTCTCTGTATAACATGCAGAGTTGTTTGCAAGCGCACGCTGAGGTTCAGTACTCCACCACTGACCGTGTTTTGCTGCCCTCATACGATCATCTGATAGATTTGATAAACTAATAAGAGCAGACCGACGTACACCACCAACCACAACAATCTCTGCAATTTTACAAACAATATCGTGGCATTCAATTGAGGACAACTTACGGCCAAATGCATTCTTAAATATGGTGACTGCAAAATTAAATAAAGCTTCCAATGGTTCTGGACCTGATGCACGACCACCAAAAGTTTTCAAGGGAGCGCCAGCTAGACGAATCTTAGACAAATCCCATTTTGGAATCTGTCCGATATACAACATACCTACCAATTCCTTAAAGGCCTTTGCCCAACCTAGTTTACTATCTGCAACAGTAATCGTAGTATCAGAAATATGAAACTCATCTGCAATGGTAGGAAGCTGAGAAACATATTGACGTTCTACACTAAACCCAACACCAGTCCCATTCATCAATACATAAAGAATTTCATCAAATGATTGTGGGCGATCTACAGCAACATAAGAACAATTATACCCTGCAATATTTTCTCGTTTAAGTGCCTCTCCTGCTGTCATAAGACAACGCATAGAAGGCATCACTCTTAGAGACAATACTGCTTCCTCTAATTCTTCTCTTAGAGATTTTGTCAATTTGTAATTGTGAAGGTCTTTAAGGTGTTCAGTGAAAAAATCAAAATATCTTGCAACTGTTTCATCCCACGTTTCTCTACGTTCTTTTTCTGGCAACCATCTAGAATATCTAGACAAATGTATGAATTCTTGGTAGGATGTGGGCAAATAGTTGTTGGACATTTATTTATTTCCTTCTTTATTATATACGCTGAGATAACCCCTAAGAGGAGGCTCTATGTTGCTGTAGAAAAATGTATCCTTTAGTTGAATACATGTAAAACCAAATCCAGAAAAAAACTTCATCAGTTGTTCTTCATTAAAACGATAGGGCCCGGAATGAGTAGCTGGATTAAATCTTGCCTCATACGGACTTAATACTTTTAGAACGATATAACTGTCATCATGAGTTATCTTGCCAAGCATCTCAAAATATTTGTGTCTCTTATTCTTTAAATGAAAAAGATTGTGTATCAATCCTCTATCTAAAATAATATCATATTTCTCAGTTAACTTGGAATCTAATGCATCATCTATAATAAAATTTTTAACATCATATTCTAAAGCATCTACTATGTCCGTGGCAGTTACAAAAAATTCATTACCAAATTGATTTTCTATATAATGTGCTTGAGAACCATTTCCACAACCCAAATCTATAACTGTATATTTCTTATTATCAAAACATCTTTTTCTAAAAAAATCTGCTAAGTCTTTATCAAAAAGATCATAGTTCCAAGGTGGTTTTTCTTTGTCGTATTGTGTTTCCCATATTTCCTTCATTTATTTTTTTCCATTCCGAAAACCTCAATTGTGCAGATACCCCAGAAAACGTATTATCATCTATAATTTCTTGTATTTGTTTTTTCGTATACCCGGCCATGACCATATCATTAATATCTTTGTGTTTCATACTGTCAGGCCACAATGCAACTTTATTTCCCTTTTCAATCTGTTTTTCAATCTGTTTTAATAATTCTCTATTTCTAGGTTCGTTGTCAAAAATTACAGTAAAGTCACAATCCAATGAAGGAATATCTGCTCCGGCGGCCGCAATACAATTATCCAAAAATAAACTGTCAAACGGACCTTCAACTATATAAACATGTTTGCTTTTATCAACTCTATCTAATCCAAAAATCTTATCTCGTTCTTCTAATTTAATAGTTAGATACTTGGGGTTTTCTTTCCCAAATGATCTTCCTTGATATGCAAATACTTCTCCTTTCTCATCTCTAAACGGTATCAACAACCTTGGATGATCACCATCCAAGGAAGGAAATTTATTTGGTATTAATGTATTCGTGAATTTAAAAAATGACTGGCAGAGATACAAATCACAGAGTGACTTGGGTGGTATAAGTCTTTTCTCAATAATCTTTCGTGCTGGGTGGTCTTTGGATAAATCTGAAATAGGTTTGAGATTTTTAAGAACACCCTTTTTGCGAAAGACAGGAACATTGAAACTAAACTCCGGCTCAGGGTTGTTGGTCTTAACCCCACTTTTGTATCGTTCCATTATATAGTCTTTATGGATTTTTGAGTCTACATACTTGATGAGATTACCAAGGCTTGATCCTGTACCACAATTATGACACTTATAGAACAGGTCATTTTTTTTGCGGTAGACAAATCCTCTTGCCTTGGAACGAGACTTCTGTGAGTCTCCACAGTATGGACACCTAAAATTCCATAAAAAATCCCCCTTCTTCTTAAACTGAAGAAGTTGGGGGCCTATAATATTTAAGTATTTTGAATCAATATAAGACATAATGTTGTTTCATACTACATTATAATCGGTATAATGTCAAGTACTAAAATCAACAAATTTATGCAATATAAATCCTGCTACGATAGAGCTTCCTATAAGAACATGACGCCACTTTTCCAGAACACCTACTCTGGAAATCAGTTCATCTTTTATTTTTTGAATTTCTTTATTTTGTTGTTCGTGTTGTGTTGAGGCAGCAGTCATTATCTCTTTTGTATTAGTAGTAATACGAGAATGTAATTCATCTATCTGACGAGATAATTCTGATCTGCGAACTTCTATTTGTTCTTCTGCTTGAAAAATAGTTTCTTCTTGTCTTGTTATTTTTTCTTCATGCACCGCTAACATGCGGTGAATAGAGTTGGAAACGTCAGTCAACTTCTCAATTGCAACATCCAAACGATCATGTATTTTTGCTTGGTCTTGCAACTCTTTTTTAAGAAGTTTGACCTCCGTTTCCAACTCTGCCATAATTAACCCTTTTTCAACATAGACCATACGCCCCAAGCGAGGGCACCATATAAAATAACCTGTGTCAGTCCTAGACCACCAAAAAGTACAGCTGCGGCCGCTACGGCAGCAATTAGACCTTGATGGGTTGAACCTTCATTTATTCTATCTGCAATAAAATTGCTCATTTTGTTTCTCCTTAAAAGTTAAATTTGGTTTTAAAACCAAAGATTTCTGCACCCCTTTTCAAATTGTCATCATAATGCAATTCTCCATAGGGGGTTACACCGAAATCCATCACGTTGATAGTATATGATGCAGTAATTTCAATATCAGTAATCTTTTTAGTTTCCCAATTATATGTGGGTAACAAAGACATTCCTAGTTTTTGAAATCCTATAATCGCACCAAACTCAGTAGCAGTTTGCCCTGTATCATTATTATATGAAGTGTCAGTAACAATTGACGTATCAATTAAGCTCAAAGGATTTACTTTTGCTACGTCTTGAGCAAAAGCTGCACCTGTCATGAGCGAGGCAATACTTGCCACCAATAAAAATACTCTCATTTAGTTCTCCTTTTCTAGTTTCTCTACTTTGGCTTCGAGTTCTTCGATTTTCATGGCGACATTTGGATACTTTGTCTTCCAATTGTTTTCATCCTTTAAAATCTTCAACCCCAACTTTTTTGAAGCCCATGTCGAAACATCATCAACTTTCTTGTAGGTCCAAATTCCTAGTTTAGTGTCTGCAAACCAACTATCGGCAGCACTCCCAAGAATCGATCCTCCAATACTGCTAATTAAAAAAAACCACATTACTCCCCATCCCATTGTAAACAACAGATACATGGATTTTCCTCTGAACAATCACAAGGGTCGCAATCACATAGAGGATTTTTGCACTCGTCATTAATACAATCTATTCCAGTCATTTTTTTCTCCTACCAATCTGGGCGCCAGCATTTTGAACACCGGCATTTATTACACACTTCTATTATTATTGAATTTCTGTCACCATCTAACATTTCTTTTTTTAGAGGAAGTTCACAGTGAGATTCGTGACCACAATTATTACATGTAGACATCAATCCTCCTTTCTAGGAACTATAGACCATCTCCCAAACATTTTTACTGAATAGTATGCTGCAGCAATCTTCCATTTTGGAACAGATGGGTCTGCATCTTTCATAGCCATATGAAATACATTATCAGCAGCCTTCTTTGCTTTAGCAACTACTTTTGGGTCTTCAGAACTTAGTAGTCCTTGTGATTGTTCAGAACGATATTGACGAATACACTTATATAATAAATCATGAATAATTGCAGCACGAGCAACATCCCAAGGCGCAATAAATGCCCAGCAAATACGAGGAACAGATGCAAGGTCTGTAACAAAACCTTTTTTTACAGTAACCTTATGGCCCTTTACTTCAGCACCAACATCATTTAATGCATCCTCATCTATATACGGATTTGTATATATCAATTCTCTTGATAAAACCCATTTACGGGGTGGATTAAATTCTGCTTGTATTCTATTGGTAAACTTACCCATGTTAATTAACTCCTAGCACCTATTTAAATATCTTATTTAATTTCTTTTTGGACTTCTTTGCCGAAAGTCCAGCCGGTAATAAACACACCTAACAATACCGCTAAATGAAAGACGACGAGCTGACCGAACCATGCCCATGTGCCGATCCCAACAGAAAAAATAAGCGTCCACATCATAGAAAGCATTACCATAATTTGAAAGCGTTGAGCCTTAGGGAGGCGCCGCAAAGGGTTATGGTCAGAATCCATAATAATTTTATAGGTGTTGCCGATAGTATTCATTGCGTGTTCCTTTTTTACTCTTTAGGTTTAGATGACACAGCATTCTCATAATATATGATAATCTGTTTTTGTTGTTCTATATATCTTCTTAATTCAGCAAAGTTATAACTAAGGTTCTCGTAGTCCTTGATTGACAAAGCAACATACGAGTCAGCACCATTTTTCTTTTCATATTCTTTAATAAAATCTTCGTAGTTAACTTTCGAAACTACATAGATTTTTATATCATTGAGCTGTACTTGTTTTGGTCTTGCTACTATCGGAACTACTGTCTTTACTGTGTTTGTCACCGTCACTATTTTCGGTTCCGGCATCAGACTGCACCCCATTAGGGTCAGTGATGTCAGCAAGATCGTCCCATAAACGATTGGTCGCATTTTGCATCCTCTTTTCTATCAAACCCGGCTTCTTATTGGCCAAGTGTGTTAGGTTATGTTTCTGCAAAGTATCACGGAGTTCATCTCCATAATTCTCTGCTCTCTGCAATTCTTTTTGCAATTNTAAATTTAATTCTGCGTTTTCTGCAATACTACTCTGTAGAATTGCAACACTTTCTTCACTAATCTGTACAGCAGTTTCAAGTTTAGCATTGTTTGCAGTTAACGTAGTAATACGTTTTTGTGTATCCTTATAATATAGATACCCGCCAAAACCTACAGCACCAATCACACCCATAATAATTAAGAACAAATAAACTTTAATCATATTTTATTTCTTTTTTTTCTTCTTCGAAGATTGCAAATCAGCAACAGGCTTCATTGTATCAAACCCTTGACTGTATGCCATTTCGGCAGTTTTCTTTTTAATATTTTCAATAAATTTACTACCAGCAGAACTTTTACGTTCTAGACGTTTGTTTCTTGATGCTTCTAATTTAGCACGATGTTCTCTATATGATTTTGAACGACCATCAATCTTACCACTACGATCCATAAGAGTGTGTTTCTTTTTCTTTTTACGGTAAATGCCTGGTTCTCCACTACCCGGCCTATCGGGATGATCTACACCTATTCCAGCAATGTTACCACCACCAACTGAATTTGCTGGGGCATCTTCCTCTATTCCAGTGTAAGGGGATACCGTTTTCCATATAGTTTTCATTCTTTGATGTCCTCCAAGCTTACATAGATTTTTTCTTGTGTTTTCATATGTATAACAGGAAAAATTTCAATACCTAATACTGTATCTACAGGAGCTTCATCTTCAAATGCAACAACCTTATCTCCTTTTTTCGCAGTAAGCTCTTCTTCTTCCGTATTTAGAATATCATTGACTAGAAAATAATCTCCTTTTGGAAGAACTTCACCAAATCCAATAACCTCTTCTGAAATACTGTCATCAATTTCGTAACCCTGTTCTTTAAGATACTTCATAAATTCTTTTTCAAACATATCAGGATCGTCTACAGATTCCTTGAATGTATCTTTAAGAAGGAATAGCGCTGCAGCATATGTTCCCAATTTAGTTCTAAGTCCAGGCACCTTATCAAAAATTTTCTTGATATTGAATACAAGCTTATGAAGAATTGTATATGAATTCTTTTCTTCTGGTGTTCTTAAAGGTTCTGGTTTTGTTTGACGAACTCCACCAACAGGCGCAGGCATCACACGATTACCAGTTTTATCAATAATACCAAGCTTGAACGCCTCTGTTTTTTCAAAAGGCGTTACCAATAACTTTATGAATCTATATGTAACAAATAAATCTATCGCTCTGCCCATTATAGTTTTCCTAAAATTTTTAGAACATTTTTGTTCTCTATTACGTTTGACAATTCATCATCCCTTAATATATTTAGGAATAATAAAAAAGACTTGAGTGTCTCCCAATACTCTCTTTGTATTTTAAAGAGCAATAGGGTCACGCAAGCCTCGGCACCAAACAAATTATTCAATACTATGATATGATTTAGAAGCAACCTTTCTTTAAGAACACCACTATCTTTGTGCTTTCTCAATAGACGTTTAATATACTTAAACCTCTTCATATCATCATGAAATTCTTTTTCCCCTGCACACTGAGGGTTGTCATAATGTTTAATTGCAAACATAACAACATTATCACTAGTTATATTTTCATACATTTATTGAATGCTAGCAGACAACCTACATGAATTATCCTCTTGCATTTCATAACCAACAACTAGCTTGAGTCCACCCTCCACTTGATGAGAAATGCCGTCATCGACTTCAAACTCATTATATGGAGTGGTTAAACCTTTACCAAATCGGCCACCAAACGAAGTTAGGGGCAATTCAACGGAACCACTTTCACCTTCCATCATAGGAACTTCATCAAACGAAAGTCCAATTTTAGATAACGAACTTCTCAAATTACTAATAGCATCTTCTGGTAATACATAATTACCAGCAATTGTTCCTACCCATGCATTGAGTTTTTTAACAACAGCCGGGTCACTATAAACACTCATGTTCATATTTTTGTCTAAAGCTTGATCTTGGTGGGACGTATTAATACCACTTTCTTTAAGAAATGATTTAAAGTTTTTCATCTTTTTCTTCCTTTGTTTCTACGTCACAGGGTACTGAATCTCGAATTTGTTCTTCCAACATTTCAGCCTTCTTTTTTTTAAGTAGTTTTTCAACAGGTTGGCCAACCCAGTCACCCCAATTAACTTCTGAAAGAACATCTGCCATTTATATCTCCTATAGTATAGGGGGAGAAGAAATTCCCCTCCCCCCATATAGATATATACTAACCAAAATTAGTTAGCAAGATCAATAAGACCTGTATCAGTAGCAACAGACTGCTGAGACAGAAGAGCCCAACCAGTCGCGCCTGACCACATCAGCATAGCTGTGTCGCCATCGTCAACAAAGTCAAGATCAGCAAAACCAAGGGCGTCAGTCACGGCGAGAATGCCGTTACCACCATCAATATCATTGATGATAATCTTGAGCTGACCAATAACGGTGCCATCAGCAAGAGTTGAGGCAACATTGGTGCCACTGGTTGCAAGTAGAGTCAACGCAGTTGTAATACCAACAGCGGTTTGAATGCCATCAGTGATGTTCTCAACCGAATTCGAAAATCCGATGAAAGAAGGAAGGTTATTAATCAGATTAGTAACCGAAACCTTCTTGTTGATTGGTGTACCCGTGGGGTCATCAATAACATGAAGCAAGTCAGCACCGGCCACACCTGTCGAAAGGTCTGTAAGGGCTGTAATTTTCTTATCTGCCATTTTGGCATCTCCTTGTAAAAACCCCCAGACCTAATTGTCCTTCGGGGGGAATACTACTGATGGTATTAACTATACTTCGTCACNGACGAAATCAAGGNCATTCCCATCATCACTAACCGTTTCCGGTTCTTCATCATCTAATCCTTTAAGAAACATATCACACTGCTGATATGCACCTGTAAGCGCATTTAGCAATGCAATATCTTCTTGTTTCTTCTTATCATTATCTGCCATCCGTTGTTTGACAGAATCAATATCATTCGTTAGAAGGGCTTTACGCTCTTCAATATTTTCTCTCGTAATAGACATTTTCACCTCACCACGTTTAATACTTTTGCAATATTATTTATAAGACTTTTATTAAGCAGCTGCAACTGTTATACCATTTAATACATATGCAGTCCCATCAGTACTTCCGGCTTGTATATATGTTGCAATACCAGATGTTTTATCTTCCAAGTCGATATTATCGTTTTCATCGGTCGAACTTCCATCTGTCCCGTCCAATACTAGGTCATCAGAACCTGTTTCCTGAGCACCCTGCTCCAAGAGGATATCACCACCCAATGTTTCACCTACGCGAGCAATTGTAGTGATATCAGAACGACTTGCATATGTAGGCCCTGCAACTGTCATACTAAGACCATCAGCAATAACTTCATCACCACCATTTGTAGATGTAAGTAATACAATATCGTTTGCAACTGTAATTGGTTCACTAACAGTACAAGTTGTTACAGATGCAACAGCTGTAATCGTCAGTGAGTTATCAGTTGAAATTCCTGTATT
>JGI24006J15134_10000545_pt1 | contig 23253 bp, 43 predicted proteins | sample LinPmetageLP53_FD_15134 | JGI IMG/M metagenome (IMG submission 15134)
TAGTATCTTTCATGGAGAATCTGGTGAGCTACGCCATATCGTGCAAACACGTTAGATGCCAACGATAATGACATCATTGAGGATTATGCACTAGCTGCTTAGTCGCTCGGGGTTTTAAGAAGGTTTCCTAGCAACAGAATAACCTTCACCATTATTCTTCATCGTTTCTAAATACACTTCTATACAGCTCATCTATTCTTTTTAAGTTAGGATGTTTATATATCCATTGACCTGTACTTGGATCAAAATGATTCTTAAACCATTTGTCCATTTTTCTGTTACCTGTTGACACAGATAAATCTACTTTACGACATTCTTTATCAAAGTTTTCATCAGACATAATACTACTATCTTGTATTTCGTAAGCATAAGCTGCAATTGATAGTTTAATTCTTCTTCTTATCTCTTCTGATTTTTTACCACGTTTCATTTATTATTCTCAGTGATGCATCATGGCATAACTATATGCCAATCTTTCCATATCTTCTTTTCTTAACATCTCCACATATGCAGCTTCTCTTTTTTCGTGCATAACTTGAGATTCGTATTCTTTGTAGTATCCCAAGTCTTTGAGTTCATATGCAGCTTCTTGTAACTTTGCTAGTCTCTGAATAAAGACCATTGCATAGGAAGATGGAGCAGTTGGAGTTGTTGGAGTTGTTTCAGTGATACCACCATAACAATTTGGAGAAAACCCCATCAGCCATAAATTAGTTCTCGATGCATTTTCATTTATACTATCAAGAGTATTCTGAAATGCAAGAGGGTCACTCTCAAAATCAAAACAAGCAAGAATGATAACATCATATATGTCATTCCAATCAGACTGAATAGATCGCACTTCTTTCGCATAGTCTTTATAAGAGAACCTTACAGAAACCTTATTACTATTCCATGTATTCTCTGCATAAGGACACATAGGTAAAGACTTGCCGTTTTTCTTTTCTAAAGAGTATTCACTCCAATCACGAATCTGTCTCTCTATATCATTCTCTCTTGAGTATCCTAAGTCTAAGTGACTACTCCCTTCTAAATCATCGCCCACTAGGTACTCCCCCTTTTACAAAATCAATTACACTATCTACTCGAAAAGAACGCCAACCTTTTGCATTGATATCCCAAGTTGCTATAACATTATCGTTTGGTTTCTTACCTGTTTTGTTGTAGTAATCAACAACTTGCAAGTTTTCTTCAAGAATGTTTGGTTCGAGTGTACAAGTCATCTTACGAAAGTCACCATTAACTTTTGTAAAATCAACCACACATATGCTTTCTTTCAACATCTTCACGTATTCTTCTCTTTGTGATCTTATCTGTAGCTGTAGTTCTTCTTCACGATTCATCATTTAATTTCCTCTAATTTATTTACAATAGCATCTCTTGCGCCCGTATCCACAAGAGTCTTTCCTAGTTGGGGTAAAACATCATATGTAGCAATAACCCATCCTAAAAATATAAAAAATACAATTCTTAACACGATCTATCCCTGTAAATGAAAGTCGATATTTTCCTCTTCGACTCTTTCTATATCATCCTCACCACAATATGCTCCATACTGTATCTCTACAATCTTCAAAGGTTCACCATTTAAAGCATTTGTTATTTTGTGATATTTTCCTATAGGAACACTAATAGTGCTATACCTATGATATTTCTTACTGTCAGATATAGAGAAGTCTGCATCATCACATAGATTAACAATAGCTACTCCCTCACTGACAAACCATAACTCATTTCTATAATCATGTTTTTGAAAAGAGATTGATTTACTTGGGTCTATCGTCAGTTCTTTTACCTTAACGTGACTACCAAGTGTTCTTTGAATGTCTTGTTCAAAGGCATAATCAGTGGGAATATCAGAGTGCATTGCTCTCTGCATTGTGGCCTTCTGTAATATTTCTGCCGTAATCTTTGTTCGATTNGGTTTTTCAAGATCATTATGAAGAACTCTATAGTAACCCCAAGGTCTAGCTGTCTTTGGAAACTTCCATTCTTCAAGAATCCAACTTGAGCTATTCTTCTTATCTTCTCCACCAAGACCGAACTCAAATTTAAGGTTTTTATCGTCTATCTCCATCTCTGGACTGTTCTCGCTAGTACGATCTCCACCATTACCAAAGATGATTTCATTCTCTGGACACAGTTCTCTTACTTTTCGTATTGCATCCTTTGCAGTATCATCTGTATCATCAAATCCAATAACGGCTCCAACAGCATACATACTGGTCAATATTGCTTTTCTTTCTTCAAATGGTAGAAAATATTGACCCTTCTTTCGAATCAACCAATCGTCACTATTCAATCCGACAACTACCATTGCAGATGTACGCATGGCTGCAGTCAAATAAGAAACGTGTCCAGAGTGCAATGGATCGAATCCACCTGTAACAACAATAATTGATCTATGAGGAAATAAAGATTGTTGTCTTATTATGTCTTTATTTACTTTGTCTGCTATCATCATTTAATACACCCAACTCACAAAACTATATCTTGTGCCTTTCGTTACAGGTTTAACCATGTGAGGATAGAGGAAACTTGAAGGAAATATAATAACATCACCTGTTTTTGTTTCATATTCCTTATCATGGAACATCAATTCTCCACCCTCGTAATCATCATTCAATACACCGATTATACTCAATACAGGAATACCTTTTGCTTTTTTGTCGCTCTCCGTAGTGAATAGACTGTATATGTGATCACAGTGTATAGCCATTGTTTGTCCAACTTCGTATTGATTATATCGAACCAAAGAATAGCCAGTCCATCCATCAAACCATTCTTTCATCTTCAATCCTATGATATACTTGTAAATCGTGGAATGAAGTTTGTCCATGATAGAATCGGTCATAACATTACGTGCATAACCAACACTTAACTCTTTATCGCCCGATATATGAATTTCCTTCTTTTTATTAGGTTCATAGAAGTTATGCTTTGACCATTCAATATCTCGAATATTCTTTACAGCTGCACCACAAAACTTTTTTGAGAAAACATTTTGAGTTCTTATATAACTGTTTAGATTCATATCCATCATTTACAATATCACATATTTGACAGAGAAGTCAATAGATTTTTCCATTCTGCTTTACGAACATCCCAAGAATAGAAACTGTCTGCATATATTTTTGACAGTTGAAGTCTTTGTTGCATATGTTCGTTCCAATATGTGTTTATGACCTGATCCAGAATACTTGCAAATGTATTGGCATGAATATTCTTATCTTCTTGCAATTGATACATCAATGCAAAGTTAGCAGTTGTCTCTGGAAGGGCTGCATGGTTTGGACAGATGATGCATAACCCTGCACTCATTGCTTCCATGGCTGCAATACAGGATGTCTCTGGCCATATATTTGGATATGCAAAGATGTGTGCTTTCTTTAATGCTTCTCTTACTACGTCATTTGGTTGAAACCCATGATAGGTGATTCCCTCATGGTTGCGACACATTTCAAAAATAGGTTCGTACTCTTTATCTCTCTGAGGCCAACCATATGCTTCGAAACTTGAGTATACATCCAAGTGTATTTTACTCTTATACTTCTCATACAGATGCTCGAACACAGGAACAAGTATCTCAAGACCTCTATGAGGCGTTGTGTGATAGATGAGATTAAGAGTATCACCCTTTTCTTTTTCGTGAAACTCTATAGGTTCGATTGCATTTTTAAGAATACAAGAGCCACTATAAGGAATACCAAGTCCCTGATGATAGGTTTGAAACTGATAGTTAGAAACAAAGATAATTTGTTTGAACCGATTACGATTCAGCTCATGTTTTAGATGTTGACTCTCAGGGTCATTGTGAGTATCGTGACACCAGAGAATCGGTATTTTGTCTTTGTCAATNTCTCGAACTCTTGAGCAAATGATTTGAAACTTATCATATAAGTCTTTGTCCATAAAAGATGCAAGTTTTCTTTGCATCATCTCAGTTCCACCATTTGCCTTGACGTTTAGTTCATTCTTTTCTATATCGTCATTCAATCCACGAATTATAAGGTTAGTCATATTCACTCCAAAAGGTTGAGGGGAGCCTTCTGACTCCCCCAAGGGGAGCCTTCTGACTCCCCCATTACACTTATTTATTATGCAGCTTCTGCAAACTGTTTTGCTTTTTCAAGAGCAGAAACTTTCTTTTGACGACCTTTACCAAACCATGCGGATTGTAAACGTGTATCTTGAGAGACACCTAATTCGTGATCTATAAGATAAGTAACCGAATTAAATGCTGACCACCAAGAACCTTCACTCAATTTTGCTCCAGGCTGTGTATTCACAGTTTCTAGTGCAGCTTCTGCATTACGAGACATATCTTTTGATCTCTTGTTTGCACCAGCAATCGGAAATACTTGATTGTAGTAATCCACGATAGAGTCTTTGGTATAACTCTTTGAAGAAAGAAACCTAGAAACATCTGCATAATCTTGCATGAAATCAGTTGCAAGTCCAAGTGTTTCTTTTACACTATCAGCATCAAATACTTGTCTGTGATTCATTCTTGCAGCTGTATCTATATTAGAACTTAATGCATATGTAAGAGTATTATTGCAAACAACACGAATTGGTGTAAATCTAACTTCAATGGATGTAGCATACTTGTGAGGATTTGAGAAAAGAAGATATCCCTCTACATCATCACCATTGGTTACTGTAAATCCATCTTTCAGTTTTGCAAGACCCCAAACCATACGACCATTACTAAGTGATCCAGCTGTGTGCATCTTCATGTCTCCAGCCATCACGAACTCATTAAAGAACTCAAATGCTTCAGAGTTCTGAAGAGGTTTCCATCCATCTCCAATCGTTGATAGAATAGTCTGGTCACTATCTCTTACAAGCACCTTACGTTTTGGAATCTCAATTTCNTTGTTNTCTGCATCTCTATAATACATTGGTTGAGATGAGACAGTCCAATCAAGTCCTGCTTTGGTAAGCATTTGATCAGGTGTTAGGTCATCAATTACCTTAGTTCCTAATCCATGCCAAGGAACTTCCCCTGCATATGCCATTGTTTCTACATTATGAGCCATTTGACTCTCCTTCTTTCATTGTCGATAATCTTATTATAACTTACTTATACTCGTAAAGTCAATACTTTTTTCAAGAAACTTTCTTTTTACTTCTACGAGGCGGTCTTTTTGATATTTGGTGTAGATGCAACTCCCCCTTTTCATCAAAAGAGAATTTCACATAACCCTTTAGAACCAGATAGTCCAGAGTGTTCTTATGAGCCTCTAGTATTGCTTTCTTGAGCTCACCTTGTTTTGAGATATAGCCCCAATGATAACATCCAATCATACAGAGCAATGCAAGTAGCGTATGTGTTAGTACATCAATTTCCATATATTCCTCTCTTTATTCCTGATGAACGATTGTTTCTAATTTCTGTACAGGCATCAGAATATTTCTTCCACCTTCGAAGAATAAATGTTCCAGCTTCCCATCTTTGTTTATCTTTGTCATTGTTCAACCATGTACACATTGATAGTGCTTTAACCATATTTTTAGTATACAACTTTTGACATTGTGTTCCTAAAATATCAATTGCTTCGTTCATATCCATATTAATTATCCATATTTCCAATGTTCTTGATTGCCGTACAACCTATCAACACCATAAGGGCTTTTCTTTCTGAAGGATCGTCACCACTTTTTTCTTTGACCGATTCCAAATATTCATTCGTCATCACATTTACAGACTCTTTCAAAGAGACAGATGGATTAGCTGCACGAAAAGATCGAATCATAGGATAAAAACATCTTTGAACATCTATAAAATATTCTTCGTAAATCGAATCATCTTTAGCATTTTGAGGCACTTCACCAATTGGTAGTATTTCCTCAAGTTCAACTTCTTCCATTTATGCTTCTCCCATCATATAATATCCATTTGCAGCCACATTCATAGTACCATCACCATTACAATAAGTTTGGTATAGTTCTGTACCTGTAAAGTACTCACAAGCATCGCAATACTCTTTGAAGAATTTTACAGGAACAGTCGTTTTTATGGGCATCTTCCAATCAGTCATATCTTTCGTCAAATAGTCAAACCTTACTCTCAAGTTTGCTTCGTAAACTTCACTAACAATCATAATATTCTCTTTAGTCATACTATTTCTCCTCACCTACTTCAACTACTACTAGATTTTTACCAAAACCCTTTTTCTCCATTACTTCCAACTGTTTCTTAGCTTCGTTATAAGTCTCAATTTCTTCAAATAAACCCCTAAGAATAACACCATTAGTATTTTGAACTGTGTACATCAATTAAACTCCTGTTCCTGTAAACACAACAAAAAACCCATACATTGCAACACAAAACAAAATTGCACCAGCAATATCTAATACTGTATTAAATTTCATATCCATAGTCTCTCTTTCCTTTTTCCTGACTTCATATTCATTATAACAAACATTTAAGCCAATGTCAAGTACTTTCTTGAAGAAAGTTGTCATTTTTGTCATTTTTATCTTCTTTTTCCTGTTTCTGGATCATTTGCTTCTTTTGTGGTCAAAACCTGTAGTCCACCCTTGTTATATGCCTGTCCAATGACGGCATTTCCTGTATATAAGGGGGCTTCTTTTTTAGGGGCAACTCCACCAACATCATTAGAAAGACTCGGATAGTTAGGAGCCTGTCGAGCAGGAGTAAAAGACGAAGCTTTGACTCCCTTCAGAGGTTGAGAACCTTTATATCCTACTTTTTTGAGATATTTTTGGTGAGCATCTAGGGCCGACTGCATCTTAACAGTGACCCTTTTTGCCTTGCGTTTCTTTTGACTCGTAGTCGTGTAATACATGGGAAGTAAATGCATACCACCACTCATTTAGCAGCTGCATAAGCTGAACAACTGGCTGCAAAGAAGTCATAGTCATTATAATACTTATCAGTAGGATTAGACTTCAACACGCCGGCAGGATTCTCAGGATTCTCATCGGGAAGATTATCAATTCTTTCCTGTTTTGCCTTCTGAAACGTATCTTTCTTTTCTTCAAGAAAAAACTTAGTTGTAAGAACATATCTTAGTTTCTCCCGATCAACAGAATCTCCCTCGAAGTTAATTCTACTGTCTGTCTCCATTCCAGCATATTCGAACTCATACAGACTTAAAGCAAACAACATTGAAACACAGTATTCGATCTGAGCTTCATTTGCACCCATATCATATACACCACCATCACCATAGAAAGACAGGCAATATGCAGTAAATTGTTCGATCTTATAGCCTTCAATCTCTTCAATAACATTATCTGTATTTTTAAATTTATAAGAGTCTTTGTATTCTGTTTTCATAATATTTTCCTTTGTTCTCTATTATATTACTATATTAACAGGCATTTGAGGTAATGTCAAGAACTTTCTTGAAAAAAGAATCCTTATAAATCAATAACTTAGAAAAAAGATGAATTTTAGGCCATTTATTACCAAAAAAACGAGATAATCCCCATAAATCAAAAATAAACCACACACAGAGATATCTCTTCCTGTGGAGTGTATTTGTATATGAACCACCTTAGATGTCTCTGTGTGTGCATCCTAGAGGGGAAAATTTTAGAAAACAACCCCAAAAAAACTTTGTTCCAGACAAAACAAGGGCCCATGCAGAGAAAGGAAAAAACCCACATAGACCCTTGAAACAGTACTATTTCAGTCTGTTTTTTATCCTAGAACAGCTTATGAATAAGCATAATTCCCATCAGATGATAGGGCTCTCTGTCCTGCAGCAATCACTGACTTGGATGGAGTACCGACACGATAGGATGTACCAGCCTTAGATTTATTGGTATAAATCATAACGCCTTCATTGCGAAGTGTGTCGATCATTGCTCTAGGAGATGACAGGTCAAAGCGTGACCTAAGTGTTTTCCAAGTAACATCTCTACCTTTTGATAATAGATTCAGTACTTTTGCTTTCTTGGTTAGTTTAGCAGCCATAATATTATAGTCTTTCTTACAGTTTCAGTTTTTAACAAATAATCATCATTGATTACATTTACTAGTATAACAAGCCATTGGAGGAATGTCAACCCTTTTTTACAGGTATTTCACTTTTTTTCACATATTTTCTCAAAAGTACCTCTTTTATGTCTTTCCAATACTTATTGGCCCATTCTCCCTCTTTTGTGTTGGAGATGGCAAATTCGACATTTTGGAGCAATTCTTCAATTGACTCTGATGGTTGTAAATCGAAAGTAATAGTAAGCTCCTCATCTACGAGTTCTACATCCCAAAGTGAGTCAGTCATGTGTATTCCTAAAATAGTTTCTCATTTAGTACCCTAACACTATCATACTCTTCTTTCATAGTCAATAGTTTTTCTCTCCAATTTGAAGGATTATCGAGAAATATTTGAGGATGAGAATCATCAGGATTTGCTATCATTATCACTATTTGGGGTATTTCCATACCATAGAGCTCCTCAGCCATCGTTGCATAAGCAGTTCCTTGAAGAAAGTAATTGTCAATCCACTGTTTCTTCTTTCTTCTTCTTGAGGTCTTAAAATCGACTATCGTGGGTCTACCTTCCCATTCACAGAATAGGTCAGCAGTTCCAGCCAGCCCGAGAGTCCTACTGTGAAGAGGAATTTCGATACCATAGATGTTCGTTACAGTGTCAGTCATACTATCACGTAGGGAATAGAACATATTCATCTCTGTTGGATTCTCACGAACAGTGTTCTTTAATCGCTTCTCCAGAGGAAGAGTATATTGTTTTGATATACTGTCTTGAAGATAGGTTTCACAGTGTGCATGAATACGAGTTCCAAGCCGTGCAGCCTTTCCTGATATTCGATTTGCAACTTCCTCTCCAACAGAACGCCTCCATGCGTCAATTCCTGCTTTAGAGAAAGTTCCTAGAAAAGAAGTAACCGAGACATACTCATATCCATTATGATCACGATATACTCGACCACCATCAAAGGTTATCTGCTCTAGTTTTCTTTCTTCAAGTAAGCAATCATGCATAGCCATGTTTCATCTTTCCTATTATATAATTCTTCACTAATTCGCTTCTCACAATGTCCGAGGTTTCGAACTCTATGGAATCGAAGTCATCTAATGATGATACTATATTCATAAAGGAAAGTAAACCCTTTTTTTCAAAATCTTTTTGTAAATCTGTCTGACGAAAATCTCCTGCAAGAAGAAGAGTACTATTTTCTCCAAGTCTCGTCATAATACTGTCGAGCTCGTGAAAAGATAGATTCTGTGCCTCATCTACAAGAACGATACTATTGCTCATGGTTGTTCCTCTTATATACGAGGTTGTCATAAACTCAATCATTCCTTTACCCTTGAGAGAGTTGTATGCGTCATTACGACCGAAGAGCTCTGCACATATGTCAATGTATGGATATTCGTATGACTCTGCCTTTGCAGTTGCAGTGCCCGGCAGAAACCCCATATCTCTTGTGGGAACGGCAGAACGAACAATAATGACCTTCTCTGCACCATTTTCGTTTTCGAGTATATCAGATAGGGCCAGATATAGAGCTATAAATGTTTTCCCAGTTCCAGCAACTCCATGAAGAACAATGTTCTTATCTCCATAGAAACTATCGAAGGCTCTTTGCTGTCTTGAATTTTTTGGAATGACTTCAGTTAATAAAAGTGAGTTTTTTGTTTGCCGTAACTTCCGAAGCTGTCGTTTTTCTCTCTTAGAGAGATTCTTTACAGAAGGAGTATAATCTAATGGTGACCATTGATTTGCGTGTGACGACTTCATATTTGTGCCTTTGTTTGATGGTTAAAAAGACATAATGTACTTTTATATTGCTGCGGCATCTCCTCTTGCTATTCTTCTATTGCGCCATTTTGTAACGGCAGTGCGAGTTTTAGATTCTTTAATAGACTTAGAACCATACTTATTTGCGTGTTCAGATGTTGGATGAGCTTCTGCAATCTTTGACATAGTGTCTTTGAAACCACCATCAATCTTTTTGTTGTAATCGTGTCCAGAGATGAATCTTGCAGAAGTCACCACTGGTTCTATATGAGGATTGGATTCGAGATACTCAGTTCTCTCCTTAATCTTCATAAATTCGTCAAACTCTTTACCTGTTTTGGTATTTTTAAATGAATAAGTGGGCATCTTCTTCTCCTTCACGCCTCTCTTCTACTTCTATCTGTATTTTCTTACAGGCATCAGTTGTTGAGGTTTTAAACAAAGCTGGTATGATTGCATGAATCATGGCCTTGACAGATGCAACTGCCAATAGGTATGATAAGTAAAAAGAGAATCGACCATGATCTTCCCATGACGTATCATTCTCTTCTAAATGTTTTAAGCTATCAGTCATCAATTTGATATCCATTCAATTATTTATAATGCTACATAGTCGTGATATGTGACATTTGGTAGGTCTACCTGTATTATTTCATATCCATCAGGAAAATAAAACTTAAATTTAACCTGTGGATTAGTTTCAAAGACCCATGCAAGGTATCTTGCCCGATTCATAGAGTCATCATAGTTTGCTCTTGTTTCGGGCCCATAGTTCTCTGATGCATCATAGATGTTACCAACTGCCACTGAATGATCTCTTATCATGGAATCGAACCCAATAATATAGATCGTATCGTGACCACCCCTGATAGCTTCTCTTATTGCATTTGTNCCTGCATTACTTCTTGGAAGATTATATGGAGCTCCTTGAGCAATCNTCTCCCACATTTTTCGAGGCTCCCATCGTTCTTCTAAAGGAGGAATGATNATACGCTCCTTGGGAAACTCACTTCTTCTTATCTCATCAAGAATACCATCATCAATGGCAACAAGATAATCTGGATATTCGTAGAATGGAGAAAAGTCACGATAAAGTGCATTGCACCCATAGATGACCATATCTTCATTGTTACGTTTAACTTCACTAAGGTCTAGGTCTTTACGAGATAGACCATTACCAACAATTAATGCTTTCATATTTCACTCAGGCAAACATTTTGGGGAAGGCCTTCTCGACAACTTTCTTTGTGACGTTTTTGTAAGGCATTTTTTTCTCTTTGATGGAAATGATAAGTTTTGCATCATCAATATCTATCATCTCAAGAAGTTGTATAAAAATCTGTTCTCTCTTGAGGGCAGTTAAAGACTTAGAAGATGGATGATCAATAAGATAATCTAATCTTCTGTTCTCTCTTATCAATGCTCCTTGAATATCGGATGCCTTATGGGCAAACTTAACAAGGTCATCTGGTGGAGGGCCTGCAGGCAATCTCCAAACAACTCTTGGATCATAACAGTATCCAAGTACTTTTTTAAGTGTAGGGCTACTATAGTATTGAAGGCACTTGACTCTTTCAGCTACCTTGTCATAACTATTTGTCTGTTTAAGTATTTCAGAAATACTAATCTGCATAATCTTTAATCCTCTGTTTCTTTCAAATGTGATGCTAAGTTATCTACGAGTTTGTCTAAGGGATGAGCCTCATCAATGCATCTGTAAGCAATACACTGTACGACTGATAACATAACATTAATATTATTTTCAAGCCACTCTTCATCTTCTTCAGTTAGTTTCTTGTCTAAATCATAATGTCTTATATTATATATAAACTTTCTACTCATGCTTTCTACGATTGCATTTGCAGCCATAATTTTACGATTGCGTTCTCTTTTAAGCAATAACTCTTCAGAGTTCTCAATCTTTTTTTGTTTGGGAAATGAAATGATGTTATTGCTCATCTCACTATTTATCTCAGTAGTATTGTCTATTGCGCTCACTTTTTTTCAATCTTTTTTTGTTTGTACGATTATGTCCTAGAGGGAGAAGTTTCTCTTCCTCCCAGAAGTACTCTATAAGTTCCTTAACAGCCTTGTACAGAGNCTTTAGNTCACTTGTGTTATCAATACGATANCCAAATTTAAACTTTCTTGTGTCATAGTCAAAGTCCCAGTGTCTCTTTAAAAACCAATCATGTTGTGTCCATTCCCATTCGGAAGGATGTACTTCTTTCTTCTTTGGTTTCACAGGATTATCTTCATCTATAAGATTCATAAACCATTCGGGCTCATTCTCTCTTGTGACCCAAAGTAATCTACCCTTGTTCTTCAGTATCCAATCCATCTCATTCTTGAAACGAACATCAGCAATGACAATATTCTTTGATATGTCTAAACGACTTTCAAGAGAGTCTACCCAGAAGTTAGAGTTAAACGTGTCTCGAAAACATTCTGTTCCTATCTTCTGAAGAACTTCTCTTGGAGAATACTTACCTTGTTTCTTCTCTCTAAAGTTACGACTCTTCTCTGTGTCTCCTTCAAGAAGAGCTCGATCCCATCCAAACAGAGTACTTGTAATATCTTTGATAGGAGAAGCAAAAGAATGTTTATCAAAACCATATTTGCTTACGAAATAATCCGCAACAGTGCCTTTACCTGACCCTGCTAATCCTACAAGTCCAACAATCATAGAAGCATCCATACCAATTTATTGATAACAGGGTATGTNATCANAGTAAANNNTGTTATTATTAAAAACCAAAATAGATAATCTTTTAGTTTTTCTTTTTGTTCTTTTTCCATATACTCAATCTCCAGACCATAAATACATTTGGTTATATAACTATTATGGTGCAAATGATGAACAAAGTCAATGTCTTTTTACTAACTATTTTTCTTTCTTCCTGTAGCCTTCTTCCAGACCCTTTTGATAATATAGAATATATGCACCTTGTACATCTCAATATACTGGCTGCAGAGACTAAAGATTGTCAAGTCTCTGAAATGAAATACTACTCACAGTTTCTTCAACGATATAGCGAGGGAACATTGAATACCAATACAGCAAAGATATATGGAGAGATCAACACACTGGTCGAAGAGCTTCATGCAAGAGAAAATCCAAGTCCTATGTATTGTATCTTGAAGAAAGAATCAATCGTGGAAGTGACAGATGATGCGATAGAAACATTTGGCGGAAGGTTTAAATAAATGAGTAGTAGTGCATTAGACGATAAAGAACTTGACAAAATCAAAGTTGAGTATCTACACAAAATAAACACTTACAAAGAGTTCCTTAAAGACAAACGAATCAATAAGGATGAATATGATGAGCTTATTGGTGATCTTCTACAGTTGGATAACATCAAAGATTCAATAAGGACAGAAGATTTAAAAATTAAAGCAGAGGCTGTTGTCAAATCACTTCTCTCAATTGCATCTGCTATCTAGGTATTCTATCCCAAACCCATTTACGAGTGTCTATGTGTCCTTGAACGTACTTCTCAAAGAAACGTGCGTACCTTTCGGTGCAGACATCTGAATAAACATTCCAAGAGGTTCGTAAAGATGAGTAAGTTGGATACACCTGCTGTGAAATAGAGTCATAGTCTGACTGTCCAAAACGAAATATCTTTTTACCATGCAATACGGCCTCAAGACCGACACCACTATTGACAGTATAGACCGCTGAGCACTCCTTAACGAGTTGATGAATACTCACGTTATCAGCCCAGATAATTGGGTTTGTACCTAGTCCTTTTTTCTGTGCAGTTTCTACAATCTTTCTTAGAGGAGCCATTGAGCCAGGATTTACAGGATGTCCTTTAACCACCAGAGGTATGCCCCAATGACTAGTAAACCCTATAAGTGCAGAAAGACATTTTTCAACACTATAGTTACTATGGTATTTGATTGTTTCATCATGGGGAAGTTGACAAGGAAATAAGACAAAGTTTTTAGGTAAATGCAAAGTCTTATCTATTTTTGGTTGCTCAAACTTACTGACGTTCTTATCCACACACTCTTTTATGTAGTCTTGGTATATGTTTGTCTCTGGTGCTTTACCATCATACTTGATTTGTCTCATCTTTCCACCGCCCCAACCGAGCTGATCAATTGAAAAGAGCCATGGAAAAACAGTCTGCATATAGAAGTTGACTTTTGCAGCTGTTTCTACATTAAGAATAAAACTCTTTGCTTCTTTATGGGGAATATAGGTAAGTTCTGCATCAAAATCTTCTACGAGTTTCGGAGTCATCTGCCAGAGAGGAAGTTCAACAACTTTTACATTATCCTTCCTGAGCTTATGGTATGCTACTCTTTCTTCAACAAAGTTTTTCCAGTGTTCTCGTATAGGGACAATCGCACCCCTTTGAGTAGGAACAGGGCCCTTCTTGAACATCACATCTAAACGTGGTTTTAATATGAGAACATTCATTAGAAAATACTCGTATCTAGTAACAGTGTTGTCAATTCATTCTTCTTACTAACATATATAGTGTTCTCGTATTTACGTGGGCCTTTACCTGTCCATATAGTAGAACCTTCTACGAACTCCCAGTCCATAAACATCTTTTTGTGATCTCTAAATTCATTTAAGTCCATGATTTTTATGTCCTTTTCGTTCTCTACAAAATGATTGTATAGTTGCCATAGTGCAATCTGATCAACAAACCAATCCATATTACTTCGAAGAAGTGTCTGAGAAAGTGACTCTGCAAATGCCATACCTTTCACAGACGCATAGAAAGCACCAGCTGCAACACTTGTTTGTAGTCCCATGTTTGGTAAAGGTTCTCGAAGAAAGATACCAATGTCTGCGTTCTCAAAGGTATCGAAGTCTATATGTTTCATCAAGAAACAATCAATGTCTACGACTAGCATTTTTTTAAACTGATACAGGAAGGTCGGTAACATAATAAAACGATTGCAAGCATAGTAAGCTTTTGGGTCTTTTATCAGTAAGTTTTGCTTGTTGATTTCTCCAGAAATCGTGACAGAGATATTTGGATTGAGTTTCTTTGCCTTCTCTTTAAACATAACAGTATCAGTCCAGATTTCATCTCTCGGATTGATAATGTGTAGATGCAAAGAGTTGTTTGAAAGACAACAACTTGCAATTAAAGCAGGGGCATGATCGTAAAAATATTTCTCGTCACATGACGCAAATATAACGTCTTTAGGAGATGATGGCACATCTCCAATTAAATCTATTTCCATTTCTTATTCACCTTGGGTTACATCAAAACCATTGTTTGCACGATAATCTTTTTGAGTGAGCTTATGATAGTCTATCCATTCTTCGGGAACATAGTCCTCGACCTTCATACCCTCACTTAATGCTTCGATATGATACTTGACATATGTATCGACAACATCTTTTCTTCTATGTTCACGAACAGGCCCATCATACCAATGAGACTTTCCTTGTCTTTCTAGTCTTGGAAAAGCATATCGAAAATGTGGCTGTGTACTCATATCTGTATAGTGAATGATCTTGATCTCATCCAGAGGGTCATTCTCACCATCATAGTTATTCCATCTGCGATCAAAGTCCTGACAGAGATGAGGCTTGTTTGGAAAAAGGTTGCATAACCTTAAATGACTCTCAGGAATGACTTTCATGCGTCTGAGAGGTATCATATGACGTTCTGCACGTTTACAGTTCCATTTGGCAACACAGAATCTCCAACCACCTTTGGATTGTAATATTGAGCTGTCTTTCCACGGCTCATTCCATAGTTCTGCCAAATCACCCAACACAATCATGTCAGAGTCCATATAGATTGCTTGACCTTTGAACTTACAGTATTCGGGTATTGCCCAACGAAACCCACTAAAGGGAGTTGACCACTGAGTACTATTCCATCCACCCCAGAAGTTATCAGGTTTGGAATCAATCTTCATCCATACTATATCTATAGGAAGTGAAGAATGTTTTCGAGCAGTGTATTCGAGAACCATTTGACTTTCTGCATCTTCACCATTCGGGGAGCATCCGACAAAAAGTTTTATTCGATCATCAGTCTGTTTTGTATCCATATTCATCTTCCACGCAAACATTATTTAAAAGTTTCAAGTCATCTCTATTTAGCTGAGGATTACTTATTTTCACTTCCTCAAGGAAAGTGTACTCACGTATCACAGATTCATCCAAGATAGCACGATTGGATTCACATTTTAGTATATTATCATATTTAGTCTTCACCACGTAGAGGTCATCTACCATTGAGTTACTATCGAATGTAACCACAGTTGAGAGAAGCACCGCTCCTCCCATTTCAAATAGTCCGTTAAACATTTTGTCCCTTTGCTTCACAAGTCATTACAAATTTTAAATTGCTTGTATCTTGTAGTATATATGAAAGTTGTGTAGTATCTTGAAAACGAGTAATTGCAGCCTCGCAATCTTGTAGTGTTTGGTAATCATCTTTTATCTGCATATTAATTTCAGATTGGCCGACACTGGCAATGATGTTTGTGACGAGTACAAACATCCCTGTAGTATACTTCGGCATAAAAGTATTAATTAATAGTGTTTCTAGCATTAATGGTTCTTTCTTTTTTATTCCTCTATTGTGAGAGAAGGTTCATCTATTGGTAAGTAAACAAATCCTGATTTCACCTTTACTTCATAATAGGCATCTTCTAAGGTCTTGTTCTGAAAGTAAGCCGACTTACCTTTAAGGTATTCGATTGCTTTCTCACCAAGAGGATTTCCATCCTGAGTGCTTGTCGAGATAGGTAAAACATTTACGGATTCGACACCTTTGATTACACCATATACCTTTTGTCCGATACCATCGAGGTAAGATATTTTAGGGTTTGTTAGTATTACGTCTGTAGCTTTTATTAGAGCTTTCACTTTTCCAATTTTTTTAGTCATGTTATATTCCTTATTATAGTATATATTAAATATTAAAGTCAATAGTTTTTTTACAACCTGTCGATTGTAATTTTATATTTTTTTCCATTATAGTCTGTAAGAGTAATTGTTTTCTTGTAACTATTCAAACAGCCCCTTTCATCCAAATCCAATTGTAATTTTATTGGATCAATGTTTTGTTTTTCACATTCGAGTAGTGTAGGAAACATATGTATACCACCTCCACTACCAAATTTAAACACGTTTAAAATTTTGTCTGCAATTGCATCACAATAAGTCATTATATTTTCCTTCCTTCTTCAAAGCCAAAAGCGGCAACTGTGTAATAAACACTATTTAATCTCATTAGATCATCCATCATAGTAGAACGTAAACCATAAAGTTGACCATCTTTTTCGTGTAAAGGAGCAAGTAATTCAACATTGTCATTACCATCCTGTTCACCATTCTGTGACCACCCATCATGTATATTCTGAGTCCACCGATATGCATACTCCAACTGTTCATTGACAGTCTGGGCTGCATCAACATAAACATATGCAACCTTTGTTTCTCCACCATCTCTTGATGAGTGATACACTGTAATTCTGTTAACTTCAGTAGTCATAATATTTCCTTTCTTTTCCAATCTATATTACTATATTAACAGGCAACAAGGGCAAAGTCAAGAAAAAAGATTCCTTTGTTTTCAATGACTTAGACCGCTCATTTTGTAAGCCACTGAAATATAACGATTCTTTTTTTATTTTTTTATTTTTTTGTTAAGCCATTGAAATATAACGATTCTTTTTTTGCACTTTATTGAAGAAAGTTCTTGACATTGCCCGAATCGTGTGGTAATATAGTAATATAATCGAGAGGAAAATATTATGAAATACGGATCAAAAGAATATGTCAAAATCAGTAGTGTGATTGAGGCTCAATTAGACACTAAGAATATTGCCCCTTCATATGTAAACAGATTGACTGATAAGTATATTGATTATGCAGATAAGATTGCTAATCAAAATAGTGTAGGTCGTAAGGTTGTAAATGGGCAATTTGGAGGTAGGGACTCCCAAACACAAAAAGTATATCGTGCAGAAATGGCAGCTTCTAGTGGTTTGTATGAAATCCCTTGTAAAAAGGCAAGAAACAAAATCTCTCAGAATATAGAGTATATGGATTGGAAAGAGGCTGAAAGATTTTTCAAGAAAGTTAAAAACTCAGCTACATACCAGAAACTTTGTGAGAAAAATATAAAGTCTCAGTATACTTCTCAGAAGTTTTATATTTGCACAAATCCTACATTGGAAAAAATGCAGTCTACCAAAAATGCTGGACTAGCAACTTATGGTGGAGTAATGAAACTCAATATTCTTTCTGGAACTAACAGACCGACTATCCTACATGAGTTTGCTCACCTTTGTGGAAACATGAACCACGATTGGAGCTTTAGAGCTGACTATCTTAAACTTTGTTCTATGTTTATCGGTAAGGAGTTTGCAAAGTTAACTAAAAAAGAATACATGAAAAGAAAACTCAAAACTACCTTTTTTCAGAAAACAGCAAAAACTCCCGAACAGTGGGTCATCTCATATCAAAAGATGAGTATGTTGAGAAAGGCAAAGAAAAGTTAAGGAGTAAATCGAGTTACAAATTTTGCTATATGATTTACAAATGGAAGTAGTGTGGCAGCCATGAATAGGTTTGCCCCACTATGTATTATTGCAATTCTTAACGTATCCCCTCTAGGTATCCCCTCACTCACAAGAAACCCTGCTAACCATATTGTTCCTGTTGTACCCAAGTTTGCACCTAGAACACAAGCAACTGCAGCTGGTAAAGGAACTGCCCCACTTGCAACCAATGCTATGATTGCCGTTGTACTTAAACTTGAACTCTGCCACAATAGGGTCATTATAATACCGCCAAAAAACATATAGAGAGGATTACCAATGAACCATGTTAAGTGTTCTAGGTTTCCCATTGACTTCATACCGCCAGAGAACATTTTTAATCCAATGTAAAAGACTACAAGTCCAATTAAGGTTACTATTATCGGTGAGTTCATTTCCATATTCTTTACCTTCTTAATTAAGTCAGTAGTCATAATTANATTTCCTAGAAATTAACCCCGACTTTCTAAAGCCGGGGTTTGTAAAGTCTATTCTTTTACAGATTTAAGAGTTGCAAANGCTTGTGCTAAATTTAATGTTGCTTGTGACAAGTGCATTGCATCAGCAGGATTGATGGCTTCCGTAGATTTTTTCGCTAAGGTTTCAATTTTACTTTTTAGTTCTATCATGGGTTCTAACTCCAATCGGTGCGCCCTGTCTCCCCCAGGCCGCTAAGGGGTACTTAATTACTTATAAGGAAAAATCTCCATGTAACAAAAATTTAACAATTAATTTTTATACGAGAGCTCTTTGTCCAAAATGAAAATCCCAATACTCAATCATCTCATCAAGCATTGTCTCGAAAGTATATTTGGGCTCCCACTTCAATATGTCTCTGGTGCGGAACGAATCTCCACAGAGGTATTTGAGCTCCTCTGGTCGAATAAACTTGGGGTTTTGTACAACATAATCTTTATAGTCCATGTCCAATCTACCAAACACATATTCGCACATTTGACGAACTGTGTTACTTTGACCTGTTGCAACAATCCAATCATTAGCATCATGGTGATTCACAATCTTATGCATTGCTCGAACATAATCGTATGAGTGTCCCCAGTCACGGCTACTATCCATATTCCCCAACTCAAGTTTCTCTTTGATACCCCTTTGTATCTGCACAGCTGTCTTAACAACCTTATTCGTTACAAAGTTTGTTCCTCGTCTTGGACTTTCGTGATTGAAGAGAATACCATTACAAGCGTGCATCTTATATGCATTACGATAGTGTATTGTGAGATTGTACCCCATAACCTTTGCACATCCATAAGGACTCACTGGATGCATTGGAGTTTGTAGATTCTGATATCCATCTTTATCAACGCAATTACCAAACATCTCTGAAGATGATGCCTGATAGAACTTTACATTTGGAACAACTGTTCGAGCAGTTTCCAACATATTCAATACACCAAGTGCATTTGTCTTAATGGTAAATGCTGGAACATCAAAACTAATACGAACATGACTCATGGCTGCAAGATTGTAAATGATATCAGGTTTCACTTCTTCCATCACTCTATACAATGAGTGTTCATCAAGAAGGTCTGCGTAGAAAACTTTCTTCAAGTCGGAGTAGAATGGTTCAATTCTTGTGCTTTGATCTTCTGCAACACTGTGCCTTCTTACGAGCCCATAGACATCGTAACCCTCTTCGATAAGATACTCGGATAAGTATGACCCATCTTGCCCAGATATACCNCTAATTAAAACTTTTTCACCCATTAAAAATCACCTTTTTACTTAAATCACTATAGTTTTTCCATCCCCCTGTATCGTCATTGATAGGAGGTATTTCATCCATTAACAGAATACCACGAGCTGCATCTTCTGGAGTCATATAATAATGCCACCCCAAGTATTCAAAGTCGTCATCCATGTAGGGACTATTCAAGTCTCTGCCATCGTATCTTATCTTCCTCAGATATTCTGCTTCTCTTTTTGAATTGGTGAGTATCATACCACCCTTCCCAATAGGAACTCTTTTCTTGATTTGAAAAGATAGACAGTGCATACCACCACGATACATTCCCTCTGTCCATCTTGTCGCTCCATCAACAATACCAAGAGGGTCTAACTTATATGTTCCACTCCATTCAATATCTGCAAACTCGTACTTGAACCCTGCATGAGTAATCTGCATCGGCACAGAGACATAGGTATTTTTCGGTATTGTAATTGTTGGTAATGTAGGATTATTGTGTATCCATGCCATGTCTGCATACTTGGGGCCCAAATTGGCGTGCCTATCCCACCACTCATCTACTCTTGTCCAATCGTGTTTATCGTTTGAACTCTCTACTCCAAGATTCTTGACAAACTGCCAATCGAGAAGGTCTTTCTTGGATGTCTGTAAAGCAAGAAACAATGCATGAGAACAACAATCAACAGATACGGCATACTTCGATCCAGCAAACTCTGCAACTTTGTTTTCAAACAACTTTACAACATCTCTTGGATCATCCCATACATACCCTGCTTCTTTGAGCATACCAAATTCGGGTCGTTGAAACTTCTTGGGAAGTTGACCTACGGGCCAAACTTTATACTCACTCATGTGGTTTGTCACTCTCTAGCACAAATCTATAACCATGCACCTGTATATATGGGTTGTGTTTACCAGCTGGATTGTATGTTGCACGTATTGTCTTTGCCAGTGATTCTTTCGTGAGAGAAAACTCTTCCATATATGTTAAGTATTTTGTAATGTTAATCATATCATCAATCTCTGAGATATAATGTGGATGTCCTGTAAACTTAATTCCTGCAACTTTATGTTTATGTTCACGTTCAAAGAGTTTTCTAGGGTCATGGTATATGTCATTTGTAACTTCTTTAAACAGCTCAAGAAGATTTGCTTCAGAGACTCTTAAAAGATGTTGTACATCAAACTTATTTGGTTGAAAGTCAATGTCCCATTCACGCAATCCAACAATCGGCCCATCATCAATCAATGCGTTCATAAGATGAGCAGTGACTCCAAAGGTCGAATCTTGATTGTAGAGAGCATGATTGATTGCACCAGAACCCCTGTATCTTGGTGGAGCTGGATGAAAGTTAATCGCACCATGTTTTACCAATGATAACTGTTTCTCTGAAAGAATAGATGGATATCGAAAAGCAAAGAGGTAATCCCATTCATTATCGGGTAACTCTGCCTTTCCTCTTTCACTTCCTTCTATTTTGGTGACATTCCAATTGGTGAAACTTTCTAAGTGTTTTGTAGCTGCTCGTGATACTAAACAGTTCTCACGGCATAATAATAATACGTTCATGTACTTACCACCCAACCATTCTCTATATTCAAGTTACTCATTGCCGATTCAAAATAGTCCATCACTTCCCAATCTATATTATTTATTCCCCCTGCAAACTCATCTTTTCCTCTTACTATCTTGAAGAAAGAGTCCTCATTTAGAAATGCAGCTGCAAGAGTGAAGGTTGTGAAACCACTAATCACCACGTTTTCTTTTCCATGTGCAATTGTTAAAAAGTCTTTGGAAGGATCATTAGGGTCGTTGCCCGTAAAATTCTCTGGGGCAATCTTTTTCATAAAGGACTCGTCATCCCCTATGATATACTTTTTCATTCCACCAGAAAAGTGAATCTTCCACATTGCAACGTATTCTTCAAGTTCAAGAGTTTGTCGGTCTTTTGTTCGTGTGTGCATAATCAAAGATTTGTTTATATTTTTATACATCTTTTCTTGATGAGGAAGTTTATATCCATAACCTCTACTCAAAGGAGCAAAGATTGGAAAGCTTCGAATCAATCTGTCTCTGTTCTTTATCATATGCTCAGCAGTCTGCATATCAAAGAAGTTTGTCTTTCCTGTACCGATAGTATTTGAAATGGTAGGAAGTGTATTTGAATGAAATACTCTTGCAAGGTAATTGACATCGACAAGGTGATTGCCTTGCTGTTCCTTGTTGTACATCCAATTAGGATAGTTTCCCCAATTAAGAACTATTTCCGATATCTTTTTATTCTCGTATGTCCAATTGGTTGAGTATGCAGCCAAAAACTGCATAATCTGCGTACCAATTCCACCTCTTACATTATATTGCATTTAGTCTCCAATGAACTTTTTATCTTTCTTTTGACCCTTATAGGGGCCTGTCTTGTATTCCATCACGTATGTATCATCTTCGAGTATCTCGTAGTTGTGTCCCCCATCAAAGGTGAAGGAAACATCACCTGATGACAGTATGACCTCTTCGAGAACTGTATCATCTGTATCATAAAAGATTGCCTTAACCTTTCCCGATACAACGAACCAAGATTCCTGTGCAATACTACAAGATAGAGCTTTCATCTTCCATATATGTCTATGAGGTTTAAATGTTCTACCTTTTTGCATATGCAAAGCAGAACACTGTATGAACTGATCGGGGTCTACAAGATCAATACGTTCTTGAGATTTTGCGTGTGTTCCTATGTTTGAGTATGTCTCTTTGTACCATACTTGATGTAAAAGTCTTTTGGGGTTTATCTTGGAGTATAATCTAATTTCATTCATCATTCTATTCGCAACTCTCTTTAAACCATTTGCCCATGTCAACAGGCACCCACGTATAAGGATTCTTTTTTGCTGCTGAGTTACAGGTATTTAACACACTAGTATCTAACGCACGATAGACTGAGGCTCTACCAATACCAAGTTCTTTTGCGATTGCAGATGCACCCAGACCACTCTCTTTGAGTAATTTGACCTTCTCCACATCCACAGAGGGTTTTCTACCCTTATAGACTCCTCTCTCCTTTGCCTTTTTTATTCCTTCTGCTTGATTCTCACGCATCTTATTGAAAAGGCCAGGCCTCACTTGATGTATCCGCTCATGATGTTCTATACAAACAGTAAGCATATTAGTCGGTTCATTTCCTCCACCTCTTGCTCGTGGAACAATATGGTGGTTGTGAAGCTTTTCTTTTGTTCCACATATTACACAAAAATCAGTTATCATCATTT
>JGI24006J15134_10000547_pt1 | contig 23247 bp, 22 predicted proteins | sample LinPmetageLP53_FD_15134 | JGI IMG/M metagenome (IMG submission 15134)
GTTGGACTGTATTAAAAATAGATAAGATTATAAACACACATAGGTATGCGTTATGTAGATGTGTATGTGGTTATGAAAGTCTAAGAAGATTATCGTCTATAAAACAAGGAGCATCCAAATCGTGTGGTTGCCAACCTAAGAACTACCCTAAAACAACGAAAAAGTGTGCTTACTATGGGAAGAAAATCACTTAATGATTTAGCAGGAGAAGAATTTGGATATTTAAAAGCTGTAGAAATATCTCATGTGTGCAATAAAACGACATTTTGGAAATGTCTTTGTACTTTATGTGGGAACTACACTGTAGTTCAAAGAAGTAATTTAGTAAGCGGAAATTCTTCTTCTTGTGGATGTAGAAAAGGAAAAAATATTCTAATAGCGGAATTAGCAGGGTGCGCTCCAAGTGCCGTGTCTGCTATTTTGCGTAATAAATACAGAGGTGCAACGTGCGCCACTCGTAAAAAGACTGACAAGATAAAAGCTTTGGCTAAAGAACTTAATCATACGCCTTGGTACAACCTAAACACTTAATATAAAACTGAAATATGGGATTACAAGAACAAAGATCAACATACAAACCTTTTGAGTACCCGTGGGCTTTTGAGGCATTTCAACAGTCAGAACAGATGCACTGGCTTTGGACAGAAGTACCTATGGTGGAGGATGTGAAAGACTGGCAAAATAGATTATCTGAAAATGAAAAAGATTTTCTTACTAAGATATTCAGATTTTTTACTCAAGGGGATATTGACGTATCTGGTGCGTATGTAAAAAACTATTTACCTAATTTTAATGCTCCAGAAGTACGGATGATGTTATCTAGCTTTGCTGCTAGAGAAGCTATTCATGTAGCTGCTTACTCTCATTTAATAGAAACTTTAGGTATGCCTGAGAGTATATATAACGAATTTCTGGAGTATACTGAAACTGCTGAGAAGCATAAATTCTTAGAAGAATTACAAAAAGAAGAAGGGAGTAACCAAGTAGCTGTAAACATAGCAGCTTTTAGTGCTTTTACAGAAGGTATGCAACTATTCTCTAGCTTTGCCATGTTACTGAATTTTGCTAGGCATGGAAAAATGAAAGGTATGGGACAGATTATAGCTTGGAGCATTGCAGATGAGACTCTGCACACAGAAAGTATGATTAAGTTATTCCGTACCTTTATTAATGAGAATTTAGAATTATGGAATGATGTTACGAAAAAGAGAATCTATGACGTAGCAAAGGTTATGGTGGACTTGGAAGATAAATTTATAGACTTATCTTTTGGTAATTTTGAATTAGAAAACCTAAAAAAAGAGGAGGTAAAAAAATACATACGATATATATGCGATAGAAGACTTATTAGTTTAGGAATGAAAGGAATATTTAAACAAAAAGATAATCCTCTGTCTTGGATAGACGGAATGCTAGGAGTAACACACACTAATTTCTTTGAGAATAAAAGTGTGGACTATGCTAAAGGAGCACTAACAGGAAGTTGGAGTGAGGTATGGGCAGCATAAGTTTAATTAGTATGTTATTTCGTTGGGGTATTTTAGCCAGTATGTTGCTGGCATCTGCTCCTTTACTATTGTATGTCATAGACTTTTGGTACAAGGTCTTTGACATATCTTTTAAAATACCAGGGATTGCGAGTTTACTATGAGTTTGGATGAATTGACTAAAAGTATAGATAGATGGGGGAATGATAAAGGAATACTTAATTCAGATGATCTTCCTATAGCCGCATGGAATGATCCTCCAGCAGTATGGTCACTTGTCAACGGTTACAAAAGACTTTCATACGCTGAAAGAGCCTATGCTCAATTGCTAAAAACTAAAGAAGAAGTAAGAGAATTAGAGGTGGAGTTAGAGACTCTTCTAACTACCAGTGATTCAAATAAAATCAATGGGTTAGAAGTTAAAAATAATATAATGGATGCTATAGGGGATATCTACGTTACTTTAGTCATGCAAGCAGGAGTATGGGGATTAGAAATGGAGGAATGTGTAGAATATGCATATAATCAAATAAAAGACAGGAAAGGTAAAATGGTGGAAGGAGTTTTTGTTAAAGAGGAAGAAGAACAAGAAAAAACTAAACAGATGGAGTTACCCTTACTTTAGAAAATCTGGGGTATACTCATCTAGCGTAGAAGGTAGTTGACGTATAAACTCTTTCCCTTCGATAATAGGAGTGGATAATACTTCGGAAGTTTGCTGATCTAAAGACGGTACAGATAAAGTACCATCTGTGAAAGGCACATCTACAGGAGTTAAATTCACTCCATAAAATAAATTACCAGAATCTAATACTTCATCAAACTCCTGTTGATCTTCCTTAGTGTCTGTATAAACTCCTGCTCGTAGGTAGTATTTTCTAAGTTTTTTCCTTATTAGTCTATTATCTTCTTTTCTAACCATTCTTGATAGAACTTCTACAAATCTTTCTGGATCTGTTAATAGTTCATCTGTCATTTGATTTTTTAGTATTTCTGCTTTTTTATAATCGAAATCAGCTAACAAACTTTTTGTACCTGCTCTAAATCTAGCAGCAAACCTATCTAAAGGCCCAAATACTTGAGTAACAGCAGCATCAAATCTTCTTTCTTTATTTTTAAAGTAGTTAGTACTACTTTGAGTGGGAGTAGTAGTTAGTTTTCTTACTTTTTGAAAGAAAATGCTTTCATCTAGCATTGTACGAAATGCATTTACTACTGCAGGATTGTCAGCAAATAAGACTTCAGCATAAGGAATTATCTTATCTGCTCCTTTTTTAGTTTCTCTTTCTATATTTTTAGCAGCAACCTGAGACATAATAGAAACTGTCTCCGTACCACTTTTACCTTTTGTAAATGCTTCAGAAACTGTGAAGACTTTGTCTTTCGACCATTTCAAAAAAGCAGACTGCATACCTAAACGAACAGACGAATCTACCCCATCTCCTAATCTAGCCAACTCACTTAAAAATTTTAGATTTCGATCTACAGAACTAGTATCGTCTAGTATTTTATTCATTATAGAATAGCCATCTTCATTTCTAGCTATTTTAAATCCTTTGTCTAATAATTTGTCTCGTATTGCTCCTGTATTATAAAACTTACTTAGTTTACTCTTGGATAATTCTTCTATAAAAGATGCTACATCCTTCTCTGCTTTTTCTTTTGCTTTAGAAAAAAGAATATTTCTTTCATCTGTATCTTGTAAAAACCTAATAATATCATCTAGTTCTTTACTTTCTTGTTTAAAACTTTTTTCTAGTATGTTTTTAAAAGGAGTAATTTGTTGTATTAAATCTGCTCTTGTTTTTATTCCTAGTGTACCTGTAGTTATAACTTTGTCTGCTGCTTTCTGCATCATTAAACCTGCCATATATTTTGCTACAGATTTAGTGCTTTTTGCGTCTTTCTTCAATAACTTTACTAAATCTTCTGCTAGATTAACTTTACCACTTGCAACACCTTCAATTAAAATAGTAGATATATGATCTATCATTTTTTCTTCTGTTACTCCTCCAGCTATACCTCTTGCTGTGTTATCTCTATATAAAACGTGTATCTGTGCTAATGGAGATGAACCAGCATTAGCAGGTCTTTTAGGATCAAAAAATCTAGCAAATTGATTTTTAAAATAAGACATTGCTGTATTAGCAGCTTGTATAACTTCATCTTCTCCATTCTCACGGAGATAATCTATTGCTCCTCCAGCATCTTCTGAATCTATGTAATCCCTAAATTGTATTAGTTTTTCTTTTACCAACTGATTCTCATCAGTCATTTTGGTCTTACCTGCAGAAGATAAGCCTTGATCCAATAGAGAGATATTCCTAGATAAACTAGGTCTTACTGAGGTAAATAACTTAGCAAAATCTAACTGTACATTAGGATCATCTACAAATTCTTGTACTCTATCCACAATCTCATCAAAAGTTTCTAGCCTATTTTTATTAGTATTTGGGATAGGTATTTTTTTAGCAGTTACTTCTTTTATTAATTTGTCGTAATAAGAATTACCAGTGCCAGAGGCTAGTCGTATGAATGCGTCACCTTTGGTTGAATCTTCTATATTAGATAAAATTCTAACAATTTGTTCTACGTCAATTTCCCCTCCTTGTACTTTGTTAAACAAATTATTTTTTATGGCTAATCTTTTCATAGAGATTTGTCCTATAGTATTAGCCAATTCTGGCCCACTCTCCGCAACTCCTCTGTTAATATTTGATGTTTTTGCAAAATCTTGTTCTAACTCTCGTACTTGCCTAAATAATTCTGAGTTTGATTCTCTTAAACCTTTTTGTACTTCATTCCCTAATGCCTCCAAACTTTTCTCAGCAGATTTTATTTTCATCGACAAGACTTTTAGTTGACTCTCGCCCATATCTTGTATTGTTTCTCTGAAAATAGTGACGTTAGCTGCTTCTCCTGCTAAATTACCTTCTGGTGATGGCCGAGTCAATGTAACTAAATCTAGAGGACTTAGTTCAACTACTTCTGGTTTAGTAGAAGCAATTGGATCAGCTAAAATATCTTCTATTGGTTCTGAAACTGAAGAATCAGGTTTTATATCTCTAAATTTATTTGTACCTGTAGAGGTAGCAGCTTGATTAAAAATTTCTTCAGTTTGTCTAATAGCATTAGTTTGAGCTTCAGTTATTTTAGGATACTCATTTGGGCCTTTTCTAACTGCTTTGTTTAAAAACTCTACAAAAGAACCTACTTCAAATGCATAGTCCTCCATGTTTAACTGATCATTATTAATCTTTTTAATAATTTTTGTAGCAATATCATATTCGGGATTAAAATTTTGTACTCCATCTATTCCAATGTCTAAATCTATTTTTCCTGTTAGGTCTTTAGATATTTCTAGTAAATCTTTTGCTGCTGCTTGAAACTCTTCTGGAGTAGCCTTCATTTTAGAATCAAGTTTTATAACACCATCTATAAATTCTTTCATAGAAAGTGCTTCTAATTCGGCCTTTGAAGCACCTTTATTATATAAAGCTGAAAATATAGCAACCGGAGCACCTACAGTTGCGTAAAGAAATGCTTTAGTCAGTACAGTAATTCCCTCAATTAATTTTGAAGCTGAAGTACCTACCACTACTGTATCTACTAAACCATTAAATCTTCTAAAAAGAATTTTATCGTATTCTGGATCATCAGGACTTACCTTAACTCCTTCCATTAAAGGAATAAGTGCTTTGTCTCCAGTTAAAATAGTATCTGCTTCAGAAGAAGTACCCAACATTGCTGGAACTTCAAATTTTAGTACGTTTAGTAAATTCTGACCTGCTACTCCTGTATATTCTGCAGCTAATTCAAAAGGTCTAAGAACAGTTGGGGATACTTTTAGTGCTTTAGGACTTCTTAGTGTTTCTCTTACAAAATTACCTAGCCCAGTAGCAAATTGAGGAAGTTTTAAAGCAGTTCCCATAGAAGTTAATGCAGCAGATCCTAATGCTCCTGAGGATAACATAGCAGAACCTTGATTTAACACATTGTCTACGGCATTAACTGTATTAATTCTAGGTAAACTTCTAGCTTGATCTGAGAAATAAGTTGTTTCTTCCCCTGTTATTTGGGATACAAGTTTATCTGCTCCTGCATTTACAAAAGTTGCTGCTTCTCTTAGAGGTACACTAATAACTCCATCTTGAATCAACCTTATTGCAGAACCTACTCCCATAATATCTATAGGTAAAATTCCAGAACCTACTTCTCCAGAAAGTAGGTCTTCAGATGGAATGGGAATTCTTATCTGATTTTTTGTATCTCTAGGGTCTACATATATAGGTTCTCTCATTATAGGAGAAGTAGGAGTTAACTTCCTTGTAGTATGAGGAGATGCATAATATAAGTTTTGCAACGCAGAGGCTTGCTCATAGGTAAGATCGTCATACATATTCTCAGTTGGTAAAGGCAATCTTATCTGTGATTTAGCAAACTTTTCTACTAATTGATTTTCTGTGTAAGGAGTTCCTGTATCTCCTTCCCGTATAAACTTTTTTATTTCTTGGAGAGAAGGATTTATGGAAGTTACAGAGTATTGCTCTGCCACACTGTCAGCAATATTTGGAGAAATTAAAGATTCAGTTCTTTGTGGTTGAGATTCTGCTGAAGGAGGAGGAACAACAGGAGGAGGTTCTACTAAAGATGAAGGTTCTGAAAGTGGCTTTGATGTAGAAGGAACAACAGGAGGAGGTTCTACTAAAGATGAAGGTTCTGAAAGTGGCTTTGATGTAGAAGGAATAACAGGAGGTGGTATAATTTCTTTTTCTTTCTCTTTTTCTTCTTTGTCCTCATCTGTAGAGAAAGTCTCTATTACAGGAACAAATGTATCATCTTTAGAAGATGCTTCCTCTCCAGGTACTACTTCTCCGTAAGGAATACCTTTATCTTGGGATAAATCTGCCCCAAATTCTTCTTTAAATAGTTTATTAAATTCTTCGTCAGTCATTTACTCACCTTTAGAAATTTCTCTAATATAAGCATTATACAAAATTTTTGCGATTCTACTATTTTCTTCTATGGCCTGACTAGTGTCTAAAACAGAAACTCCTACGGCAGATAATGCGTTTATTTTTCCTACTAGATCTTTAGTAAAGAATTTTTCTGCTTGTTTTTGTCGATTAACACTTCCTTCTTCATATTTTTTATTTTTATTATATTTTTCTAGATTTGCTCTATGCGATTCAAACACAGGCGTTAACTTTGAAAGAACACTCTCTCTAGATTGTCGATCAGTAGGAAATTTAACTCTGTCCAATTGTTTGTCTAGTATAAAATTTAGATTTGCAGAAGTAGTATTTTTTCCTTTTTCTGAATCTGATGTTGATGTAAGCAAGTTGCTTCGATCTTCTTCAGAAAGTTCATAAGGTTGTATTTTGCTAGAATTTATATAATTTGTAGCTATTTTTTCAGCATGTTCTGTCCCTAAATTACTATCAAATCTTACCCTTCCTGTTACTTTAAGGTCTATAAGAGTGTTATTTGCATCCCCTATTGATTCATTTAGAGCCTTTACCTTACCAGTAGTATACTTCTGTATATTTTGAATAAATACTTGACTGTCAGAAGAGGGTTTAAATATTTCTGTTAGTTTTTGGAAGTCTCTATTTGACATAGCGTTTCCGCTTTGACCTTCTGCTGCTCCTGCTCTAAATACAAATAACATTAACTGAGAATTAAATAGAGCAGTATCTTTAGCTAATTGACTGGTAGCATCACTTAATCTAGTTGCGTTATATGCTTCGATATCCGTTAAAGTTATCAAGTTAGTTCCCTCTCCATCTTTTTTAGCTAAACTTTTTACTGCGTCCCATTCTCGTACTAAACCTTCTAGAGTTACTGTTGCTCCTGCTGCTTTAGACAATACAAGAGGATTTTTATCTACTACCTGTATTAAGCTTCCTGCTACAGGAACTAACCCTCGTATACTTTTTCGTTGAGTATTTACTTCTGTTTGTGTGCCTAAATCTCTACCCATATTTGTCCCAATATTCTTTACCCCAAGTTCTGTTGGAATTTTAGCATAAGTTAAAGCATCACCTATTTTTTGGTTGTCGTACTTTTCCTGAGATATAGTTCCCATTTTGCCATTAGAGTCCATTACATACACTTCCTTTGGCCCTAAATCCGGCTCTACTTTTCCTTTTGTAATTAATATTTGCCCTAAATTTGTTTCTGCTCTAGCTATAACTTCCGGTGTGGAGTTAGAATCTTGGATTATTCTAAGTTGTTCTACCGCCATACCTTCTAAGTTATTTACGTTATTTATATTTTTTGATCCTAAGAAATTTTGAAAAACCTTAATTGAGTTAGCAGCAACTTGATTAGCTTTATCTAACTCATTTGCTATTAGAGTTTTTTGAGCGTTCACTATATCTCTATCAAATACACTCCCACCATTAGCTACAAGTAAATTTTCAATATTTACAAGCCTTTCTTGAAGCTCATTTTTACGTAATAAATTTTTTATTACGTCAGACTCTAAATACTTCTGATCATATTTAACTGTACTTTCAGATGAGTCTTCATGTTCTTTTATTTTTGCTTTAAGAGAATTTTGTTGGGCTAGAGTAAACTTCGAGAAAATTGTTTTATCTCCAACATGATGACGTAATACAGAAATATTGCCTTCACCAGACATTAGTTCATTAAATAATATTGTTGCTTGTGTAGCATCATTATAAATGATGTCTATTAATTTAGTAATGTCAGAGTTGTTTGAGAAACTTTTTTGTACAAATTCAACAGCTTGGGAGAGAGGAACACCGTTTTCAACAAGAGCATCAATTTTTTCTACTAATTCTATAGCATTAGGATCTTCTTCACTAAATCCTTCTTTAGTAGTTATAACATTTTTTACGTTTTTAAGAGCAGCTTCAGTTACTTTTTTCTCTTCTTCAGTCAAATTAGGATTTTCTGAACGTACAGCAAGACGTAATCTGTGGGAGTTTAATGCATTTTCATCTAAAGTTGCTGCATAGTCTGGATTTGCTGCTAATCTTTCTGTCATTGCGACTACGTCAGTACCTGTATTACTGAGAATACTTTTAGCTACTCTTATTTGAGCTTTTGTAGAAGCTATGTCATCAGGTAAAGCATTACCCTTTTTTTGTATAACAAGTGTTTCTTCTAAACCACTTACAATATTTTTTAGAACCTCAGGAGTTTCTTTAGCTAAAGCTACTGGATCTAACTTATCTAAATAGTTAGCAGTTTCTGGAAATGAAAATTTTAATATTCCAGCATCTTTATAAGGAAGAAATTGTTCTTCTTGGAAAACTTCAGACAGTAAAGAGTTAGACCTATCTAAGTCTTTAGGTGTAGGGGATATTAACTCTTGAGATGCTCTAATTTTTTTTCTGACTATAGTTTGTTTAGTAGATTCTCCTACTAATTTAGTAACATCTTTTCTAGCTAATACTTTTTGTTGAACAGGATTTTTTACAGGAAATGATTCTTCTTCTATATCAGCGGCAGAAGCTAATGTTCCATTTTCTCTAGCTTCTCTGAATACAGATCTTATGTTTTTAGCTTCGTCTAAAGGTAGCTTATCTAATAAAGTATTAAGACCCGTCTGAGTTCCATTCCAAGAATCTCCAAAACTCTTACCTGCCAGTGAAGTTAATAATGCTTTTGCTCTTGAAGTTTCTACTCCGTACCCTTCTTCTTTTTGGTACTGTGCATAACTGGAACTTAGTTCTTGAGAAAAGAAAGAGTTTCTAATGTTTTCATTTTCCAAAAGATTTTCTGCCAGTCTTTCATCAATTCTTTTCATAGTTTCATTTTTAAGCTCAGAGTATTCGTCAGGATCAAATTTAGTACCTCCTCTATTAATATCCTCACTCATCAGCATTAGATCTGTTTGATATTGAGCATCAAGATCTATGAAATCCTTTTGTGTTTGCCTAACTCTGTTTGATGCTAAAGAAATTTCTTCTTCTATAGCTGTTCTACCATCACTAAATCCTTTAGGCCCATCTTGCAGAAAATCTGCGTCTGCATACACAAGATTATCCTCTGCTCCTAAAGAATCTGTATAACCTCCAGTAGAAGATACTTTATCTAGGCTTTTATTTGCTAGAGAGGAAAATTCTTCTGCTTTTCTTCTTGGTATTGTATCTAACTTATAACGTCTTTGATCCCGTATCTCTTGCCTTTTACTCATTACTTCTGGAGCGTAAGGAGACCCAGGCAATACTGGCAACCCTGTAAGGTTTGAAGCTAATAATCTTTCTTCTTTAGTAGGAAATTGGAAGTCGGCACTAAGAAACATCAAATCATCAATAGTAGCATTTTTGACTGTAGAGACAGACTGTAAGTCATTATGAAGTTTGGCTCTATTTGCATTTACATAGTTAATTAATTTAGTAGAATCTTTTCTAACAAATCTACTATTATAAAATTCAGATCCTATTAAACCTGTTTCTTTACTAAGATCTTCTTCTGAGTTTTTGGCCCTATTTAGCATGTATTCAAACTTATGATGTGGTAAACCTACTGCTAAAGTACCTGAAGGAGGATACAATTCTTTTTGCGTATTTAAATCCTGCTGGGATGTTCCAATAGTGCTCATAGGAACATTTTTACTAGTCATAAAACTAGCTTGCGTCCTTATTTCTTTTTCTGCTGCAGCTTTTTCTTTCTGCTGTTTCTGTAATTGAGCAGCTTGTGAAAGTTGTTGTTTCTGTAACTGAGCAGCTTCTTTTTCTAAATTTTCTAGATTGAGTACTCCAGTGTTTAACCTAGCTGCTAAAAGATTTACTGCAGGTTTATCTAGTTTAAAAGAATTACCTATAAGTTTAGCAGCATCAGCATTTTTCTTCTTTTTAGTTTCTTCTTTCTCTCTTTCTTCTTTTTGTTTCTTAGCAAATTCTAATCCTATAAGATCTACTTGCTGCTTAAACTTCATCTGTTGTCTACTACGTTCTGCCAACCCTTTAGCCATTCCTCTGGCAAATCCAGCTAATACAGACATTATACTTCTCCTTCTACTTGTTCTACTTGTTCTGTTTGTTCTTCAATGCCCCCCAGCATACTTTCTTGTTCTTCTGGACTTGCAGGTAACATAGATGCTTCAGCCGATACATCAGATGTACTAGCTACAGGAGCAGCTAGACCTACGTCCTGTAATGCTTTATCTGAAGCTACTTCTATTTCTTCTCTAGCTTCCTCCATAGCCTGATCTACAGCATCTGGTTGTTGCATAGCTTCTTTTAATTCTGTAGCAGTAGGGAAGTTAGGAGTTCTGTCTATACCTAAATCAAATTCTATTCCAAAAGATTTAGCGAATATAGTCAGTATCTTAGCAATAGGCCCAGCCAATAAAATACCAAAGTCTACAGTCCAATATCCTTTAGACACACCTCTCATCACTAGAATTTCTGTAATCAGAGTTACAGGTAGTCCTACTTCAATAAAGGACATATGCTTCTGAAATGTATCTGGATCATCTTCAAAATCTGCTATAACTCGTTCTAATGCTGGGTCTATATCAGTATACTCAGGTGGCCTATGCCAAGGGTAATTCCTTTCATCTGAAGTGAAATTCTCGCCTGGAATAGGCCCAGAAGGTTGGGCAGGATTAAAATCTTCTTGTATTCTTTGCATATGTCTTTATTTCTTTAATACTTTAGTGCTTTAATTCAAAGGCATAAGTAAACCGTTCATTGGCATATCTTCGTCTTCTACAAGAACAGCATCTTCTACTACTTCTTCTTTTTTGGGTCTACCTCGTTTACGTTTCTTAGGCTTATCTTCTTCCATGTCAGAAATATCTTCGCCACTTAAAATTCTTTCTTCCAAGTCATTCATATACTCTCTGGTATATTTAATTGGAGAAGTAGACTCTTCTTGTTCTTCTTGTTCTTCTTGTTCTTCTTGTTCACTTTCTAGTTCTTCTTTTTCATCTAGTATTAATTTATTTAGATTCTCAGGATCTTTACCATCGAAATAAGAACGTACAGATTTTGTTATTGCTTCGTTGAAGGTCATGGTTACGTTATACTTATATTTTCTAGTGGAGGAAGATGAATCTTACTATAGTCTACTTGTAAATACCCTGTCTTCTGATCTGTACTTACTGCTGACGGTACACGATTTACAGCTTCTTGAGCTACTACCCCATATGTAGGACTATTTGTAGAATCAATTCCCAGTTCTTTTGCTGTGTTATTCCATTCCCAAATGTACAGATTTAATCCTTGATTATTAATTCCTACTTTTACTAGATCTGTTTTTAGGTTTACGTCTGACCAGTTGGAAGGATCTACTGAGTTAAAAAGTTTTTTGACTGTACTTCCTCCTACTACTCCAGCTACGGGGCCATATTTATATCCTATGTAAGCCATTGCAGCAGTACCAAGAAGATTACCTAGAGAAGTACTAGTTTCATTTTTAATCTTTTCTTGTTGCATATATTCAGCAGAATGTTTACTGATCATAGCTATTTCTAAAGACTTGTCTCTGTCTAACTGTCCTTCAGAAGATTTCCAGATATGATCTAGTTGTGAATCTGCTCTGTCCCAAAGCTGATTTAATGCTTCAGTACTAATTGCCAGCGCATTCTTAGCATCTAATGCTGCTGCTTCAAATTTCATCTCAGTTTCTGTCAAAGTAACAGTCTGTCTCCATTTAGCATTCGAAGCATCAATATTATATTGCATAGTATCGTAGAACTGTTCCCTGTTATTCTCTAGAGTAGCATTAAATTGACTGGTGTCATTGACTTGCCCTACGTTGAACTGAGACATGGCATTTTGTTGCCCTACATTAAATCTCTGTACTTGAGAATTTAAATTATCGTAGAACATATCCATTTCATTCTGAGACTGTGCAGCAAATCTTCTAGCTACATTCTCAGCTTTAGCATCTTCTAATATAGACTGTACTCTATTCTGAGTATTGACTATTTCAGTCTGTTGTTTATTAGCTAGATTCTGTAAGTCCATTTGCATAAATGTCTTAGCATTTGTAACTGCTGCAGTCATCCTAGAATCTTGGTTAGCTAATTCAAATCTAGATAATATATTAGCTGTGTTTATAGTCTGTTGTTGTCTATTGTCTAGATTCTTTAGTTGTACTGTCTGGAAGAACTTAGCATCAGCTTGAGCTACAGGAAGCATTGATTCCATTATAGCTGTAGACATAGCTGCTGTTGCTGCTGTACCTGTTACTCCTTTAAATGCTGCTATTCTAGAGACATTCCTAGCTGCTGCTGATGCAAATGCAGGTATTTTAGGATTACCATTAGCATCTTGAAAAGAAGCACTGAGTAGGTCTAACTGTCCTTTTACAGTAGATTTATAGTCTACATAATTACCTTGGCCTAGTAATTCTGCTTGGAGTTTACCTGACGGAGTAGTTGTATCAACGATGTTGCTGATGTCTAGGTTAGCTGCTTTTTGTAATGCTATACCTGTTTCATTTACAGATCCGTCTCTATTTTTACCTGTAGCCATGCCCTGCATATCTAGCTGTGCATTTTCTGCATCAACTAGAGCCTGTTCTCTGACTTTAGCCTGTTGAGCTTCAGCATCCTGTAGAATTACTTTATCTACAGTAGACATAGCCTCATATGTTTCTGCTCCTCCTACTGGCTGAGTTACTTCTTGAGCAGTTGTGGCAGTTCCTTGCTGTGCTGTTACACTTAGATCAGAAGTCTGACCGTCATAGTCAGCTATATTTGTACCTGCAGCATTAGGATCTAGAGTAGGTATTTTGTCTGATACAGTAGCACCTTTACCTGTTAAAAATTCTTCTGGGTCATTTAATATATCTACTGCTTGTTGATCTGTATTTATTCCTCCTACAGTAACTGCATCTATTTTTTCTTGTTTCTTTCTTTCTTCTTGTGCAATTCTTTCTTCTTCTAATTTCTTGTCTATATCTTCTAGTGCCTGTTTCTCTTTATCTATAGTAGCTTGCTTTTCCTTTTCTAAAGCCATTTGCTGTTCAAAGGTCAAAGCTGGGGCCATAGGGCTACTACTGGAAGAACTACTTTCAGAATTTTCTTGTGCTGCTAAAGTATCTTGTACTTCTTGTTTTTCTGAAGGAGTTAAAGAACTATATGGTTTTTCTCCAAATAAATCCCTTACTACATCTACACCTTTTTCTAGTAAACTCCTAGTATCAGAAAGATCTTTTTGCCCTTGAGCAGGTGAAGTTGTATAAGTTCTACCGTCTTCTGTTGTGTAACTGCTTCCACTAGATACAGACCCACCACCAAGATCAAATTGAGGAAGATCAAAACTAAATCCGTCCGAATCAGACGAACTAGAAGAATCATCTGATTTTGTAGCACCAAATTCAGTACCTTCATTTGCAAAAGTTCCTCCTCCAGACATACTACTTCTCTCTATTTGTAATTTTAGCGCAAGCCTTGATCTTATCTCTTAGTACAGAATAATCAGATAAAGCAGTTACTATAATAACGGTAGAAGAGTCTGATGTTTCCAATTCTTCTACTAACTTGTTATTAAATTCTTGATCATACTCTACTACTTCTTCTTCTAAGCATTTATAGACAGTCTTCTCTACTACTCTTACGTCATAATCCTTTGTTCCGCAACTTACTAAGAAAATCAGACTGGGAAGGACTTGCGCTATGGGCAATATCAATTTTCTTATATTCATCGTGTAGCGTCTCATTAACTTCTTCTCTTTTCCTAAATTCTTCTATTTGAGATTCTAAATACTCTTTTTCTATTTCTTCTCTGCCAGACTTTTTTACAAAGAAGTACAGAGCACTTGTACCTACTGCCAGTAATATTGCCCCAAATGATTTAAATAGACTGGAGAAAGGAAAATTGATCAATGTACTCCCTCATTATGATCTTGTACTCTGGCGTATGCTGCTACACATATACCCAGTACAGTTAACCCAGCGCAAATATACTCTAGCCCAGTCACCATATTAGGAGGTATATTCCCAGTAATTTGCTGGAGTTGAGGGATAATCTCTTGTAGTACAGCAGCTATTCCTGCTACCCCCACTCCTGCCATAGTCTTAGACTTTGTTAATGGTTTAAGAGCAGTACTTTCTGGTCTTTGTACCATTACATCTCCACCGTCATCTGCTAAAGCTGCATCCATTGAGAATAATGCTGCTTCTGCTGCTCTTCTTCTTGTCAGACCTTTTAAAGGAATTAACTTTCCAGATACTCTAGCCTTATTCCATCTAATAATCTGTTCTGGTACTTCATCGTATTTACCAAGGTTTAACTTTTTAAGTAAAGTAGATTTAAGAAAATTACCTTGGCCTAAGTTAAATACAAAAGATGCTAGAGCATCGTATTGGTTCTGTGTCAGAGGTACTACTACATATCTGTCTAAGGCTTTATGTACCTCATCCAAGTCTTCTTGTAAGTAATTCTCACATTCTTCTATACTGGCAATGCTTTTAGAAGTTACTCTTTTTATATGCCCCCAGCCTATAGTATATTTACCTGCAGGGCATTTGTATGATCTGACAGTTACTTTATCTTTTTCAAGAGAATGAAGTCCCTCAAACCTCTTGATAATAGATAAACCTGCATCAGATACTTTTTCTGGTATTAGTTGTGACATTATGCTGGTAGTGCTCCTAGTCCTTGTTGCTGTTGCTGTTGCTGTGCTCCTCCTGCAGCATCATTTAGTAGTTTATTTACATTTAAAGATAAAGGAGGTACACCCATATCTTCTCCTCGTGGGTCTAGCTGATTAATTATTACTTGGCCTTGATCATCAAAAGATCTGGAGATTAAACCTCCGTCTTGTTTTACAGATACAGCACTTAATTTCCCATTAGCATCAAAGGAATTAGCTAATGCTGAATATGTGGCTCTAGTTCCTTGATCTATATTAGAATTGCTTTGAATAGCTGATCTTATTTTATCTAAAGATTCTCTGAATATTCCTCTCTCTACTAGATCCTGTTGTGTCTGTGGAGGAGCATTAGCAGCAATAAGTCTGGCTACTCCAGCAAAGTCTTGTTGTTGATCTGCTCTTTGTCTGTCTACATTTCTAGCTACTTGATCTATTCTTTGACCTAAATTACCTCCCATAGCATCTTGAATCTGCTGTTGTCCTCCTAAAAGAGAGTCTCTTGCAGCAGTACGGAAAAGTTCTGCCTGTGCTTGATCATTTGTGTACTGCTTATTAAAATCACCAAAGTCTGTAGCTAATCCTCCTATGTTGCCTCCAAGAGTCTTTTGTCCTCCCAACAACCCAACAAGACTTTTAGCTGCAGCATCTCCTGTAGTCTGTAGACCTTTTATACCTTGATCAATAGTATTTGCTCTTGTACCCAGTTGAGTAGCTAAAGTCCCTTCTGTCCCTACATTACCTAAAATACTTTTCAAGCTAGTATCTTGGTCTGCTTGGTTTTTAAGAAGGGCGGATGTTTGACCCTTAATATAGTTTTGAAGAGCATCAGTCTGACCAGTTATATCTTGTCGAATGAAATCTTGATTACTTCCTAATGCTCTGTCTACTCCTAATCCTAATATATTAGGATTAACAGTATTTCTTAGAAAAGTATCTTGATCTGTTAACTGCTTTGCTATACCTGTCTGTCCTACTCCTAGCCCACCAATACCTCCAGCTAAAGTACCTCCAGCTAAAGTACCTGTGTATCCTATATTATCTGTCTGTTTTTTTATTTGGTCTTGAGTACTTGCTAATGCTTTGTTTTGTCCTAGAGCAGTTACGTTATTGGATATTCCTGATAATTGTGCTGCTTGTGTTGCGTCTAACATAGGCGTTACTGCTTGTGCCAAAGGGTTACTAGAAAAATAATTTTTAGCTAAATCGTATGCGTTTAGTTCTCCAATTCCTACATTAGCACCTGTACCTCTCCATGCATTAAACCCAAGTTTTTCTTGGTAATCATCATAAGGTTGTAAAGTACTTAGTATTGAGTCTCTTCCTGCCTGAGTATCTGCTCCTCCAAATAGAGTAGAAAAGTTTTGCGTGTTAGGAGCATCTGGGTCATACCCATATTTGTTAACCATAGCAGATGCTTGATAATAGTTAGCATCTTGCCTCCTATTTAATTCTTTTAAAATATCATCTAAACTATAAGACATAGTATGTTATCTATTAATTTTTAGTGAAAACTCTTATTGGAGATTACTAGGTTGACCAGTGCAAGTACTAGTAAAATGTTTGGAAAATAATCTCCTGTCTTCTGTAGACATGGATACTACTTCTTCTTGTGTGTAGTACTTCCTAAACTCATCTATGACACATGAGCAGTATTGACCTGCTTTTATTTCTGCGTACTGAGCAGGTATACCGTCCTGATAAAAATTATGCTTTAAAGTATTCACACAAGTGTATGCCCACTGCATTATGAAACTAGTAGAGTATTTTATGTTTCCTGTAGGTTTAACAGAATACCCAGGCAAAGGAGTTCCACAAGTAAACATTAAAGTTAGTACAAATATGATAATACTACTTTTCATACGCAAGACTACTTAGTGTTTTCCAAATGTATCTTTAATTCTGAAATAGCAACTGTCATATCTTTTAAAGTAGTGTTTACAGAAGTTAACACTCCTAGAAGTTGAGCATTAGATGAAGACTGTAATTCTCGTAATGCTTTATCAGATTCAGTGTCTTTAGTCATCCACTGGTTTTCTCTGTCTCTGTGAGTATCAGTTAAGTACCGTATATACCAAAAACAGGCTATGAGACTAGTCATAGTCCCGCCTAAATTGGTAATCATTTCAAGCATTTGATCAGTCATAGTTAATTTTTATGATTCTTTAGGCCATTTGTTAATAATTGCTTCTTCTACCAAATTACGATTCTCATCATACTTCCCATTAAACAAAGCCATAAACTCTTCTAGAGTAGTAGTGCCTTTAATAGCAGTTTCTATTGAGTTACATGCGGCTCGTACAGATGCTCTGTAGTCTAAAGTCTCTTGCGGTACTGCTTTATTATTTTCCTGATTACGGATAATCATCCAGTCTGTTGGAGTTAATTTAGAACTACAAGCAGCTTTGGCTTTTGCAATATGTTTGGTCTTTAATCCCTGTTGAATCTGCGGATTACCTTCAACGTCTAAAACAGCGTTACCTTCCTCATCTACTACTTTAACATCCTCTAAATTTCTAGCGTTATTAGCTGACCAGTAGAACCTGTTATCATAAGATTCTGGAACTACTTGCTCTTGCCAAGTAAGTCCCATGTCACGCTTAAACTCGTCTGTCCACCTAGTCCAAACACTAGGATGCATTACTCCATTATCATCTGTCCAACTTCTGCCTGCTAGTATCGTAACACCATTGTATTGCCACATATTTTCACTCTAGGTTAATGTTAAATCGTTACTACCAGCAGAATCGTCACCGATATTAGAAGAGTTCGTAAATTTTAAATAGAAGCCATTAGTTCCATAATTAGTAATCCCAGAAAAATCCGTTTTTGGCTGATACACAGAATCAACGGTTTGCGCAAAATCACTCGGACTATATACAAAACCGTCAATATAATGGACATCACTTAATTCGACATGGCAATAACCGGAACTGCCATAAGGATTTCTGCCAATAACAAATGTGTTAATGCCGGAATCTGTTTTATTTAATGCGTAAAATGTGTGATTNGCNGGNGGATAAGTGTTTCCTGTGCCAGTTGGACCCGTTATATTTACGTTGTCAACAAATATTTTAACACGATTAGTATCAAGCGTTTGCGTATAATCAATTGACATAACTATATGATACAAAGTGCCTGCGACTGGCCCAGCAGTTGATCTTTTGTAGTAGGTATAAGTGTTTCTTTCAATCAACCACCATGTCCCTGCACCCTGACGCACTAGCATAGTGTCATCAGTACCGTCCCCTTGGCCGAATAATGTATGATCACCAGTAGCAGAAATAGTGACGAATTTAACCCAAGCACTAAACGTCATTTTTTGCGTAGATCCAGCAGTAGTTACAGTCCGCGATAAAAAATTACTAGTACCGTTTAAAGTGAGAATTTCGTTGCTATCAAACCCAGACCACGGGCCACTGCTGCTATGTACTGTTCCTTGTATAATGCTCATTATTCTAACTTCCCACTAACAACAACATATACAAGAGTACCGTCACAAATATAACTAAGCCAATAAGTACCTGTTGCTGATATTGTTGTAGCATCTCCAGACTTTATTTTTACAACACTTGTATTTATTGAAACAGTGTAGTTACTACCATTTACAAAAATTATATTGCCTGACTGACCTGTTGCTGCGGATACATTCGTAAATGTAAATCCTGACGAAGTAATATTAGCAGTTGGAGTACATTTAAAATTATTAGTTACTGCCAAGTCAAAAGAACCGTCATTATCTACTGTAATTGCCCCCCGATTCGCACCAGTAAATGTCTGATCATTAGCTAACGCAGCAGCATTATCCGCTTTTGTTCCTTGTGTTGATGTTGCATATGCTGTTGCAGCAGCAGTTGCTGATGTCCCCAAACCTAAAGCACTTCTTGCTAAAGAAGCGGTTGCACTTCCGGTCCCACCAAGTGCCAAGGGAACTATACCGGCTGTAATTGCCTGTCCAGACAAAGAAAGATAATTATCAGTTACGCTAGCAAGAGTGACATCAGTGGAATTGTCTGTCCCTGCCTCATCAACGCCTAAACTTGTTCTCAGGGTACCCCCAGATTCTGCCACCCATGTGATGCTGCTTCCAGTGCCGCTTCCGACAATGACGTTGCCATCTGTAGGCGTTAATGCCCCAATAGCCAGCAGTTCAGCATCCTCATTGGCTAGGGGGTGCCATGCGGAACCACTCCCGTCATTATGAGAAAAATAGACTTTGCCTTCTGCATGAGCATGGGCTAGTGCCCCGTGATTATCTGCACTTGCTGCATAAGAACTGTTTAGAGCACTTAAAGAAGCGTATTGTGGGGGAGTGATCTTGGTGTGAGCAATTCGGTCAGCATTAGCAGTCGTGATGTCAGCATTGGTAATCGTGCCATCAGCAATTTTGCCTGTGACCACAATATTATCACTCAGGTCATCTGATGTGAGTGCAGCTGGGGTAGGGGGTTTCCCAATGTAGGCCATATTAGTTCTCCAAGCACGAAATGATTACGTCTGCCACAGCACTGGCTGTGACTTTGAGCTTATCGCCATTTTCCAAAACGACCTTCTGATCGCCACCTACTACCGCCAAGGCTGAACCTACTCCAATGGGAGCAGCTCGAATGAGGTATCGGTCTTGATTACTGCTTTCAGAAGCATCATAGAGCTGTACATCACAGGTTATTGCGGCACTGGTTCCGGCGTTAGCCACAGAGAGCCCAATGACGGTGGCGCCTGCCGTTGGAGCGGTGTAGCATTCCGTGACCGAGGTCACATTGTGTTTGGTAGCATTTTTGAAGGTAGCCATAATTAACTCAGAGCAATTGCGAGTTGCAGGGCAGTCCCCGCTGGATCAACACTAATGGTTACGTTGCCACTACTGTCTGGAAGAGAGTCGTTTACGGTACTGACCGCTCCAGTGCCATCAACTCCTTTGGGAATACCCAAATTCATGACAGGGTTGCTTGATGTGCCTGTGATGGTAAAGGTTGGGGTAGCACTCGAAGCCAAGGCCGTAATTGTTCCGGCAGTAAAGCTGGGAGAAGTGCCGTCTATAGGCTTTGTAAAATCGGCTGTCTGATCCGCACTGGAATCATCAAACGTAAAAGTAAATCGCTTTAGTGTCGTATCGCTGGGATGATCCGCTAGGGCTACTGTTGAGATGCCTCGTCCATCCACACCAGCTTGGACATTGAAAGAAGAGGTCGTTGTCACAGCCGTTGAATCTGGATAAGTGAAGGTCAGCGTATAGTTATTGGTGCTTGGTTGATTAAGCGCAATACTAGATGGGATGGCTTGGGGGCCAGTATCACCCGTGTTGCCTTTGGGGATTGAGAAATCCAACACGGCAGCTGTATTTGAACCTGAATTGCTAATTGTGGCACTTGAGCCTGAAGCCCCTGTGGTTACACTGCCCACGGTCACTGTAGCAGCGTCGCCTTTTTCTCCTGGGCGGTTGACCAAGAGCTGGGTCAGCTGAAGCATGTTTGTGGCAGTCTCGCCTGCATTGAAGCCAGAGAAAGCGCTTAGATCGACAGGGATATGGGAAGGGTTTAGGTCGGTGTTGACTGTGCTTAAATCCGAGCCTTTGATCTTTCTGGTAGTGATTTCGGTATTGGCAAGAGTAGTCATGAGCTGCTAGTCGTTAGAGTCGTTGGGCTCCAGCTGGGGCCGTACATTCTGCGGCCTCCGTAGCGGGTAGGAAAAGGGATCGTCATGGTCATCCGGTCAACGCCTTCTGTGTGGCTGAGATCGTTTTGGCCTTCACGCCTCTGGCAATCGACAACAACCTCATAGAATTTTGCTCTCCAGAGCTGGCTTTTTTCTAGATTCCTAAGCTCATTTTCTTTGAGGAAAGCCCGTTCCAAGCAGCCATATACCAAAGCCTCCACATACATATCTGGCAGTAAAGTGCTGGCCGTTCCTGAGTAATTGGCAGTGTTGGTCGAGTCTCGAAAGGTCAGCTTCCCGTTAGCCACACCCTCAATTGTCCAGACGTAACCACTGACCGTGGAGGTGTTCTGGATTAGGCTGTTGGTCGAAATGATCGCAATAGAAACTCCAGAGCTGGTGGCAATGGCGTTTTTGTCAAGCCGGACTGCATAGCGATTGTGTTGGGCGGTAACTGAAGGGTTGTTTATTAGTGATAGGGCAATTGAAAAAATGGTCACAGAAACTGCAGTCGTGCTTGAAGAAATTGGATTCTTGTCCAGAGTAATTGCGTATCGCCCATTTTGCGCAGCATCACTGCTTGTAATTTGGACAGAGCTGACAGAGCTGACTTTAGTATCAGGATCTAATACCCCTCCAGACTGAACAGAGGCTCCAACAAAATACTTAGTGTAATCAGCGGCATAAATGATGTTTGAATTTAAATCAACATTTGCCGTATCAGTGCTATTGGCACTAACCTTGGAATCATCTGCCAGGATGTTGTCTGCACGAACAGAGGCTCCAACAAAATACTTAGTGTTATCAGCAGCATAAATGATTTCTGAACCATCCGTGGTGGTGGCTGTATCGCTCCCAGAGTTAACTACAAAGACAAGAGCTGAGGTTGAATCAGCAGGGCTGGTGACATTGTTCGATGCCGCCGTCATGTTGGTCAGGTGAGCGGTCTCTGTCGGGTAGGGCACAATCCGCAAGGTATTGGCATTCCGAGCATCCTTGACTAAGTAAAGCGGTGTCCCCGTGGAGGCCAGCCAACCGCCAATGCCAGTAGTTGGGTGCTGGCCCATGTACTTCTGGTCTAATTGGCTGGAGGTCACAATCTGGAGCTGCAAGCCCTGAAGGCGCACAAGCTTAACTACCGAGATGCTTGAAGGAACAGCCACAGTGGTGTTATTGAGTACCACATTTGCTGTTGCCGTGGCTCTTGGAAACTCCGTCAGCCTCAGCCATTCCTGTTGAGAGTCTTCGACATAAGAGCGCAACTCTGCCAAGGGCCAACGGATGTTGCCAGCATCCTGCAATAGTGCAGCAGCTCTTGAAGTGATCTCATCCAGTGTCATATTGCACTTTTTCTTAAAACAAATTGCTCAGGCATAATGGCTGGCGCAGCTTGCTCAGAAGCAAGTGCTTCAGGATAAACTTCCTTGGTTGCAGGAGCAGGATCATCAAAGCCTGGGGCAAAACCTTTTGAATTCATTTGAGCGCGATAGTTCTGGGTTGCCGCTGGATTGATTTCGCCCATGATCAGCAGGTTCAGATGAACTGCTATTTCGCCTTTTGGTGGGACAATGATGATGAAGGGCCAACGTTGCTCATAGATTGGCTCCAGCTCTCTGCTCATGTCCGATTGCTGGTACTTGGTTTCTACAGTTTCAGCCAAATGTAGAGCAAATTCATTAGGTACAATGGACGGGATACCTCGCATAATTGTGCAGTCAATGCCATTGATACTCCCCTTCCAAGGTAGCTTGGAGTTAGGGTCATGGCCTGCTTGCAATTGCAACACACAGCAATCTGGAGGAATCGTATTTTGATCACCATTATACTGAGGGCATAAATTCTTTAAGCCTCTGGTCTGGAAGTTATGACCAAGAGCCTTGTTGTAGTAACTGTTCGCCATTCCTGGCTTATTAATTGGGGCAATATCCCAGGCATTTGCCATAAAAAAACCTAAAAGCAGGGGCCACCGGAGCAGCCCCTTGGTTAGTTACAGAAGTAGATAGTTCGGTTGAACCATGTACTTTGCAGGATCATCTGGATCGAGCTTCCACTCAGAATTTGGCGCAAAAACATGCCAAATCTGGATGTAGGCTCGACCAGTGGTGCTATCACCAGTTCCTGTCACAGTTACCACCACCTTTTTATTAGCGTCCAAGGCACCAAAGCGCTTGGCATTAGCTGATGTAATAGCGTTAGTAGCATGAGTTAGAACTGTCGATGCCAGATAGGCATCTGCGGTAGTAGGGTTCCCCACTTTAATAGCGGACCCCGATGGGAAAACTGTAGTGACGATAACATCAATACGTTCAATCAGTGCTGTTTCCGGCATTTCAATGTCCATCGTCAAATTGCCATTGACTGTCGTACTCCAAACAGGCAGTTGGACAAATTGAGATGTGTTTGAGAGCCGGTTTACATTAGAGTTCATTTGGCTCCTTACAATGAAGATACAGCTACTTCTAGCCGCATAATAAATTCATCACGCAAAATTACATTTCCATACATATATTTATAGCCGATA
>JGI24006J15134_10000548_pt1 | contig 23247 bp, 22 predicted proteins | sample LinPmetageLP53_FD_15134 | JGI IMG/M metagenome (IMG submission 15134)
GCTATTTCGCACTGCGTCGCAGCCGAAAAAGCTCCAGCCGCCAGAGCTTCGTCACGGATAAGTTTTAAATCGCGTACATGGCGTTTAAAATCTATGCCATATTTTTCGTCGAGTTCTTGTCGATATCGACGAATTGCCGCACATACATGAGGAGTTTTTTTGGGATTAGTTAAGTCATAGGCTCGAGTGTGTGCTGAACCCTCCGGATAGCCAGCATTGATCGCCGCTTGACGCTTAGTGATTTGACCGTCTTTACTGACAAGCTCCTTAACAAAAAGTTCTTGCTTTCGGGTCAAAAGGCGATTGACGCCAATTCGTCCGGAGCCTTTAGGGCGGCCTTGTTTTTTCTTTTCCAACTCTAGTTCCATGCCGGAAGTTTATGTGGATCTTTTGAAAAAGTCTATACTGTATATAGGGCTAGAATAAAAAAAAATAAAAAAAACAATATAAGGACATTAACGGAATTTGAAGATTAACGAGAGGCGTGGCTTCTGTAACCTTGCCGTAACCCCGCAAAGCCCCTTGGGCCGTGCTTCTCAGCCCAAAGGTTACGTGGTTACGTCGGTTACGCCCTTTTTTTTAAAAAAAATAAAAAAATAAATCTCCAGCCACAGCTATATAGTGTTTTTTCTTAATCCATGCCGCGCCGCACCAAATGCATGTGTTTAACCAATTCATCGACCAGGTCGGCTGTCGCGTGGATATGGTCTCTGAGAATGCGGGTTACCGCATCGCGATCTTTGTGTAGATCGGATTCTTTCTTTTCCAAATACGCGTGATCCTCGTCGTTTCGATTTTGTAGCGTGTCGTATAGAACTTCGTCGTCGTCATAGATAGTCATGTACATTCCCCTTTGCTTTTTCAATCTCAGCAGAAGTGCAAAGCATGGCTAAGTCTTGAACAAGTTTATCCGCCTGTTCGATGCGGTTGTCTGGGGCAGTTATGGCTAGTGCCAAGGCTCGAGTTAAAGCTTCTTGATGATTCATAATGTATCTCCATTGTTAGAAAATTGACTATATATGAGTTTTATGTGCATTACAAGCGGAAAAAAACCTCGCAGGGCAATCAGGAAAGGATGGCTGGACCCTGCAAGGTTTTTATTACCAAGGAGCTATCTTTGGTGTATCGATAATAAGTTCCTTGGGCGATGATGTCAAGGTTGAATGCACATTAAAGTATGGTATACTATGCGTATGGCAGCTAAAAAATATTCGCAAGAAGTAGTAGACCACGTTCGGCATTTGAGAGACGTCGAAGCGCGTTCGATTAAATGGATCGCTCAAGAATTAAAAATCCCCATCGATACGATTCGCGATTGGATTTTTCGGGGACGTCGAGCATCAAATTGAAAAGCTACTGTTATGCTTACCTTCCTGAATCTCTAACTTTATCTTAGCTGTCGCCAGCCTTTCATTGTCATTGTCGGTCAAATGCTCGTCCATCCACTGCTCAACAATCATGCGAAGCTGCCGAGAAATGGTCCGGCCTTCGATTTCTGCAATCAACCGCATATCGTAGTACGTCTCTCTGGGCACCACTACCGATTTCCACTTATTTTGGTCCATATTTTACCCCCTGGTATATGCAATGGTATCGGATTTAGCTGGGGACTACAACTTTTGCGCGGTTTAAAAGATGTGCGGCAATAATTTCCTGCTTACTTTGACCGTGGTACGGTACCGCGTGGTGGTGAGCCAGCAGACTGGCGCATAGCCATAGTCCATCGACCTGAAAGTCTCCCAGATAGCGGCCATATTTGCCCTTCTCGTGCGTTTTTAGGATTGCTTGGGACCCGATTGGCAAGAAGTCCTCAACAAACGCTTTTGCAAGTAGACCGAATTTTTTTTCTTCCAAATCTCGAGTGCGAGACTCCTCGCAATCGACTCCGAAAAGACGGATACGACCAGAAGAACCACGAACCCAGCAACCAAACCCCAAGTCAACATCGACATCAATGGTGTCCCCATCAATAATTTTTACAATTGTGCAGTTAAATAAGTAAGGATCAGACATCATATTTGTCCGTTTTAATTTGATTAGTAACTTCTATTGACCGACCCTTTACTTGTTTGGCCCATCGAGAATCGAGAAACTCAGTAGCAGCGAGGTCGTATAGCCCACTTTCCATATAGCCAATGGCTTTTTGAAAAGTACCAAATTTTGGACCACCCAGGTTAAAATGCATATTGATGATGGCATCGCGTCGAGCCCCGTCCGAAAGCTCTCGGAACCAATCATACGCTCGCGTCAGCTCCTTAATCGTGCGGATAATGTCGTTCTCAAGCAAATGCTCTACTTCTTCGTCAGAGAGCCCAATGCCGCCGTTTGCATCTACATTGCGGCCTATGCCCAGCGTATAGAACCCAGCAGGGCACTTGTAGATTAGGTGCCTGTCATTGGTCTTGACAACGCCCTCATGGCGTTTTAGTTGTTCAATTAGATCATACATCTTATTTTTTTCCACTCGACCCGCCGTAGTAAAAAGCCGCTGCGGTTCCCAGGATCCCAGATAATTGTCCGAGCACGAGGCTAATAATTGTCTCGTCGTTTTGATCATGAGGCATCATCGTGACCATAAGCACAAAAGCACCGTAGAGAATAAGCGTTAATACAGAAAAGAGCTTAGGAGTTAAGTCTGTAGCAAAGGCTGCCCTTGCATCTTTACGGTCTTCAACCTCAGTCTTAAACGACTCAAGGTCTATCTCCATCTCTCTAATTTTAAGTTTAAAATCCTCGTCCGCTTGCTTAACAAGCACCGCTTTGTCTGGTTCTCGCTCGATAAGGTCTTCGATTTCATTAGCTGTGGTAGATTCGGGCAAGCTTAACTTTGATGCCACCATTTTAACAGCCATACCGGCCAGCGGCCCACCCGCCGCCGAGGCAATATTAGGAGCTAAAGACTTGAGCAAGCCTCCCAATTTCATCACACGCCGACCGTATCAGAAGGCATCTCACCCTCCGCTATTATTCCGTCTATGGTATCGCAAACGTCTCTGACAACCACTCCAGTGGTAGCGGACAAGGCAGAACGACCGACAGCTCTCATGCCCTTGTAAAGCTGGTTGCAGTATAAATCCTTGTTGTCCATGACCTGTTGCATTGAAGTACAGCCCGACAACATAACAATTGCACTAAGTGTTATCAATAATCGCATTTTTCTTCCCCTTCTTTTTCTTTGATGTGCTCAAATAACGGGTTAGTCTTGATTGATATTCCCTCATAAAATGGTCCGAAAACATTTCGGTCTTTCCTGCCAAGAAATCTTCTCTTTTAAGATCCTTGGTCGGATCAATATAGTCCTTTTGGTTATTGGCGTGATACAAAATCGTTTGGGACACGCTAGGGCCGTAACAATACCGTGGGATACGGGCAACAATATCGCTTCCCGACACGCAAGAAATTTGATCTAAAAGCTTCATGGGCCGTTTAAACCCTTTAAAAAAGGTATTCGGCTTGCCAAAAGTACAAAGGGACAGCGCGTCGTGCTTCTTATGCAATTTGGCGGCGGTTAATTCAGCAAGCCCCCCGCCCAGGCTGTGACCACAAATTAAAGTGGGCTGATCCATGCGTATAAGCTTTTTAATCTTACCCCAAACAGACGCGTGAGAAGCTACAAAGCCGCCGTGGCAGAGCCTACCGGCGTAAGGCACGGGAAAAACCATGGCGTCAGTCACCCAATCTAACTTTTCTGCGGTGCCTCTAAAACAAAGAATATCAGGTAAAGTACCATTGCCCTCGATAAAAAAAGCCGTGGTCGAAGTAAACTTCGATTCAATTTTTATCGCGTTAGGGATCTCTTCGTTGTACGCCTGAAGGCTGTAATCACAGGCCAATTTGAGTAGGGTTTTGTTTAGCATTACTCCACCTCTTTTGCTTCGCCCCAGCTTGGGCCCATCTCTATGTCACACTTCGACGGGACAACCAGTTCGACAGCGTTGATCATTAATTCGCGAAGCATTTTAGCTTCTTCTAACGAATCTACCGAAAAAGCAAGCTCATCATGCACTTGTAAGATCGGCGTATAACCCGCCTTGTATACAGCCAAAGTAGCGGCCTTGATCTGATCAGCCGCCGACGCCTGTATTAACCGATTAGCAGCGCGGTACGTGAAGCTGCGTTTTAAGCGAGTGGTCGGGCCATATTCGGCAATGGCTTCTGTACGCGGCAAGGCTTTATTCATCTCAAACGTGGCCGGTTCCCACAACTCGAAACGACATTTACGACCTTTAAGTGAGCGTATACTACCGCTTGATCGTGGGTCGTCCAACCTTTTTTGCACGCCTTTAGTCAGCATTTTAACAAAAGGAACGCGACTATGGTACTGCTCAATTAGGGCCTTGGCTTCGGACTCCTCCATGTCCAATTCAACGCACATCTTCCCTACCCCCATTCCGTACATGAGGCCCAAATTCAGTGTTTTGGCCGCTTTCCTAGAGATGGACGCCATCTCGCTAACTAAGCTATGAAAATCCGCATCAGGGTTGTTTCGATACTCTTCGACAAATTCCTTAGCTCCAGGAAGCTCTTCGCCTGTGAACTCACCGTAGATCTGCGCATAGTGGGTTAAGATCCTTGGTTCTTGTTGCGAGAAGTCGATGCTACAGAAGTATTTTTTATCAGGCAGAAACAAACTGCGTATCATGGGCCCTAATTCGGGATGCCGTGCAGGAATTTGTTGAAGGTTAGGGTTATTCGCGCTGATGCGCCCTGATACCGTACCGCCTTGATCGGACCTCACTTGATTGATGTGACTGTGTACACGGCCTTTGTGGACATACCGCAAGATCGAATCGATAAACGTACATGAAATCTTATTAAGATCTCTTGCCTCTACAATCAGCTTTGCAAGTTCAGAAGGATGTTCATTAAGAAAGTTCTTTTTAAAGCTAGGTGCCCCTTTAGGTGTTTTCGGGTAGGTAAGACCTGCTTTATCGAAAGCCGCAGCAATGCTCTGTGCCGCCCAAATCTCTACCTTTATTCCAGACAGGTCATGTATTTTCTTAATAGTGGCTTTTTCGCGCTTTATAAGCTCTTGTTTGGTCCTTTCTGCTCGATCTAGGTCAACTTTTATACCGTTCATGGTCATGGCGACAAAGCAGGGCAGCAACGCTGTTTCAAGCTCCCAAACTTCCATAAGATCTTCTTTCTTTAATAGCACTTTTAGATGCGTCCACAACTCTAGGGTGATCTCCGCATCGACCTCCGCGTAAGGACCCACATACATACTGGGAAGCATATACATTTGACTTTTTGGATCCAAAGAAAACTCACGGGCAGCAGCGACCAATTCTTTTTCTGATTTAGTTTTTCCCAAATAGTCGTAGCAGAGGGCATTCAAGCTATAGGAAAAACGATTTTCATCCAACAACGCGGCGGTCATCATCGTATCAATGATGCGTCCTTTAACCTCGAACCCCATGGCTTGTATCCAGCCGAGATCATAGCTGGCGTTATGCATAATCTTATCCGCAGGGCACTCAAAAACCTTTTTAAGCCATTTGTTCAGTATACGGGTGTCGATGTTTCCGCCACCAACATGGGCCACCGGAAAATAGCCCTTCCAACCTGCGACGGCGATGGCGTAACCAACCACCTCCCCGTTCTTTGTAGGCCAACCAGGACCTCTTTCTTTAAGATGCGGGTCCCGTGTCTCGACATCGATTGCAATTTCTTTTGCTTCTAGGATATCGGGGAACGGGTGCTCGGGCGGTAGCCAATCTGATTTTGGGGGAAACATAGCCATTTGCAGTTTATTTGTCATATACAGGCTTTCCGTTTAGTTTTTTAGGAATAAACATTCGTTCTCGTAAAATAGCTTTTTCAAAATGTTTGCAGTGCTCACAGTACCAACCTACTCGTGTTACGGTCTCCATGTTTAAAATCTCACCAGCCCTCTTCTTGCACTTTGGACATTCGATCACACTTAAATCATCATCACTCATATAGCATAGGCCCTTGTATAGTCGTCCGGCTCAACGATAAACAAGTTTGCTAGTGTACGGGTTACCCCCACGTAGAAAACGCGATGAAGGTCATCGCCTTGCGTGTTAAGTGCGGCGTTAGTTAAATCGGTAAAGAGCACAACGTTCGTAGCTTCTCCCCCTTTAGTTCCATGGATCGTGCTCAAACGTATTCGAGGCACAGCATTAAACTTCTCGCCCCTGCGCAGGAGGGCCGTTATGTAGGCTCTATCACTGTCGGGTATGCGGTCCAACGCTTCTGACCAGATCATGTCTTTAGTAGCTAGTAACCCGTGGTGCTCTACCAACGTCTCGAAAGTAAAAAGATCCCCTTCAATATTCTTTTTGCCCCGAGCAATCTTTTTACCGTTACCGCTCATGCAGCTATACATTACTTTGGCACTAGGTTCATCTAAGGTGCCTCCTTTCCTGACGCTTTCCCACGCGTTAACGGCGGTGCTCAGTTTACTAGATATAGACCGAGATCCGTTGCGCTCAAAAAGGTATCCCCGTGACTTCAAGTCATCCGCCAAAGAGGTCAACATATAGTTAGCTTGCGCCATTATCAGCCAATCGTCTTCATCAAGGTTAATGTCATCGAGAGTGCTCAAACGTTGCACAGTGCCCTCGACGTCGCGAGGGTTGTAAGTCTTTGGGAAGCGGTTCTGAATACGACCGACAATTCGATTAGCTACTTCATGCACAGCTTTAGGGATTCTATAGCTCTGTTCGAGCACTTCACTTCCGCCTGGAAGGTTTATAAATGTGTCGGTATCCGCTCCGGCCCAACGATAGATGCTTTGATCGTCGTCACCGGCGACATACATCTTTTCGCACTGATCGTTCAAGGCATAGGCAATATCCCACTGCAAAGGACTCAGGTCTTGTGCTTCATCCAAAAAGCACAACTTAAAGTTAGGAATAACTCGTTTAGGGTCTTGCGCAAACAAACTGAGCATATCAGTGTAATCAATAAGCCCTTTAATTTTTTTATACTTATCATAAGATCGTGCGACGTAATCAACTTCATCCCAACTAAAAGGTATGTCAGTCGTGTTGTATTCAGAGATTAACGTAGACTTTTTAAGCCTAGACAGGTTAATCAAAGATAAAATAGGGTGATCGGCTGTGGCGATTGGCGAGTCCTCTACATGAGGGTTGGCTTTAACATTAAGTGAAAACCCAATCATGGCCGACAGTTCGTCATAATGTTTCTTTTGCATCAGATCTTTAGCTTTAATGTTTAACAGCCTAAAGGCCAAAGAGTGCAATGTCCTAAAGAAGTAAAGATCAGTTTTAGGATCAAGGCCAAAGCGTGTGCTGGCACGCTCTTTAGCCTCGTTAGCAGCCTTGCGCGTAAACGCTAAGAATGCAATCTCTTGGGGCGCGATACCGCTCTCAAGAGCCTTATCTACCATATTCAACAAGGTAGTGGTTTTACCGGTTCCAGGTGGCCCAAATATCCTAAACATCAGAAGGGTGCCCTTTCGCCGGTAGAACCAAGGGTTGGTGTAGCAATCACACCGGAACCCGTTTCATAGCTGGGGATAGCCCAAACGCGAGTTGTCTTGCCTTTAATCTTTAAAGACGTAGCGTCGCCGTTGATGTCCCGCAGCCGTTGCGCAATCTTATGACTCTTATATTCAAAGAACCTATTCTTTCGCAGGTAGCCTTCAAAGTCTTTTAAACGAAAGTAAATGAGGTCTTCCTCTTCATCAAGCCACGGCCTACGCAGCAGTATCTCCTCTCTGCTTTCAGCTTTTTGCATAGCTGTACAGAACTCTTCTAAGAACTCATAGAACTGTCCTGAAATACTGGCATCTTGAGAGACTTCGACAACGCTACCATCGGTCTCGCTCATATCAGTAAGCAGTTGATTGATGCGCCCTTCCCATGTCGGCTTTGACATTGTTTGAGGCATAAAGTTCAGTTGCTCTACGCAAGCGCGTTGAAATGCGCCCTGCATCATCAAACCCTCAGTATCAAGCTCTAAGGGCGTCCCATTGACGTCTAAGAACCAAATAGGTGGGCTACTATTATATTTGCGAAGATTCGCTATCTCGGCTCCTGCAAGGCCCACTTCGATGCCGTACTTACGAGTCCGACACACTTCTGAGTTGCAGTAAGCATTGATAGGCGCATCCTTACACTTAAAGCCATAGTCTTTTTTCAGTAGCTGTTTAGCCACAGTGTTGACTTCAGCCAAGGGTAGCGGAGGGTCTAAATACTTAGCGTTGTACACTAAGATCTCTGATTCCCATGAATCCGGATAAGCCTTGCGTAGATAAACACCCAAATTAAAAAGCCCAGAGTTACGACCGCCTTCAGAAATCTGCTGTCTACATAATGTCTGAAGACACGGAGGCCCATCTTTTACGGGGGTCTCTGGGTCGTCTTCTATAGTTAATGCGTCAACCTGTTCCGGCGTTTGCACAAACTGTTCATATAGCTCAAAGAACTCATCTAAAGTGGCAGACTGCCCATCATCTTTAATAGCATAGCGCAGCCCCTCCTCTGCATCATAAAAAGGCATATTCAGAAAGTTGCCCACATCTCCACGATCCAGTTGCAAAGATTTTTGCTTGGGAAATATCTCACAACCTCCGTAGCCAAGAGCCCCCGCAATATGTTGGAGCACCTCTTGCATTTTCGCAGCGGATATCCACTCGGAAGTAAATAGAAAAAGGTGAGCCCCTCCTGATTTACTGCGACAAACCACCAAAGGCAGCTTTATCCGGCGAATCCTTGATATGACCTCTTTGTGATCCAGAGGGTAGGTGTCAACGTCGATACAGCCCCACTTACAGGCGTTATCTTCATTGATCGGAATGATGCCAATGGAATCACCCTTCCCCGAAAGATGGCCCTCCCAATGAGAGAGGGCCCGAGGTTCTTTCACGACCGAGGCTTTACCAGCCTGTTTTCCGTTCGTTTTTTTGCGGTCAATTTTATAAGTGCCATAAGCAAGCTTTAGGCCATCAAATATGTCCGCAAATCGCTTTGCGTTTGACATAAGTGTTTATCCAAAGGGGCTAGGTTCAAAGGTCTCCGTTGCTGGTTGAGTAGGCTCCTCTGAGACCTCTGCACTAACTTTAACCTCTCCGGCAATCACGGCCTTCTTAAAGCTTTTAGCCGCCCCATACCACATCTGCTCAGTAGGATTCTCCAGATCAAGCATCCGGTCTATAGTTATCTGCCAGTTATGATATAGCTGCTTCTTGGCGTTTTGCTCTTTAATAGTCTTAAAATTGTACAGATATGCAAAGCGTGGCGGTCTGAAAGGACCATTGGCACCTTGGGCAATCTGACTTAACACTGTCGTGTTTAACGCCTTAGACTTCTTGATTCGCGTATTCGTCATGGCGATTAGCGCACTTTCGCAAGCACCGGTTTCAGGATCAACGACTAAAACGTAGTGATCGTGATTTAGCCCAATGTAGTTATCCTCTGGGTGATCCTCACCATCGACTTGAATTATCTCACGCCACTGTTTGTCTTCCCGCCTAACTGTAGGGGGCAGTTCCTTTTCTGAGTAGAAAGTATTTACAGGGGCATCACCCTGCACCGATTTCCATTCACACCAGCTAGTGGTGAAATGAACAGGGACTACAAGCATCCCTTCACCATAGACCTTCGATGTTACAGGGTTATAGATTTCGCCATCTTTAGCCTCTGTCCCATGATTGTCTGAAGTGCCAACAGCAATTTTAATGCGTGGCAGACCAATCTCTTCGGAGGTTAACTGTTCTACAAACTCCAAGCCATCCTCTTCAAAGGAAGAAACTGACGCTGGTAGTTGGCTTTCTACTTCTACTGTACCTACTTCTGATTTTGCTTTAGACATTTTTAGCTCCTTTTATAGTTGCACGTTGGCCTACGTAGGCCCCAAATAAATCCATTGGAAACTCATCACCGGCTTCAACACGCTCTCGCACAAACGCTTTGAGGGTGCTCGGATGAACGTCTCTCTTTTGTAATACAGGTAGCCCCTGTGATTCCGCTAACTTTACGAAGTCTACAGCTTGAGCTTCCTCCCCTCGACCAAACTGACACGAAGCGACGTTCTTAATGATGTCGTCGTGACCTGCTTTCTTGAGCCAAGCAAAAGCTTCCTCACGGTTGTCCACTTTGATATGGGCACCATAGGTTGTACGAAGCTCTACCTTTGAGCCATCGGCTAAAGTAAAGTCGCGAACGCCTAGTTCAAGTATTAAGTTGGGAAGGTCTTCATCGGTGAGCTTGAGCAGTTCTGTTTTAGCCTTCTTTACAGCTAACTCAAGTAATTGCACTTCTTCTTCTTTTTGACGTACTGCACGAGCAATCTCCGCAACAGTAGCCAGCCCTTCGGTTGACAGAGTTTCTACATCAGAACCTTGGGCGTCAGATTCCATCTCTGCAAAAAAGTCTTTCATAGTATTACCTCCTGGTTAAAGTTCTTTTTATGAACTTGAGCAGCACATACTAATCTGATAAGATTGCATAAGCAAGGGGTAGTTATGAAATATGTTTTTAAAGTTGAGCCGTATGCTCATCAACAGGAAATCTTCGAGGCTACTTGGAAAAAGCAGTGGTACGCTTTTTTGCTCGAGATGGGTACAGGTAAATCTAAAATTGCTATCGACACTATGGGTGCGCTTTATGAAAACGGCGACATCGATACAGCACTTATAATAGCCCCAAAAGGGGTTTTTGACAACTGGGTAAAAAAAGAAATACCCGCGCATTTGCCGGATAGAATAAAAACCAACATCGTTCGTTGGAACCCTGCGTTTACAAAAGCTTTTAGAAAAAGCATGACCGATATGGCGGTTCCTAAGTTCCGTGAACCAGGCACACTTAGCATATTGGTGATGAACATTGAGGCGTTGTCTACACCTAAAGGAGCCGACAGTGCTCTAAAGGTTTTGCAACTTAATCCTAATAATTTAATTATTGTGGATGAAAGCACTACCATCAAAAATCATGCAGCAAAGCGCACTAAGAATGCTTTAAAGCTGGCTCGGACGTCTAAGTATCGACGTATCTTGACCGGTAGCCCTATCACCAAAGACCCTATGGACCTTTACGCTCAATGCGATTTTCTCTCACCTAATGCTTTGGGGTTTACAAGTTACTACAGCTTTAGGGCGCGTTATGCGGTGCTAATTAAGCAGCATAAAAAGGGCGGCGGACATTTTCCCATGGTAGTAGGCTACCGGAACCTTGAAGAATTAGGGCAGAAGTTGGATAAGTTTAGCTCACGGGTGTTAAAGAAAGATTGTTTGGATTTGCCTGAAAAGATCTATATGCGCCGAGAGGTGCCTTTGTCCAAAGAACAAGAGCGGCTTTATGTACAAATGAAAGAGTTGGCCTTGGCTAAAATACGTGACGGAATTTTGACGACTACTAACAATATTTTGACGCAAATAATGAGGCTGCAACAAATTACGTGTGGGTTTGTGCAACCGGATGAAGGTGAGATAGAAGAAGTAAAAAACAATCGAGTTCAAGAACTCCTTGATATCCTTCAAGAAACTAACGGTAAAGTGATCATATGGGCCACGTATACCTATGATATACACCGCATCCATAGGGAGTTAAGCATAGCCTATGGACCCGACTCAGTAGCCATGTATTACGGGGGTACACCGCAAGAAGAGCGTCAAAATATTGTCACTGAATTCCAAGATAAAGCCAGTAAGCTGCAATACTTTATAGGTCAACCGGCTACGGCAGGGTTTGGAATAACTTTAACGGCGGCCCATACCGTTATCTATTACAGCAACGGCTATGATTTAGAGAAGAGAGTACAGTCAGAAGACAGGGCTCATCGCATTGGACAGGATCAGCCGGTCACCTATATAGATATTGTCAGCCCCAATACGGTAGATGAAAAGATTCTAGAAGCGTTAATGAAGAAAGACAAAACGGCAAGTAAAGTGCTGGGTGAAGAGTTTAAGACTTGGGTTTCCTAGTACGGGTTGTCGGCTTTAGCACTAAATCCTTTAGCTCCAAGACCATCTCTTTAAGATCAAGCAAAGATTCCTCCATTGCAGCAACCCGCTCTAAAGCTTCAAAAGCATCTTCCCCTTCTAACTCAATAGTGATTCTACTCATTATATGTTCAAGGACATAATGCCCTGCTGATCAGCCTTGATAAGGTTACTGGTTATGTCATCAGGAAACATTGCCGCAAACTGTGCTCGAGCTTGTGGATTAGGCGCAGTTGGAGCAGATGAAGGCCCTTGGGGCAAGAACTGTTGGGCTTGGTCGGTCATTGCCATTGGAGGCGGCACTGGCCCTTGTACACGAGCTTGTTCTGCCGCTTGGTTTCGTAGTTGTTCGCGCCGGAAGCCCGCAATGTTGCCTGGAGAAGGGCGTTGACCTGGTGGAGTATAAACGGTCGCCCCAAACGTTTCTTGCATAACTTCTTCCGTTGAAGGTAACCCTGTGTACCCCAAGCTAATAAGGCTGGACCTTAAAACGTTCAACGCTTTTTCAGCACCAATATTTTTACCAATATTTGCAAAAGACTGCGCCGTGTCCACGAGAAAAGGGGTGGACGGGCCTGAAGCTGTATTTATGCCCAATTGTAAAATTTCTTTGGTTAAGTCCATGTCAGTGAAAAAACTAGAACCTAACTCTTGGAACATAGTCGCTGGGACTTTATCTAAGAAGCCTCGCACTGCCCTGACCCCTGCTCCGGCAGCAACAAGAGAGTTGGGACTTGTACCAGGCAATAAATCCCCTGCGAGTGTTCCTAATTTTGCGCCAATAAGTCTTTGAACTAACTCCGCAGTAATTGGATTGGTCTGATAAGCTTTTAAAATTTGCTCAACATCGCCGCTGTTTAGCAAGCTTTCAATTTCAATAGCTTCATTAAGCACAGTTTTAAAATTAACAAAACCCTCATTATCAATAATTTTGTTTTTTCTCAAAATATCTAAAACGCTGTTTTGTGTACTTGTTATGGGCCCCGTGCCTCTCGCTGGAACGGCACCTTCCAAACGATTGGATGTTCCTGGAACCAAAGGGCTTGTCAAGTAATCGCTAAACCGAGCGAAAGAGAATTGTCCGTCAGATGTTCCACCGCCAGACTCAGTAAATCCGCGATTTACTGTTGCGTCAAACAAAGCTTTTTTTAAGTCTTCTGGTGAGTACGCAAGACCGTTAGAATCAACCAGATTGAAAAAGTCTAAATCTTTTTGAGTAATGTCAGCGACATCTTTTGCAAGTAAATTAAAATCTTGAATTGGGTTATCTGGACGCTGACCAGGAACACCTATTATTCGAGAAATAACATTTCCAGGATTATCAGTAACACCTGCGAAACGACTTATTAACTGTTCCTTTTGCCTTGTTTCAGCGGCATCTGTTGCCATAGTGCCTTGATTTTGGAATAACTGTACGGCTTTATCAACGTCCATCAAATCTTCTAATAATGGGCTTTTTAGCTCTCCATTAATTAGCACTCGAGGACTAATTTGGGTAATTAAATTTTGATTTTCAGGATCAGCTAAGAAATTTCTGATGGCGGCGCGATCTGGTTTTAGCTGACCTTGGTTATCAAACACTGTAAATCGACGAAAAATGTCTCGCATCCCTCTTTCCGCTTGCCCATAAAGAGTAGCCGAGCGGCTCGCTATTGAGTTTACATCATCATAAAACTGAAGGATTTGTGCATTAGCAAAAGGCGGAGGAGTCAAATTCCCATCTATTATTTGATTTCTTATATTTTCGGGTAATCCAGAAGAGCCCTCTACTAATTTATCTTTTAAAAAGTTTATCGCAGTATCTGCTTGATCTAATGCCACAATAGCCGCTGTCGGCTTTCGATTTAAAATGTCTTCTATTAAGTACTCTGGGGCTTTGTTGCTTTTAATGATGTCGCCAAGAAGCGTTCGACTATAGGTGTCATTAACTTGTTCACTAAATGCAATAGCATTATCTAAGCTGCGTTGAACCGTTCTATCAGTATCCTTGGGTAACGCTCCAAGGTCTTTACGAATTGCATTTTCTAAAACAGACAAAGACTGTGCAACAATTGAATTGCTGTTGCCTGTTCTTCTTTCTCGAGCCAGCGCACCGACTACAGTTTCACGTAGTTTTAACAACTGTCCAGAAGTAATTGTTTCGGGTAAAGGTAATCGAGTCCCCGTAGCTTCAGGTTTTGAAGGACTATCCGGAGCGTCAAGAAAGCGGCCAGTGAGTAAACCTGGCAAATTAGCCTCTACTTCTTCTGCAACTTCATCGAACGTTTTTTCTAACGCGTCATCCCCTTTTAAAATTTCTTTAAAATCATTTAAAGCAACCCGTATACTTATGGGATTTTGACCGCTGTCTAATCGCACGCTTTGTGAGCCAACTTGCGTAGATTTTTGAAGCTCGGTAGCAGCGTCTAAAAGAAAGCTTGCATCACTGCTAATTTCTTTCGGGACTTGATCGTATAAATATTTTTCTTGATTACGCACTGCCTGTAGGTTTTCATCGAGGAATGTGGAAAGTAATCGATTTTCATCAAAAGACGTACCGGCTCGAGTTAACCTATCTGCTGCTTTTTCAAAACGTTCATAGGCTCTACCTACATCTGCTTGCAACATCCCTTCAAAATAAGCTTCCCTAGCTTGCCCAAAAGCACCTAAAGCCTCTGGAGTATCTAATTCAATTAACCCCGCCATTAAATTTTCCATGGCTTTAATGTTTTGCTTATAACGACCCACGACTCTTTCGCCCAAATTTGGATCAAGTTTAGCCTGTTCGTTTTGCAGCAAGGCAAGAACAGGGTTTCTTGACCTCTCTACTGCGGTAGGGTTTCCTGGATTTACGTTGTATTGAGCTAAAAGCTTTTCATATTCGCTTTGAGGGCCTAGGCTATCTAATAATCTTTGCGTACCGCCCTCGCCATCAACTTCCTCAAATAGATTAAAAAGTCGGTCCGCTAAAGCTTGCTTTCGCCCTTCAGTCGATCTTAATTGACGGAATTGTTTTATCGAATCTGTAATATCAAGCATATTTAAAAGGTTTAAAGGGTTAAAAGCAAAGGCCCCTGTAACCTCAAGTGCAGACCTTTCAAGACTTGGGTCTATTGCGTCTTGATCATAAATGGCCCCAGCCGCCGCACCCCCCGCTCCCGAACCAGTTTCCCCCATTAAGGCCCGTGCAGGATTAGCTCTTTGAGAACGCAAGCCTCGTTCGACTACGTCGCCGCTAAAATCTAATATACGGCCCACTTGCTTAAAGATAGGAAGCTTTCTTATATTTTTACCTAACAATCGAGGCAAGTTTTTTGCTATAGCGTTCTCGGGAATTAACAATGCAGCCGGAGAGCTTGCCGCCATGCTACTAAAAAACTCTCCTGACATTTCCAAATTTCTTTTTCCTGGCACAACTTTTTCAGAAGGAAATAAAGCACTCTCTGTTATGCCATAACCTAATAAACCTAAAACCCCTGCGCCTCCTACCACATAAGGATTTCCGGTAGCTGTACCCACCGCCGCCATTGGAATACCCATCGCTGCCAAATTTCTTACGCCTTTTTTAGCACCTTGTAGTACTGCTTCTGGGCCGGTCGGCATAGTGTAAATGTTTTGTGTTTGAGGGTCTAAAGCTAAGTCTTGAATAAGTTGATCAGGTGTTAAGCCCGAATCTAAAAGTCTTTGATAAGATCCTGTAGGTAACTCATGCAAATTTTCTACTAAAATCTGCGCCATGTCCGAAGTGTTAACGCGTTTCCCTATTGCGTTATCTCCACGCATAAAAGCGTATACATCAAAATCTTTGGGTTGCCCTAGCACTATTTCACTTGTTTCAGGGTTTATAAAAGATTTTACTGGCCTCGATTTTAACTCGGCGCGTTTGGCTTCGTTTCTTTCATCTAACGACGGGGTAATTATATTAGGGTTGCTACGAGTGCTTGTTAGCAAATCCGCTTCAGTACGAACCCCCGCGTTACCGCGTGGAATACTTGTACCTGGAATAAAATTCTCTGCCATTACAAAGCCTATTTTGGTGTATTTAACGGTGTATTTAACAAATCGTTAAGCTCAGAAGATGTTATGCCACCTGACTGTCCACCCGTTTGTAAAACTGAAACTAATTCAGTTACTTTTTGAATATTATTGCTAGTTCTGTCGATAAAAAGCATAGCGTCTTGCATGGCTTTAGCATCTTGATTTAGATAAGGCGTCTGCATTAACTTTTGGGTAGAGTTTTTTAACTCTAGTAAATTGCTAAGAACATTTATATATTCGTCTGCCGCTCTTTTGGGAGTTTTTAGGAATTCTCGCGGATTAGGTATGCCGAGCCTTAATTCGTCTAAGATGTATTGACCCCTGTCGCCTAGAGCGTTAGTTTCTTTCATATCAAATAAAAGATCTTTATTTAACCTTTGAACATACGCGAAAGCATTGTCACGAGAAGCCCCTGCTGTCGAAGGCGCACCTATTAAGGCTCTAAAGTCGTCAATAGTTCCTTTTATCACACCGCCTGTACCAAATATTTCCGGCGCGTTTAGTACTACTTTTTCAAAATATTCATCAACTCTTTTTTGCGCTTCGTCGTCTGCCTTAAACCGTGTTAAATCTATTTCCGAAGTTCTAACACTTGAATCAGACTCAACACTGCCTGACTCTTCTGTTCTGTCTCCCGTTAAAGCGGCTGCTCGTTCCTCTAAAATATATCTATAAGGATTAGGTAAAGGTCTATCTATTTGATTACCGCTCAACGGGTCCAGCACGGTGTTATAACGTTGATTCGCATCAATGGCCCCCTCAACTAAACGAATTTGAGATTCTGTTAGGGGTTGCCCCGTCTTATACGATTCTACTAAAGGCGCATAGTCCGGAGAAACTAAAACGCTTCTCATTTGATTAGAGTTAACGCCGCTCAGCCCTGCTGCAACTTCTGCCGCTTGTAGGTCATAACCGGCTTTTTCTTGCATGGTCCTACGGGCCAAAGTGTCTTGTAATGAAAAATCTCTTAACTGTGCGTTACGCGTTAATTCGGGACCTTTGGCTTTAACAACATCCCCTATGAAGCCGCCAGCTACTTGCGCAATATTACCAAGGGTGTTGCCATCTAAATTTTCACCCGTGCGTGGATCTTTATTAGCCGCCAAGGCCACAGCGCGATCAAAAAGGCTGCTATATATAGCTAAGTCTTGGAGTTTTTTCTCATTTTCTGTTATACCCGCAATACCCTGAAGTTCATCAAAAGTCTTAGCCGTTTCTGATTCTAAATTGAAACGTCTAGGCGCAGTTTCTTGATCCGTGCTACCGCGTTGTAACTTTGGGACGGCACCGCCTTTGTTCATGGGAACAGGTTGAGGCGCAGGGCCAGCCATTAACTCACCAACACCCATGCCCATTTCATTTTCCATCATCACATCACCGGTCATGCCTTGCATAAGACCGCCAACGCCTTGATCAACTTCACCTTCACTAGCCATGATGATTGCAGGTTGGGTCAAAGCCAAAACGGAGGTAGGGGTGATCGCAGCATCCTCTGGTCCGACAAACGTTGCTAACTCATCGTATCGAGCTTGCAGGGGTAACTGGTTACCGCGTAACGCATCAATAACTTGCTGCGGATTTTCAGCCGCATCAATCCCCATTTCCGCATTTACGACCAAATCTTGACCCAACGCCATGCCCTCATTTTCCATGACGCTTAAGTCTTGAGCCATCATAGGGTCCATGGGCGGTGGTGCCATACCCATCATCGCAGGGTCCATCATAGAGGCAATCCCGCCACCGTTAGCCTTTTGTACAACGCCTCGACCCATTAGAATGTCTTTGCGTGTAACCTGACCGTCACCGCTTAAATCAGGAAACGAAGCACCGCCACCACTTGCCATGCGCCGAGGCATATTGAACATCGGTCGAGCTAGTATTGTCATGGCATTATGCTCCCGAGACCGGACAGTGCTTTACTTCCAGCGTAAAGTGAACCGCCCAAACCTAATAGCTGTTGGAAAGGAGATGCACTCCCACCACCCGTGGTCGTGGTCATTGTTTGTTGCGTGCTCGGAACACCTCTCACCATATCACCCATAAAGGCTAGAGTTTGGAAAGGCTGGTTACGTTGATCTGTTTTCGTGGCCCTTTGTGCATCAAGTCCTGCTTGCTGTAAACCACGCTGTAAACCGCCAATGCCACCCAATGAGGCGACGTCTCTACCGAGCAATGATTGGGCTGTCTCACCCAAAGCGGCTTGCTGTACGCCAATGTTTGCACCTTGCTGCGCTAAATTACCATAGCCACCGGCTAATCCAGCAAAGTCACTGCCAATTCCGCGCATTTGCTCTATATCCGCTTGACTTAATTGTCCATACTGTAGACCTAATCCACCAATGCCCTGTGAAGCAGCCAGACGACGGCTTTGCGTATTCTCAAAAGCTTCTTGGGCCGCGTTTCTTGCAGACTCATACCCTGATGCACGAAGCTGACTACCAATACGCGCTTTCTCCCGCTCCATGTCCCGTGCTGTTCTCGAAGCCATTACACCGGACCTTGATCCACCAAACGCCCCTTGCGACACAGCTTGAGCGGCTAATTCATTCTGAAGTTGGGCATTGCGTTCATCAATGTCTGCCTCGGATATATCAATCACTTGCTCTGTAAACGGGTTCATAAAGTTAGCGGTTTGCGCTGGATCAAATGTCCCTGCGCTAGAAAGGTAGCCTTCCCCTGCGGCGGTCTGATACTGATAAGGAATTTCACGTAGCTGCTGCGCTAAACGCCCTGCTTCTTGAGCATACTGCTGCCCTTGGGCCAAGGTAGGCACGGCAGAATCCGCTAGAAATCGCCCTGAACCGCCTATGCTTTCGGATGCTTGCTGCAAGTAGGGCACGTAAGACCCCACGCCTTGTTGCGCTAACGCGGAGGCTTGTTGTTCAAAAGGGGATAATCCAGCAATTTGATAAGCAGGGGTCTCAAAACGTGGATCAAATAGAGCTTTATCTGTTAGCCCTTGAGCCGCCTGTAAAAGCCCAAGCTCATACGCTTCAATCTCAGGGGTACGTTGCGTTACTTGATATTGTGTCTCTGCCATTATGCTGCACTCTCAAATTGACGCATTGCGTCGTACATTTTTTTCATTCCGCGTTGACGACTACCGTTTCCGGCACCTCTGACCGCTTGCGCAGTCATCACAAATTCGCCATCAGACAACATAGCAGGAATATCATCAGAAGTTTCTGTACCAGGTCCAGCGATTCGACCGGTCCGTCTTGGAAAAGCTTGACCGCCATCTGCCATACCAGGAGGTCGATAGTTACCATAGCCGTAACCGTAGCGAGGACGATCCCTGTAGAACTCATCCAGTGCGGCTCCGCTTCTAAAGAAGTCCGGAGCACTCTCATCGGTAGGCGCGTTAGACGCCAAAGCCAAATAGCCTATACCCGCAGGAACAGCGNANNNGTNNATAAAGCNTTNCGNGNCATCGGGAGCTATAACGAAATCTTTGATGTCGCCCAAAGTATCCATGACCCCAGAGCCTCGACCGCCGCTTGTAAAGATGTTTTTACCACGCTCAAACACGCTGTTGGGTGGGGTGTAAGTAGCACTTTCCCCCATACTGTTCAAATAGTCACTACCTAAATTGTTAAGATCCGGTGCCGCTGAAGTGCTCAAATTGCTAACATCGGATACCCCTTTTGGCATCGATGCAAAGGTTGTATTCGGTAGCGAAGCTGGATCGACGTAAGACGCATTTGGTCCTACAAGGGTGGCTGCGTCTCCCACTTGATTGGTTCCGCCTTGAACTGTTGCGGTGCTCTGATTTGCATCATACAACGGAGCCATTTCTGCTGCTTTACTTGCAGCAGTATTTGCAGTTTGGGTAGCCGTAGGTTCAACACCTAGCATTTGAGCCAACCTATTAGGCTCTTGGGCTTTGTTTGATGCGATACTGCCCAAGGTTTCCGTTCCGGTCATCGAAGACTTAAAGCCCTCTTTAAACCCGTCAAGGCGTGCTCCTTTGCCAAATTCTTTTGCACCTTGCGCACCTTTTAAGATACCCGTAGTAAGCGCAGCAATCCCTGCTCGTTTAAAGGCGTCTTTGGTGCTTACTCCAGAAANCTTAGCTTGCAAGAAGCTTGTAGCCGCTGATGCACCCATAGGGCCTAAGATTGGTGTTAAAAACGNTTGCACCACGATAGGGGCAATTACTTTAAAAGCTTTTTTAATACCCTTCTTNAGNTTGCCAAANAGNTTTTTAAGGAAAAACTCAGGCTGGCCTGTNACAGGGTTTAAAGAATTAAGCTCGTTACCTACTACATACTCGTCGGGGTCTATGCCCATTTCCCGCATTTGGGAAAATAACTTTTCTTTTAACAGAGGGTTTTTATCAAAAACAGCCATGGGTACTACGGTTTCGCCTTCTGCCGCGTGTATCATGTAAGAGTCTTCGTACCTACCAAACTCCGCTAATTGATCGGCTACCTGCTTTACAGAGGCAATCCCAGTGTTAGGAATAGCGTCTTCATCCGCCCAAGAGCCAGTTTCTGCGGTTAAAAAGGTTGCTATACCTCCAGCAGGAAGTTCTATGGGTTCTGAGCTATGTAGAGAGGCTTGCATTCTATTGCTCCGTAAATTGAGTAATGATTATATCGGAAGACTTTAAATTCATCAAAGCCTTCACGTACTAACTGTAACTTGTCCTACACCCGTTGTTGCTTGTATTCCAGGAAGAAATGCTTGGTTAGCCAGATTGATGTGTAATACACCATTTACCTGAAAAACTGCACCAACCTCTAATCCCTGATTATTGTCTTGTAAATCGGTTAATGTAAGTGTTGTAGCACGTATGTCCCCTGGATTCTGCACTTGCTCTAAAAACACAGAAAACGCACGTAAAACCTCGGCAGTGTAGTTCTGACTATAATCTACCGGAGCCTGTGGAAATAACGGTCGTACAACTTTACGTGTACTCATAGGGTTGTTATCCCATATTCAGCTTGTCCGCCATTAGCCAAACTAGCCACTCCGCCTTCTGCGTTAAACGCTTTTGCTAACGGGTCCATCATATTCCCTTCACCAATTTCCGTTTTGCTTGTTACCCCTACATCTTTTAAAAACTCAAATATAAAATTAAAATCAGCCGAGGTTGGATCAACGCCACCTTTATTACTTGGGCCTTTTATTTGAGCCACTCTAGTTGGGAGACCCGTATTTACATCAAACTTTAAATCCAAAGTTACGCGTGGCCTTCCTGATACCGGATCACGCAACGAATAAATTCGTGTTGCACCACTTTTAAAAGCTGCTTTCTGCTCGGGAGTGTAAATGTTCGACCCTGTATTATAGTAATAACCGCCAACCGAATTGTTCATTAGAACCCCTTCTAATGCAGTTAGCTCTGGTGAATTTAGACGAACCATTACACCGTTAGAGTTTGCCGACATTGTTTCGAGGTCTTTATTTTTTAACAAAAGTTCAGGCTTTATAAGTCCAGCAAGTCGTGGTTTAGATCTTACGACATCGGCTATTCCTACGAGATCATTTGTTTCAAAAACACGGGCAGTGTTTTTAAGTTTTGCTTTTCTTCCTTCTTTTACCATTTGAGGAAAAGACATATTTTTTAATTTGTTTACGTCTAAATATTTTAAACTGTCAACAAAAACCTCTGGCATTAAAAAACCTACAACTGGTTGACTTGAGGTTAGATCAGCGTTTGGTTCATAAAATACTTCTCTGTCATAAATCCCTTGTCTGAGTGTTTCATCTTGTTCAAATCTTCTTTTAAGATCTTCTTTCTCCAAAATGGAAGATTGGCTTTCTATTAATTTTTTTGGTGTAACAGTTTCTAATTGCGATCTAAGAATACCGGTAAAAGGCGCAGCTTCTTCTGGAAAACGAGCACCAAGACCTAAATCATCAAAACGGTCCAATTCAGCTTGATTAGCAAAACCTTTAAAAGGTTGACGTAGATTCACTTTAGAAAGCATTTGCTGATATTCTGCATTTCTTTCTGCTAAGTCTTCTGCTATTTTTGACCTTTCCTTTGTCTTTATGTCTATTTGCAAACGGCCACGGTCGTCTGATGGCATAAGCTCAAAGTCCTCGTCAATAACTTTACCCTTAAAAGGGGTTGCAGAATCGTATGCACGATCAAAAAATTGCCTTTCCTCAGTCTGACTATATCTGCCTGTTTCTGCGTCCTGTAGTCCTCGTAATTCATTTTGCAAACGTCTAGCTTCTTGTAAATCTTCAGGACTTCTAAAACCGCTATTAAGTACGCTCATTGGACCTTCTTCTATCCGAGTTTTTTGAAGCGCATTAAATTGATTTTCTTTATCTGCTATAGCTGTCGTTGTATCATGCTGCCGCCGTATAGCTTCAGGATTGCTTTTAGGCAAGGTGCCTACACCTCTATACGTTCCACTGTTATAACCACTTTCATAATTAAAACCTGCTGCTTCTGGCTCCAAATCTCCTTTAAGGATCATAGCCCTTATGGGATCATCGGCTGTTCCTTGTTGAGTTTGAAAATACTTATCTATTTTTTTAAGAACATCATTTTGTATATCTACAGGTATATCAAAAGGTGCCGTTGCTGTAGCATCACTTACCTTTTTAAAAGCATCCTCATAGTCTTTCAAATATTTTTTTTCAAAAGGCAACCCTGTTTTTACTTTCTGTACCATCGCCTGAACAGGTGCATCAACTGAAGGTGTAAGAAGATCCCCTACAAGCCCCGTCAAGTACGCTGTAGGCAAGGGGTTAAGCATATCTATTGAAGTAAAAGAAGCCATGGATCTTAATTTAGACGCTTCTTCGTCGCGCCCTTGAGCATCTAGCTCATCTGCTTGTTTAAACAATTTGTTTGATTCAATACCACTTACAACATTAGAAATCCCAGGTAGCATTTCTGTAGCAAAAGCTAGGGGATCTTCATAAGCAGCTCGACCTATAGCCGTGGCTACGTTTTTTGCATCTGATGCAAACTCAGCCGGTGGGATAAACGACATTTGCCCTGCTTCATCGGGCCTAACTAAATAATTAGCAACATATCCTGGTATGTCACTAAACCCTTGTCCCATATCAATTAAACGATCTTTTGCAAATTCGGCCATGCTAACGGGGTCTGAGTCTTCAGGACGATACTGAGTGGGATCAAAGACAACATCTGCCCTCCTCATGTCGGAAAGAGCTTCCGGACTGTAGGTGTTATCGTCTATAAATAAACGATCTCCTCGAGATCTCCTTGGGTCAGCCATTACCGTCTCCCATCCTGACGCACATCCACACGCTGTGTACCCAAACGCCACTGGATGTCTGTAATACTAGAATCCACCTTCAAGGCAAAG
>JGI24006J15134_10000549_pt1 | contig 23155 bp, 19 predicted proteins | sample LinPmetageLP53_FD_15134 | JGI IMG/M metagenome (IMG submission 15134)
GTTATTCCTTCTCTTGGATCAATTAAAGACTCTATTATTGGTTTATAGCTTTTGTTTCCTGTTGGATTTATAATTAAATCATTATCCACATATTTTTGTACGTCACTATATGGTAGATATTTAGTATCACCCATAGATATCATTTCATACATACCTTTACTAAATTGATCTGGACTTACTGCAACGTAATCTTTAGGATCTTTTGAACCTTTTGTAGCACCTTCTTTTAACTCATGAAACACAATCGGTTTAGATATTTTATTTCCACTGTCTGAATCAATATAGGGAACAATAATTTCGGTAACTATTTCTGTCCCGTCCTTTAATTTAACGGTTTTTTGATCAAACTCCGAAAACCTGTCACCCGAAGTGGTGAGTAAACTCTTAATTGCTCTTTTTACCACTTCAGGGTCTTTATTAGAATATACCTCACCTATTGTTTTTATTCTGTCTTCTCCTAACTTAAGATTCGCTCTATCTGCATTAGAAAGACTAAAAGATGAAGAAACTTGTTTATCTTCTTTAAAAACATCATCTAGCTGTTGATCAATAGCGTTTTTAGCAATTTCTTTAGATTTTTCGTCTATATCCCCGACATTTAATGAATACGTTGGTATACCCTTTTTATATTCTAGTTTTATCCATTTATTTAGGTCCGCGTCTTCTCCATAAAGTTTTTTAAACTCAGCTTCACTTTGAGCTATTTGATAACCTTGTCCAGCTAATATTTGCATTTGATCATTATTAGTAGCTGTTAAACTATCAACCGATGATTTTATAAACTCATCGTAGGTTCCTTTTTCAGCATATACTAATCCCTCTTTTGTAACAGAGGTTCCGGTGACTTCTATTTCTTGTCTAATAAATTTGCCTAAAGGGTCTACTAGAGCTTTGACCTCATCCGTTAATACTTTTTTCTTGCTTTGTAAATTCATTCTCATATTTATTCCATGAGGACTTATAAATTTTTCTGGATTTGTTTTAGCGTTGGGAGTAATAGTATAGTTACCATCATTATCCTCATCCATTTGTACCAATTGCAACATTCCGTTTGCGGGATTTGTAAGTAATGCTTTGTCTTGTAAATTACCAAAACCCTCTAATGATACCATATTGTATAACTCATCAGCCGCAGCTTCTCCTTTATTTATTTTATCTAAAGATTTTTGATACCATCCATCCCAGTTTTTAACAGAAGTGCTATAACTAGAGTAGTCATTTTTTTGTTGTTGTAGAAAAAGTTGAAAATCTTTTGTAGATATTTCCCCTCTTTTCATTAAGTTATATTGTATTTGAAGATTTTTTTTAGACATATCACTAGCATTAATAATTAATGCGCCTGCATTCTGACTTTGTACATCAGGAACTGCGCTGAGGTTTTCCATAGCCTCATTTGTAAGATTATCTAACGCATCCTTTCTAGCCTTTCTTTCACCAGCTATTGTTGTTATACCAGCGGTAACATCTTTTGCTACCTGCCCCCAATTAACGTATTGTTTTTCTAAATCTCGTTGAGCATATAGAGAATACTTTGTTGGATCTACAGCCATATTGTTTTTTAATTAAAGATAGTATAATCATATGTTCCACTATCTATCATATTTTTTATTTGTTGACGTGTATATCCTTGGGCTGCAAGAATATCTTCAATTTGTCTTTCAGTTCTGTTTGTTAATATATTTCTACTTTCAGGAGCAATATAACCTTCAGAACCTTTTATCATACCTTCTCTTTCTGTAATTGGGATATATCCCGTTTCCCCTTTTAGTGGCGCCCCTGGATAATACACTTCTCTTTTAGGAATCTTTTGACCATACGTTGGTGATTGTGGATCAACATCTGTTCTCATAGCTGGAACTTGTCCTATTTTTGGATTATCAGGGTTATATGCTCCGGTTTTTATTAATTGGTCTGCTCTTCTATCACCCGCCCCTTTCATATAATCAGGCATTGAACTAGCCAATGCTGATAAACCAGCTACTCCAGATTGTATCGCGCCCATAGTAGAAGCTGCCGATGCCTCTCTTTGATCGCCTGCCATAGTCATTTGATCTCTAGCAGCACCTACATCCATTCCCACTAATTCATCTCTAATTTGATTAGCACTTTGTGCTTGAGTTAATTCTAAAGCATATAAATCTTTACCCATTTGTAATCTTTGTTTTTCATTAGCCGCCGTTCCTACTGCCCCCACTTTTCCTATTCCAGCCGCTAAAGTTCGAGCATCTGCTCCTTGAAGAGAATCTATAGCTTGTCTTTGCTGTGCGGTGTTAGCTCTAAACGCCCTATCATATGATTCAATAGGAAGTTTAACATTTTCAAATGCATCTTTTTGAATTTGCACTCTCGCTTGTTCCATTAATATTTTTGAGTCTTTTTCTGCTTGAGACGCTTTTTTTCTTTGCGTAGACGCTTGAGCTAAACCAATACCCATGCCCGCTAAACCGGTTAAAGCAGAAATTCCCCCTATCACAATTGGTAGCATTTTTTATTTATTTTATTTTATTTTAACAAAGATAACAAATTCTATGGATAACTTTTCATCATACTACTGCCCACTGAAAACAACTCTACAGCCTCTGTATTATTATTTGTCATAGTAAATTCCATATAATATCCTCTTGCTCCATGAGACTCTGCTATACTGTTCTTATAATATAATATCATATTACCCGCTACAGGTATTGAAGCTCCTACAGCCGAAGCATCTACAGTAATAGAATTACTTGTTACTGAAATTACTGGCCCAACTTCTGCTGGAGTTGTGGTGCCCACATATACAATATCTCCAATACTAATAATAGTACCAATGGGATTGGTAAAAGTTATTAGAGTAGTTGCCGCTGCTCCCGATACCGCTAAACATGAGCCTAATCCATTAGCTGATCTTAACTTCCAGTCTACTGTTCCTGCATTACTTCTTATATATGAATACCACTCACCTTCTTTTTGTTCAAAAAAAGTATCTAACATTGATCCACTACTCAAGTCTGTATTTAAATTTGTCACAGCCCATTTATCATCACTCTCATAAGACATTGTTTTAAATAATTTAATTGTTAAGCTAGGCTCGGGATTAAAAACACTTGTTATTGTAGAGGTTCCTGGAGTCCCATAATAATTATTTCTTAAAGAGTTAGTGTTATGTCTCCACAAATTACCATCTTTAAAAGTATATAAATATCCATTCATTCCTTTTATAAACTCCGGAAAAAAAGTATAAAACGAAGGCCACCCTGGGCTTCTATTGTCGTCGCTAAATGTTAATGTTTCTGCTGCCATACTATTTTATTTAAGGACACGTTGTTACCGCACTTACCTCTCCATCGCTACCTGTTATAGTTAAATATTTTAATACATCAGGGTTAGGTACAGTATCATTAAACCTATAATAAGGAGTGCTTCCTGCTACTAAAGGTGTAGAAGCTGATGCGTCTGTATAGCACTTATCTCCAACTGTAGGAAAAGTTCCTGAGCCATCATGAAAATAATTTTGATCTATAACAGCTGAACATCTATTACCAAAAATAACACCCGCACTAGAATCCCACTGAGTAGTATTAATGCATAATCCTACAGAATTAACTACTCCAGATCCTCCGGTAATATATACCCAATATCCTTGTCCTGAAATTACATATTTATAATATCCGTTAGCTAAAAATGAAGTACCTAATGCGTCGGTATATATAGTATTTCCAGCAACAGGAGTAGATCCTAAGCTGTACAAAAAATATTCTACTGTAACAGTTAAAGCACAAGCATCGATATAGGAAACCGCCATAATGCTCATGTCAAAAGGTATAGGACAATTACAAGCAAATGGTGCTCCTAATCCTGAAAGTTGTAATTGCCTAATAGTTAAAACATCTTCTACTGGCGCTTGATATAATCCGGTAGGTGCTGGAATTGTTAAGGCTTCATCAGTCCATATTCCTGTTGCTGTAGAAAATAAAGTTGTGTCTATATAATATGTATTAGGTGTAGGCATATTTTAACAAGTTAATAAATTTTCTACCATACCAGAACTATTCACATATATTACTTTGGTATTAGCACTCATAGAGTAATATCCTGCTGCCACCAGGGTAGTTCCTGTATTATTTGAATATACAAAGTTATTTACTTCTGGAAGTGCTGAAGAACCATTGTGATAATAAGTTACATTATTAGTGGCAGCACAAGCTTGAGTTCTTACAGATTTCATTAATGAACCTGTAAAAGTCGTGTAAGTACACCCAGCACAACACACACTAAATACTGCAGGAAGGGAACTTGAAGATTCATAACATAAAGGTATAGCTACACCACATGGTGAACATGTTGATGAGGGCTGTAATACCCCTAATACTTGCTGTCTTAACATGCTTCCAGTTTGATAATATTGATTTGCTGCTTTAACATTTAATGTAGCATCAGTATAAATAGCTGTGGCAGTAGCAAACTTAGGGGTGTCCATATAAAAAGTTGCTGAAGGACCACTACAACAAGCTACTATGTCTTGTACATCATAGCGTAAAGAAATAGATTGAGGTGTCCTGTAATCCCAAATCATATATAAATAATCTACCGGAGTAGCATTCGTATACGTAAAGGAACTTTCATATAATCCTGTAGAAGGATTAGTAATAGGCGTTACGGCAGTTGCTGCAGCATCAATGGTATTAAAATCAGCCGCTGTATAAGCGGTATTAGATACTAAATATTTAAATTTATCTACCGTAGCATCAAACACAAAATCATCAAATCCTATTTTATTAGACTGCATTGTTACAGTAGCTCCAGTTGGAGGAAACAACCCTACTGAAGATTGTCCGGAAGTGCTAATAAAACTTGATACCGTAGATGTTCCAAACTGTATTAACTCGGATGAAATAGGACTTGTGTTAGTGGTATCATTCCAATAGTATTGGTTATGAATAAATTTATTTTCATCTGCTGGTCCTCCCGCTGCAATTTGTACGACATTAATTTCAGATGTAGCTGGACAAGAAGGAGTTATATCATATGTTGCTGTTCCTGTAGGAGTTAAAGTAACCTCAGCAGTGCTTGGACTAGATTTACTTTTAGTAAACGTAGAAGTTCCTGAGCCAGGTGTAAGTGTTACATCGTTAATAACATTAGTTCCATCCCATACTACTTTTAGTTTTACTACTCCTGAAACTTCCCAATTAAATGTTACTAGCCCTTGAGATACTCCAAAATCAACTGTATAGGTGGAAGCTGTAGATATTGATTGTTGTGAAATTTGAATATTACAATTTAAAATTTCAAGAACAGCGGGTAAATTTATAAGTGTTGAAGCTAAAACGTATTCATCCATATAAGGATCAAATCCACCTAATTTTTGTTTATTAAAATTATTAGTAAATAAATTTCTAAAATATGAACGCATTCCAATATTTGAAATAACATTTAAAGCTTGTTGTTTTCCTTGACCTTTCAATTGTAAAACAGCACTTCTTTTTGCATCCGTAAAATACATAGATGTACCGTGTGCAATAAAACTTTCTGGGTTATTACTAATTCCATATTCTTCTATTCTAGCTATTTGAGTTCCTAAAACTAAAGGAGAAGAAGTAATTGCCCCACTTCCTATAGGTGTACTTAATAAATCTTTTCCTGCTAATATATAAGATATTTTATCTTCTTGAAGGCACATAATATCTGTTTCTCTACCATGTAATATTTCTATAGGACCATAAGACACCTCACAATCTTTAAAGTTTGCGAGACCTAAATTAAATTCATTTAACCTATTTATGTTAGTTTCTTCGTTGTATAGTCCACTATAGGTTAATCCAGCAAATCTATCTGCTTCTTTAAAGTCTTGCTCAGAAACAGATGTAACTCTTTGTCCTAATGTAAAAGATTGACCAATTAAAGAATCTTCCACTTTAAAACTTTCTACACCATTCCCAAAAGAAAAACAATCAAAAAATCCTAATGTTATTAATGCTGGTAAAGTAGCGGTTTGATTTTGATCTCCTGTAGCGGAACCTGACATATGAAAATCATTTGTTATATCATATGAAACATCATCTTCGTAATATATATCATTATCTACATCTATAGGAATAGACTCAAAAACCATTACTGAATTAGCTATTTGAACTGTAATTCTTGCGGAAATTGTAGAAGGAAAGTTGGCTGATCCCGCTTGAGTACCACTTGTTATGCCTAAAAATAAAAAATTAGTTTGTCCTGCTCCTGTGCTAGGAGGCCCACCTGAAGTTGTGGTAAAACGATATTGATTATCTCCCTCTACCGGTGTAGGAAAGCTTTTGGCTGGCATTGTAGTTGGATTTAAAAAAGTGTTTGAGTTTGCTCCAGCATCATCCGTACTCGTGTCTATTCCTCCTTGAAAATCTACTCCTTCTCCTACCACAAAATCATATAAATTATCATAATCATTAGAAGCAGCAAAGGTTTTGTTGTATTTATAAATTCTAGATCCCACATTAGAATTTCTTTCGTTTCTATTAAATTTAAAATCAAAAGTTACTAAACTCCCTTGAGGTATATTTAAATTTTCATCATCTCCTGTTGTATCTCTATAACACGGAATATATAAAGCAGGATAATTAGCGCTAGTAACAATAAAACCAGAGTTAGTAGCTATAGCAGTTTGAGTTCCTGATGACCATGATGTTGAATCTGGACTTGTGTCTACATTAAAATTAGTTGGTTTTATCTCCATATAAACACCTGCTAATTCAGCAATATAAGGAGCTACTCCTCCTGTTTCTATATTTGCAGCTGGAGTTAAAAAGTTTTGCCCTTGAGCCTCAACACTTAATGCCTCTTGGGTTAGGTAAGAAGTTGATGCACCAAAAGAATCAGATTTTATTCTAAGTATATCTCCTGCTTTAACTTTAGTTTGATTTTGACCTTCTAATCTAAAAAATATAGAATTAGTAGTAATGTCTTGATAATAAAAATTACTATAAATTGTTTCGTATGGTCCTTCAGCTCTTTTAACTACAAACTTATATTTAGTTGCCCATAAAGGAGGGATTTGTGTTGTTGGTATAGTAACTTTAATTTGATTTTTTTGATTAGACGTAGAAGCTGGAGTAAAAATAGTATTAACAGTAGAAACTAAAGCTGTAGTGCTTCTTAAATATTCATCCATATAAACGATTCCTACCGAATAATTTCTGTTACTATGTAAACTTTGTGTGTTTCCATTTCCTAAAAAACTAACTGATCCTGTTGTAAATTTAAAATATTCATACAATGGAGCTGCAGCAGGAGCAACAGAATCATTAAATTTCATAGCAGGTATTTGAAATCCTACCACATTAGATAATGTGCTTGAGCTAATTTTAAACCCTTCGTCTAATGTTGTTAAGCCGCTTGCAAATTTAACCCACGTTATATTACCATCTGTATCTGTAGGATTAGTAATAGAACAATTAAAAGAATCGGTTAAGCTTGTTCCTAATGTACACGCATTAGCTACATCTTGAAAATAATCTATAGTAGTTCCTATTCGTGATTTAAAAGCAATACTATTTACCATTTCATGTACTGATGTAAAATCTTGAGATAAAGTAAAAATAGTTGATATATTGGTTGCTGCTTGAGAGGTAGAAACTGTACCGTCATTTCCACTAAAACTATTATGAACAAAAGTAAAATCAAAACTTAATCTAGCACCACTTTTTAAAGCTCCGGATATTGAAGAAAAATCTATTTCTAATTTATTATTTGCATACGAAATAATACCATCTAATGTATAAGAAACACCTTGAGCTAAAGTAGGAATAAATTCAGTTCTTTCAATTATAGAAGAAACTCTAGATGTTTCAAAATCCATTTGACACCTATTGTTATTACTATCAATTAAATTATATCCATCCACGTAATTTCCATAAACAAGCCTGTTTCCCATAATTGTTTGAGCTTTTGCTGTTCTAGGTACATTATCATAAAGCCTTAATAATTCACTTTCTGGTAAAATAGTATATATTTTACTATTACTAAATATCTGAGTTTGAATAGAATTATCAGACCATCCAAAATCTTTTTTAATAAACTTTTCTATTACATTTAATACATTAGAATCAGAAAATTTAAATATTAAATCTATTCCCACTACGTTTGCTGCTCCGGTATTAAAACTTATTTCAACCGCATTGTAAATATTTTTCATACCATCATTTAAATTAGTTGATACATCTAAACTAAATGCGTTTGGTACAAAAGCTATGTCAGTAAATTGAGATAATGCACTGTATTCATCATCTTCATATTTATACCTGTAAGCAAAACTTATCATACGGGTTTCCATATAATTAGATTCTGTTGCTTGTGAAATAAGATTTAAAGTTGGCGCCGCTAAAGGGGGTTGAACAATAACATTTAAATCAAATGATGTTATTACATCTACACCACCCACTGGTTGAGAATAACTTTTGTTAATATTTATTTTTCTTGGTGGATTTAAATCATCTGTCCAAAATAACATATTACCAATTTTATTTACTCCAGTTATTAAATGTTTACTGTTAAAGTTTAATACTGTTGTAGATACAACATGATATGTAATTACTTCAGTTTGTGTATTAAATGACGCTATTATATCTACGGTAGGAGAAGTAACAAACCAATACATTGTTTCGTTTGCCCCATCATCATAAGCACCTATGCAAACTGCACCTGTTAAATCAGCACCATTAAATTGTAAGGTAGTAAGGCGGCTATTACCCTTAGAGTTTTCTAATGCTCCAATTTCAGTGGTTTCTGTAGCTCCCAATCGAACATTAATTGCATTGATATATTCACCTGGAGGAAGAAGTCTTTCATCCACGCTTTTGTTCATTCTACCACGTACAAAATTTGTAGTTACTATAGGCATTTTACTTAATCCATTTAGCCTGACCTCTTAAATTCATTAAAAGACGTCCAGGGTGTATATTACTTAATCTAATTTTTGCGTTTCTTAATAAAGAAGACTTATCTTTTCTAGCTCTGTTAACGATATATTCTTGTACTCCTAACTTACCATTTAATATCGAATATTTAATATAAGCATAAATAAACTCTTCAAATAACTTGTTTACACTTATATCTCCATCAGTTCCCTTTTCCATTCCATCAGAAACATATTCTAATACAATTGATTGTCCTGATGCAATAGAGCTAAAATTAATTACTCCTCTTTGTTTATCAATAGAAAAAGTAGGATTATTATTAGCGGTTTCAGTATTTAATCCAAAACGCGCACCTATAGCAAAATCAAAATACCAATTACCATCAACACAACACCCTTCACTTCCGTCATAAGGGCTGTTACTGTTAAGGTAAATGGTTCTATTAGACATATCTAATGGAGAATCTTGAGGCTTTAAAACATTACCATTTTGATCAAATATTATATTATTATCATTGTCTTGTAAATAAGTGTCAGCCCATTGAGTTTGAATGTTTTCAGTTAAAGGCATTAAGACACCTTGTTGAAACATAGAAACTCTTACCCAATTAACATAATCAGATGGTAAAACAAATAACAATGAATCATCAAGAGATAATTGTAATATTTTTATTTCTTTCATAGCATCGTAATTCAATTCTTGAATTCCTCTTTTTGCATGAAACAAAACTTTATATCTTGTAATGTTATTTATCAATTCATTATTTCCTTGATACATTAACATAAAGTTGTTGACTATATCATCTAATGATACAAACTGGTAAGATCCCCAGTTCTTATCTTTAGGTGTTCCTCCAGCGTTTTGATAATATTGATAATCGGTTAAATATGCCATTTCTTATACTTGTATTTGATTGTCTTCAACTATTTCTTGTTTTCCAAACCGATACACATCAGCTTCTCTAATTTCTATTCCTACATACTGACAGATTTTAGCTATAATACCAGGTTCATCTGATAGTGGTAATTCAAAATCTTGATAATCTGCTTGACCAGAATCAAACTCAGGGCTTCCTGATGTGCCACCTACCGTTTGATATGTCCATTTAGGTGCTAAAGGATAGCGTATATATTCGGAACTTACTGACCCATTTTCAATAATTGTAGTTGGATAAACTGTAATGGTGTTTCCTAATATTCCTGTTACTGAATCTCCTACCACAGAAGATGTTGCTCCTCCTAACACATATGCTGGATATGCAGTAGTGGGGGAGGTTAAAGGAGAATTATTTAAATAAAATATTTTGTTTTGATTTACCCTTTCTATTTCTACAATTCCTGTATTACTAAAAATAGCATAACTGTTTCCTACAGTAGCCGCAACACCAAATGGTGACGCTGTAAGGGTTAATTGTGTTTCACTATCAACACTTACCACATAAGCACTTACTCCTCCATATGAAGAAGTAGAAGATGATGTTCTGTTTACAACATATTGTCCTGCTTTTACTACCCCATTAGTTACAAACTTTGCTGCATTATCTGTTAATGTATTAGATGCTGCGGCTGAAGTAACATTAGAAGCAATTTTAGTTGGATAGTAATTGACTTTATTAATATAATAATAATCACTAGGTAAATTATAAAAGTTATTTCCTTGTTGGTTTAAAGATTGTGTTACAGAAAAACTATCTATAACTTCTATTAAACTTTTAACAATATCTGCATATCCAGTTCCTGATACTCTTTGGTTTTGTTTGTTTATCCAACTATTATATTGATAAAAATAATCTTCAAATAAATCCATTTGAGCTTGTTGCGCATACAGATTAAAATCTTGAGGGGATATATATCCGTAATTATTTTTGTTAGCAATTGCTTGTACGGTATTCCTTACTGAATTAATCATTAGAGTTCTTTTTACAAATATAAACAAAAAAAAAGAGGCCTAATTTTTTAAGCCTCTTCTTTATTTAATAATAAAAGTTATTAAACTTTTGCTATACCAATTACTAAACTTGAAGGTACGTCCCACTTATACTCCACTTCTGGCCACGCTTGTATTAATGAATTTTCAACAACATCTTCAAAACCATCTCTCATTTCTTCATTACCTGCGGCAACTGCTGCATGTCTGATTTTCACAGAAATACCACTTACTCCACAATACTGAATATTAACTTCACTATTAATTGCATCTGCTGAGGCATTTTCAACAATAACAACTCCATCAGTAGCAACTAATTGATTTGCAGAAACTGTAGCTGAATAAACTGAATAAGTTTTTCCAGTATTAACTCCTGTTCCTAAAGTAGCACCAATAGGTGTTAAAGCCAATGTATTAGCATTAACTACTGAAGATACGGTATACATTCTGTCATCAGTTTCATCCCATACGACATCACCAGCATTTACTACACCTCCTGTAAAGGTAGCTGAGCCATCTTGTAACTCGTTGTTTCCTGTTTCATCAACAGTTGTTGTTCCGCTAGCGACCTCGGATTGAACAGGGATACTTGCATATTTTTGCATAGAACTATACATTAGGCTATAGATATTCCGCTTACCGCAGAACTTGGGTTATAATCATAAGAAACTGCTGTCCAGCCTGTCGCAAGGGCATCAAGGATAGCGTTTTGCACCTCATCTCTCATAGTTTCTAAATTTGCACCTGTAGCAGCATGAGTAAGAGTAACAAGTTTACCTGAGCCATAAGCTAAAGTTACAGTTGTAGTAGAAGCTTGTTCTACTAATTTTACGTCATTGATCGAAACGATTTGTTTTGCTTCGTCAGTAACTGGTATCTTTAAATATTTTTCCATAATAATAATATAATTTTGGATTATACGAGAATATTCTCAATGTAAAGATACAAATTCTATTTATTCTTTTTTAAGCGCTCTTTTAAAATCTTATATATATCTACACCTTCATTTGATTGAAAAAATGAACCTACTATCCAATTTGGCTCTTCACCAAAAGGTACAGATAACATTCTTTTTTTGTTGTTAGGTAGATTATAATATATGTCTTTTCCATTATTTTTTAATATTAAAAATCCGGCTTTAAATATAAGATGTACATCATCTTGAAGTTGTAGCATAGGATCATTAACAGTGTTAATAAAATCTTCAGGATTATTTTTTGAATAAACCAACAAATCCCTTTTTAATTCAGGAAGTGTCATGGTGTCTATCACCGATCCTAATAAAACCCTACTAATTTGTAGCATTTTGTTAGTGTCAGAAGTTATTTCTTTAGCTATAACTTGAGCGTTTAAAACAGATTCTGCTAATTCTAAGTCCTTCATAGCATCTTTTTCTTTATTAACTTCTACAAAAACATTTCCATTCCCAGGATGATAATGTAAAAATTGCTGTAATATTTGATTTTCCTTTTGTACTTGAAGCATTCCATCTTCAAACACAATAGGCTCTAATATTGCGTTTCCATCTTGCTCATCCTCAAATGGGCTTTTTTGATTTCGTGAATATCGCATAGGTTTGTTAATACCTTTCTCTTCATCAAAATATAATAATGGCGACCTTACTGAGTGCCTAGATGATAACATGTAAGAAAGGGGAGATTTGTTGCCCGTCAGTTTATAAACTTTATGGACAAAAGTTGATTTTTTTTTCATTGTATTTAATTTAATTTGATTTAAAAAAGTAAATCTTACCCCCACCAAAGTGAGGGTAACACTTACATAATATTACTAGTCTTGGAATAAGAAGAAGTTGTTTGCACCTAAAGTACATACAGCTCTCTCACTCAAGAAATTTACTTCCATCTTATCGATATTAGATGTTCTTGCACCACCAGCTGAGCCAGTTATCCAAGTTTTGTATCTTCTATCTTCAGTTTCTGAAGCTCTATATCTAACGTGTAAGAATGGTCTTTTAGCATTCTTTCCTAAGATTTGATCGTATACTGTAGTTGAACCAGCAGGAACTAAAAGTCCGTTTACTGCTCCACCAACAATACCACCTCTCATAGTAGGATCATTAAGATATTTCCAGTCTGACTTATAAAAGTCATAACCTCTTCTAAATCCTGTAAAACCAAGATTTAAAGCCATCTCTTTATCATTATCAAATAAACCGTATGATGTTCCACCAGCTCCATAAGAGTTTTGTGCAGCTAACATATCATCTATATCAAATGAAAAATTTCTATTTACAAAAATAACATTTTCTTCAATAGAACCTTGTTTATCAAGTCTTTGGATAACACTGTCAAATTGAGCTAAAGTTGTTGGATTTCCTCCACCAAATACATTACCTCTACTATTAACAACATAAAAAATTCCTTCAGAACCTGATTTTCCTGCAACAGAAGCTCCTCCCGCTGTGCCTTGTAAGTAATCACCAGCTCCTGATGATCCAGCTCCTACCGCTGATGAACCTGCTGGTTCTGCTTCAATCATTGCTGTTTCTAAATAGTCTTCAAATCTTAGCCTTGTTTCGTGCTCAGATTTTAAATACCATAAGTATCCAGTTGCTCCATTTTCAGTAGTAACTTCTATCCATCCAATTTGTGCCATATCAGAACCTGATACTTCATAAGTATCTTTGATAATAATAGGTTTGTTTTCAAAAATGAAATCATCTGCTTCGTTAGAACCAACCATTCCAGCTGTTCCTTTAGCAAATTCAGAACCATAAATAAAACAATCTACTGATCCATTAGTAAATGTAGGAAAACCTGCATTATCATACGCTCCTACAGTAAAAGTCCTAGGTGCATTACCTGCTCCATCTGTTGGAGCTTCTGTTACAATTCCTTTAGCTGATAATGTTGATCCTGGTACAGAAGAACTTAACATTACTGTTTGTCCTGCTCTAAGAGCTGCTATATTAGGAGATGCTAATGTTGGATTAAAATCCGCTGTTGGGATAATAAACGCATGTGTTGCATTTCCTGTAGTAGCTCCTGCAAATGTAAGGTTTGTATACTTGTTATGTAACCTTCCTTGTTCTGCCCATTTAATAAGGTCAGAGTTTGAAGGCATCTCAGCGCCTACCATTCTTAAGAATGATGCTACTGTTCTATTTCCATAACGCTCGAATTCTTTTTCGTAAGTGTCAGGAAGATATTGCTGTGCCCATGTAAAATCAGCCGAACTTAAATAGTTGGTTGATACTGGGACTTGTTGTGAACTAGGTTGTAAATCAAACCCAGGTACTGCTAATACTGCCATAATTTTTAAATTTTAATTTGTTAAACTTTTCTAATACTTCTAATTTTGAGTCCACTTCCACTATCAGTATCTCCTACGGCCCTTATTTTCATTCCATCTTTTGTGATGGTTTGAGCGGATTGTCTAACATCCATGTTTATGTTTTTAGATTTTCTAGAAACATTATCCACAGTTGCAGATACACCTTGATCGTAAAAAAATTGAGCAAATTTCTCAGGGTTCATAGCTACAGCTAATGAACGATGATAACCTTTTGGATCAGCAATAAGCCCTGTTTGTTTGTCCATAAATTTGTTAATATAATTATTAACATCAGACTGAACATTTTTAAGCTCTTCACTGGTTCCGGGTTTAAAAGTAATATTATTATCTCCTACATTAAATTCAAAACCTTTGAATTCACTGTTAAAAACTTGATCAGTTTTATTTAGGAAGTAATCATACTTCTTTTTAGTTTGCTCTTCGATAGTCTTAGATTCTTCAAGATAACTTTTATAAGCATTTAAATTTTCTTGCTGATTATTAGATAGTCCACCCCCACTTGACTCAAGAGGAATTTTATATTTATCTTTTTGCTCATTCAAAAACTTCTTTGCCTTAGCAAGTTCTCGTTTTTTCGCTAATTTTTTCTTCTTAACATCTTTAGGCTCATCTAATTCTTCATCAAAACTAAATTTGTCTTCAATAATATCTTGAATATCTATAGCGTCTAACCCTTCTTCGGTAGTGCTATAGTAACTAGCTAGTACAGAGTCATCTTCCATAGAACTGTAGTCTTTTTGTAAATTATAAAAGTCTTCAATTCCACGTCCGGTTTCTTTTTTGTACTTTAAATACGCAGACACATCTTCAGGTAATTCTTCATTTGCCTCTTTTTCCGCAAATAATTCATCAACTGTTGTTATGTCCTTGTCATATCTTTTCTTAATATAAGAAAGAACGTCTTCATCATTTAACTCTGATGACGGAGTTTTTTCATCAATTATCTCTGATGAGGGAGTTTCTTCTTTAACCTCTTTTTCTTCTTCTTTAGAAGCTTCTACAGGTTCTTCTGTTTTTTCTGGTAGTGATGGAGAATCGGTGTCTTCAAATTTTTCTTCATGTTTTTTTAACAACCCCTCTTCTATTTCTGCTTTGGATTTTTCTTCAACTTGTCCTAAGTCTTTTACTTTTATTTTCATAATATTAAATTAGATTAAATTTTAAACAAAGTTAAACAAAATATATATACAAAATTTAGCCTATCTTGGCTCAAACTCTGCTAAATCAAAGCCATCAAGGCTATCTTCATTAGATTCAAAGTTGATAGCAGGTAAATTTCTCTTTCTTTGTTCTATCATTTTAGACTGTTGAGTAGACTGTTGACTAATTCTATTGTCTTTAGATTTTTCTCTATTTTTTTCACGATCATCTATTTGAGATTGTTCTACTCCTTTTAGTTGCATTTGAAACTGAAATTCAGTTTGCATTAATTGTTCTTTTAATGCGGCTTCATTTTTAAGTTTTTCTATCTCAAAACCTATTTCAGCTTGTTTTACTTGCATTTTAGATTGTGTTTCCATTTGCATTTTTTGTGCTTCTAATTGAGCTTTTGCTTGTTCACCTTGCATTTGCATTTGAGCAGCCATTTGTTGCTCTTGCATTTTTTGTTGTTGCTCTTGCTCTTGTTTTTGTCTTCTTTTTAATTTAAGAAGTTGATTTGCCATTTTAAGATTATTTATCTCCCTTATATCTATAGCATCTTCAAGACTAATGTTTTCTTTAGATAAAGCCATTTGTATATTTTGCTCTAACATAGCTTTTTGTTCTTCATCAGGAGCCATCTCTATAAATATTCCAAAATCATATATATATAAATCTTTAATTTCTTCTAAAATAGATGAGTTGTATTTTCCTATTTGCATTATAAATTCATCTTTAAAATCAGCAAACTCTAATATATCAGCTGTTCTAATGGATAAACATTCTGCTATTGTTTTTGTTATAAACAAACTACCATCTAAAATATGTCTTGTTGCTGTATTGCTATTTAATGCCGCAAGTTTTTGAACCCCCACTAAAGCATTAGGGTCTGGAGTGGTACCATCTCTAGCTTCATTTAATCCCGTTACCCCTCTAATCATATCTAAATAATGGTTGTAGTTAGCAATTAACATTTGCATTTTACTTGATCCACTATTAGCTGTAAGCTGTTGAATAGGAACCTTAGCATTATTAAATTCTCCATCTTGAGTAAAACTTCTTCCTATTACACTACCAGTTTGAAAATATAATCGTAAAGCATCTTCAGGATTATAAGCATTTCCTGTTCCTAAATCTACTTCATTTAATCCATCGGCATCAATGAATACACCATCAGGAACAATTCTAGATACAACTTGTTGTATTTTTAAATGAGTCATTTGTATTAAGTCAGCAAAAGGAATCATTCTACGTACTAAAGATTCTAATTGACCTTTATACATTCTTGGAGCACACGCTACATAATTAGATAAAGCAAATTGATTTGCGGATTTTGGCCTTACCATGTTTTCTTCTAACTTCCATTGTAAAACAATATTAGTGCCCATTACCATTACACCGCTATACCAAACATCTATTCTTTTTGTAACCTTTTCAAACTTACCTTCATCCATCATTTCTTGTGGAGGATTAAATTGATCATCTTTTTCTACTGTCTTATATGTGCCGTCTGCTAATTTTTTTCTTTTATAAACAAAAGAATGAGTGGTTTTGTAGTTAAAATATAATAAAGTAGCTGTGTCTCTATAAAACATACTATTTTCATAGAACTGAGATGTATTAAAATAATTATACCAAGATTGACTGTACTTAGCTATTTGATTTAAATCTTCATTAGTTAATGAAGGATCTATTTTAATAAGCTCTGTCATGGGAACAGTTTTTATTTCTCCCCAATAAAAACAATCTTTAAAGTAAGGATCTTCTGTGTAACTATATACCACATTAGCTGGGTCTACATAATCTATTTTTACTCCTTGTCCTGGTAAAAACTCATGTTTAGTAATTCCTATACCCAGTGTTGTAAGGTCATAATTTACTCTATTTCTAATGTCATTATAATGATTTTCAGATAACAATGTATCAATAGCTACTTCTTGAGCAATTTCAATAGCTGGTTTATAATTCATATTCATATATAATTCCATTTCAACATCTGACTCTGGTAACTCTTCTGGATTTGTTTGAAATACCTCAATACCAAGTTCTTCTTCTATTTGATTAAATAAAGGTTTTGCTATAACTTCTCCTTCTATTTGTTTTTGAAATTCATTTCTTTTTTCAGCTGACATTGCATCTTCAGCATAGGCTTTAACTTTAAAAAGTCTGTCAGACATTCCATTTACAACAACATCAACAAACTTAGGAATAATAGCAACTGGGGTCCAGTCTAAATTTAAATAAGATAAATCTCCATCTATTGCTAATTCATTTTTATATTTTGCCACTGATTGTTCTCCTCTTGCATATAAACGTAGGCGCATAAACTCACCCCATTGATCATAAAATCTACAAGAACCATTATCTCTTTTAAACCACTCATATTGTATTGCTTGTCCTATTTGTAAACCGTATTCTACTGTATCTTTTGTGGCATCAGAAACAAATTGATCTGGAAATGCAGCAGCCTGTATGTTAATTGTAACTTCTTTCATTTTTTAAGTAATTGACTAACTGAACTTTTATTATTATATCTTGCAAAGTTAATGCTTATTTTTGATTGTGTTTGAGTGGGTGTATAGAGATGTTTTTGATTAGACATAATAGCTAAACCTGAACTAATAGATGCATCAAAGCGTGTTCTGTTAGTAATATCAAACTTTGCCCAATCTTCTAATGTTCGTTGAAAATACATACTACCCATATCATCTTTATCTCTATAGCTTCCTTCTAAATCTAATCCTATATGTTTTTCAATATACGATTCTATTGCTGAAGCATGTGATTGTTTTACATCTTCAGAACTATTAGGTATACCTCCTAGTTCTTTTTCTGTTTTAGATAACTTGTTATATTTTTTATCTGGTCTATTTAAACAAAATCCACGGTAGCCTCTATTTTTAAAATGATACAACAAACGAGGTTTATTATTTTCACATAAAATAGGCATACCATAAAAAACACAAGCCATCAATACTTCTTCAAAAAATATCTCTGCTGTTTGGGGTCTAGCAATATATTCAAGAAAAAACTCATTACTAGGAGCCTCATCCATATTAAATTTGGTAAGTCCATGCAATGATCCGTTAGAACCTTTTCCCACAACTACTCCAGAAATATCATAAGAGTCACATCCAAAAGATCCTAAATGTTCATTCCCAGGATATCTTTTGCCTCCTTTTTCTATTACATTGTTTTGAAGTGTAGCATTTGGTATGTAAGTTACAAAAAATCTACCTCTTTTATTTGGACTCCAAATTACTTTACTGTCTTTAATTCCGTTTTTCCAATGAAATCCTCCTTGAGTAACATGATGTTGTATTATTAAGGAATCATTATAATCTATTTGTTGATATATTTTTGTTAAATTAAATAGTGACTGTTTACTTTCATCTCTAAACGCATGAGACTCAGACCTTGGAAACTGTCTATAAAATTCATTTAATGCATCAGGATCAGATGTTAATGACTCCACTTCATTTTTCCAATAATCAATTGCTCCTTGATTTATAGGTTCTCCGTCTATTCCTTTAATTGTTTCTTTTGAATTTTTAAATACTGGCATTCCGTATATATCAATAAAACCTTCCATATTCCACTCCATTGGAACAAATAAATTATATAAACCACTTTTTGTTTGTCCATTAGAATTTCTTTTTGTGCAATCAGAGTCTTCAAATAATGATTTAAAATTTTTTCCTCCTTTATCTAAAGCATTAGATGTAGAGCCCATCATACATTTTCCTATTACTTTACTTCCTAACCTTAAACAAGTTTTAGTTACACGCCAATTGTTTAATATATTTTCAGGTCTTTCCCACTTACCACTTTCATCGTGAAGTAATAGTTGTAGTTTCTCCCCATCGTAACTATTATCAGATGTGTTCTTCCAATCTATAGTTGTGTCTAATCCTTCTAGTTCTTGCTCATCTACTAAATACATATTTTTTTTAGTAATCTTAGAGGCTGGAACCCTATATGCTAGCTCTGTTTTAGGTTTATCCATACCATCTTGAATAGGTTTAAAGAAAAAAGGATAGTTGTTAGATATTGGAACTATTTTGTCTGTAAACATTTTTTTAGCATCTGCTCCCGTTTTTGACAGTATTCCTACTCTAGAATCTTTAGTAATAGTTGCCGTATTTACTCCTTCACAAGAACTCATAAAAGAAAATCCTGACCTTCTTATTTTTAAATAACACATTCCAAAACTTCTTTTATCCGCCTTACACGCTTCCCAAAATATATAAAACAATCTATTAGCTTCTCTAAAATCCGGATGTCCAACATCTATTTTGGTCCATTGTAAATACATATAATGAGTTCCTGTTATGTATGTTGGTGTGCCATTATTCATAAACCAAAAACCTTCTTCTCTTCTATCAAACTCTGATTCAATATAATCTACCCATTTGTTTTTAAATTGTGGAGGAGTGTCGTGCCATTGAAATATAGACTGTACTCTTTTTAATTCTTTAGGTAACACATGAGGCTCCCAATGTTGCTTTTCTTTTTTTATATTTCTAGAATGTATTTTAGATGGGGGTTTAGGTAAAGCAATATTTAAACCATTTATATTAATAATATCTTGAATTTGTCCGCTTTTAGAAATAACAACAAAATTATATTTTTCATTATAACCATACTGCCACGTTCGAGCTCTATTTTTAGTAGCCATTACATTGTTGGGTACTATTTTGTAAAGCTGAATAAATAAATTATTTTGATCTTGATTCTGCAAATCCCTTTGGTGTATTATTTTTAACTATATCATTTCCTTCAATTAATTGCTTTTCTTCTTCAATACGCTTTAATATCTCGAATGCATCAAAGATAGCAAGTTTTTTGGTAGCTGCAGCATTCTTTAATCTGTCAGCCGCCAACTCATCATCTTTATCATATTTAATAATATCTTCTTTTGCTACTTTAATAAGTTGAATAACAGCTTTTTCACCTGCTTTTATTATCTGAGATTTAATTTCATTTATATTCATTACAACACCATGGTTATATTATTAGTAAACATACGATATAATTTTTCCCCATCAACATAAAACTCATACTCACTATCCGGTGTAAAAGATATTTCATCACCTTCCTTAACACCTAATTTTTCTAATTGTTTATTGGAGTATTTTACCGTTCCACATAATGGCTCTTCTTTAACACCCACCCCTTTTAGATAAAAATCTTTTTTGGGAACAGGTTTAATAAAACAATACTTATCATACCCACACCACTTATTATTTTTTTTATATAAAAAAAATTGATCGGGATCAATAAAAAATAAATCGTCTTTAAAAAAACTTTTACCACTCTTTTCTCTTCCCTTCATATCAAAATAAAACTTAAATACATTATGATGCACAAGCAATGTATCGCCTTTTTCTATTTCCCCCCTATAGTTAAGTGGAATTGAAACTACCTCTGCAAGTCGATTAGAGGCTTTGTGGTCTTCTTTTGAGACACTGGTAATGATATCTACCCCCCCAATGTCTTTTATGTTGTCATATCGCCTTCCTTTAAGTGGGCGAACTATAAAAGAATAAGGTGCTTGCATTAAAAATCTAAATTATATTCTACTGAAATAGGAAGCGTGGTTTTAAACTCTTTCCACATTATAAGCTCTTTATTTCTTTCTATCCAAATTTTAAAAGAATTTGATACAGGATCATTTTGAATAAGATGAATATGATACTTGCCATGTAAGACTTCTTGCCCCACAATATAATGCATGGCTCCAGACTTATAGTCTGCTCCTATTGAAATCTTTCTGATGTCCATTTGATTAAAAAGTTGAATCTAACTTTAGCGTTCGGTAAGTTATATTTATGTATAAAGTTCCATTACCTTGTGTGGGATTACTTCCACCTTTAGATAAAGTTAGAGCTGTGTTTATAGGAACTAGTTGCGCACCGCCACCAGTATATACTTGTGCCACATAATCTACAGTAGAGTTCATTGTTGCCAGTGTTATATCTACAGTAGAGGTATTCCATAAAATGGTTGGTAAATCAGTACTAAAATTATATTCTATAGACCCTGGGTCCATAAAAACTAAAATTCTTTGTATGTCATATACGTATGCAGAGCCAGGAGCAGGAAGTAACTGAAAGTCTTGAGTAGCCAAAACATTTAAAAATACAGATGAAACAGCTATGGTTTGAGATGTTACATCTACATTATATAATTTTTGTAAAGATTCTAAAGTACATGTTTTAGTGGCTAAATCAGTATTAGCATCTGTTACCACAAAATAATCTGATAATACAGGATCAATGTTAGGATAGATGCTAGTGTTACTAATTTTTGCCATAATTTTATTTTACTGGTTCTACTTTTGCGTCTGAAACATTTTCTTTTATATCGCCGGTAGCTAAGTCAATAGATACATCTTTTCCGTATTTTTCCATTAAACTTTTTTCATCTACTTTAAATGCTGAACGTAGCTCATCCATTTGACCAATAAGTTCTTTTTGTTGGAGTAAGGAATCAGCGATTGCTAATTTAGTTTTGGTGAACTCTTGGTTCATTCCTTGTAATCTTTTTAATTCTTCTTCTGTAATTTTTAATTTTGTCATTTGATTAAATTTAATTTAAGTTATAAAAAACAAATATAGTAAAATTTTATTATTAAGCCTCAGGGGGAGTTGGTGGATTTTGCCATGTAAAATATAAATCTTCATTTACAGGATTAATTTCTTTCTCAATTTGAGCCGCTAAACTAGCCTTCATAGCGTCAACGTCTAAAGCGTCATCTAACCATTTTATAACCACATCTTCAAAAGCTTCTGTGTTTTCATATGCAACAAATGGATCTCCTTTTACATATGTAAATCCTTCCGTTCCTATTGTGGTTGCACTATAATAATTGTCAGTACCTGGCATTTTTTCACTAGATACTCCTGTATATCTATAGTGCACCGTATAAATAACATTGTTTTCTCCAAACTGCTCAATATGTGCATTCATTTGTGGAATATCCCACGAGTAAGTAATCGTTGATTTTTTTGCCATAATATTTTAATTTACACAAATATACTATTTATTTTTTTCTAGTTCTTGAACTCTAGCTTCAAGTTCTTGTATTGACTTTAATAAGATAGGTACTAACTTACTATAATCAACTTGTTGCATTTCTTCAGCATCTTTTTCTCCTACAACTGCTTGAGGTAAAACTTTTTCAAGTTCGTGAGCCATAACTCCATAACTTCTACTTTCATCTGCTTTCCATTTAAAGTCATATACTGGTATTTTAGAAACTTTATCAAGTCCATTAAAATCTTTTAAATCTTCTTTTAATCTATAATCAGAAGATGTATTAAAAGCAGTTGCTGAACCAGCTACTGATATACTTCCAACACCTACTGTATCATTATAAAACAAAACAATATCGCCATCAGTACCTGTTCTATTAAATTCTACAGGTGCAGAATTAGCTTTTGTTGCTCTAAACGTGTTATTATTTGCAACTTCAATACCTACAGTTGCTAGTCCTGCAACAGTTTTATGAAATAAAACATCTCCAACACTAGAAGCATTCAATCTAATTTGCCCATCACCTCTGACTGCAAAATGTTCAGCAGTACCTGCTAGATTTTCTACATATACAGCGTGATTTGAACTTGAGTCTCCTGCTGATAAATAAATTCCATTATCTACTGTTGCATCTGATTTTATTCTTAATTTATATGCAGTAGTATTTTCTCCTATACAAACACTTCCCCCACTTGTAATACGCATTCTTTCTGTAGGAGCATCACTACCAGTTGTTGTGCTTCTAGTTCCAACAATAAAAGCACCATTTGTAGCACCACCAGATGCTGTAATAATTGAACCTATAACAACAGGACATTTACTTTCTGAATATCCAAACCCAATAGTTGCATATTCAT